>Ga0187893_10002855_pt1 | contig 36782 bp, 30 predicted proteins | sample MA1701074metaG_FD_139574 | JGI IMG/M metagenome (GOLD analysis project Ga0187893, IMG submission 139574) | White microbial mat communities from a basaltic lava cave in the Kipuka Kanohina Cave System on the Island of Hawaii, USA - MA170107-4 metaG ... | reverse complement strand
GGAGTCATCGAGGTCGTACCTTTGGCGTTCATGCGCGGCCGGACGCTGAACGACGCGTTCATCATCCTGGACGAGGCGCAGAACACGACGCGGGAACAGATGAAGATGTTTCTCACACGCATGGGGTTTGGGTCCAAGGCCGTCGTGACCGGCGACATCACACAGATCGATCTGCCACGCGACCGCACGTCCGGTCTCATCGAGGCCCGTGAGGTCTTCAAGGGTCTCGAGGGGATGGCGTTTGTGTCGCTGTCGGAGGTCGACGTGGTGCGGCACGAGCTCGTCCAGACGATCGTGCGCGCCTACGAGCGCTTCGAGGCCGCGCGTGTTGACCCGCACGTGGGGGGATCCGCATCGTGAAGGCGTCGCCGGGCGGGCCGACCGGCAACGGGTCCGACCGCCTTGCGGTGGTGAAGCGCGCTGCGATCGGGCTGACGACGCTGGCGCTGCTCACCGCCATCATCGGCGTGGACTACCTGCCGCCCCGCCTCAATCTGCGCGTGGGGACCGCGAGCCCGCTGGACATCGAGGCGCCCCGGACGGTGGAGTTCGTGGACATTGTCCGGACTGACGCACTCCGCCGGGAGGCCATGCGCGCCGTGGCGCCGGTCCTGCGCCCCTCCGAGACTCAGGCCGCGACGGCGCGGGCAGTCGTGACCCGGTTCTTTGCGGCGGTGGCTTCCGTGCGCGGGGCCGTTGCAAGAGACGCGGCAGAGGGCAGATCGGCACAGGATCCGACGGCAAAGAGCGCCGCCGAAGTGCGCCTCGGACACATGGCGGCGATTCGACGAGCCGCGGGAGTCCCGCTTCCCGACGCGGCCACGGCCGCGGCGCTGGACGCCCCTCGGTCCGCGCTGGAAGCGGCGGTGACGGTCGCGGTCTCGGCATTCGACACCGTGGTGGCTCAGGGTATCCGCGAAGAGGACGTCGCGATCGCGCGCGAGCGCGCCCGCGCGCTGGCCCGGAGCAGCGGGCTGCCGCTAGGCCTCCGAGCACTGGCCGGCGAGATTGCCGCGGCAGCCGTGCGCCCTACGATGGAAGTCGATCTCGCGAAGACCAACGAGCTGCAGCAGAGCGCGGCGAGCGAGGTGCCGACGCAGCGCCGCCGTGTGCAGTACGGCGAGATGCTCGTGCGGCGGGGCGAAGTCGTCACGTCGGTCCATCTCCAAGTGCTGGCCGCGGTGGGCATCTACCCGCCGCGCGTCACGTGGGCTGCCATCGGCGGTGTTGCGCTCGTCGTGGCCCTACTCCTCTTGGCCACCGCCGCGTACCTGTGGCAGTTTCAGGCGCAGGTGTGGGGCAACACGCGGCACCTCATCCTCTGGAGTCTGGTCGTGGTCGGTACCGTGCTGCTCTCCCAAGTGCTCGGCGCGCCGCGATTCAACAACTACCTGGGCCCGGCGGCCACGGGCACGATGCTGCTCGCGATCCTGCTGCGGCCGCGGATCGCGCTCTTCACGGCCGGCCCGCTCGCCCTGCTCGTGGGTCTGGCGGCTGGGCGCGAGATGGGACCGGTGCTGGTGGCCTTCTGCGGCATGCTGGTCGGCGTCTTTGCGACCCGGCAGATCCACCGGCGCATGGACTTTGGCGTCGCCGGCCTGGCCGTGGGATTTGCCGGTGCGCTGGTCGCCATCGGCGTGGGACTGGTCGAAGGCACGACCTCGTATCCGGAGATGGCGACACACGCCGGCTCGGCGCTCGCCAACGGGTTCCTCGCCGCGGTCGTCACCATCGGCACGCTCCCGTTCCTCGAGCAGGTCTTCGGCATGGTCACCCCGATCAAACTCCTTGAGCTCGCGAACCCCGCCCATCCGCTGCTCAAGCGACTCCAGCTCGAGGCGCCGGGCACGTACCACCACAGCATTATGGTCGGCAACCTGGCGGAGTCCGCGGCGGAGGCGATTGGCGCCGACGCCCTGCTCGTCCGCGTGGGCACGTACTACCATGACGTCGGCAAGCTGCGCCGGCCAGCATTCTTTGTGGAAAACCAGATGGGCATCGATAACCCGCACGAGAAGATGACGTCGAGTCTGTCGGCGCTGACGGTGGGCGCGCACGTGCGCGACGGTCTCGAGCTGGCGCGCGAATACGACCTGCCGCAGACGATCGCCGACTTCATTCCCCAACACCATGGGACCGCCCTGATGAGCTACTTCTACCATCAGGCGCTCGAGCGGGGCGATGCCCCGGACGAATCCGCGTTCCGGTATGAAGGGCCGAAGCCGCAGACGCCCGAAGTCGCGCTCGTCATGCTGGCCGACGCGGTGGAGGCGGCGGCCCGGGCCCTCACCAAGCCCACGCCGGACCGGCTCGACGAAGTCGTTCGCCGTCTGATTCGTGAGAAACTCGAAGACGGCCAGCTCGACCAGTGCGGGCTGACGTTCCGCGACCTGGATCGCGTGGCGACGGCGTTCGTACGCATCCTCACCGGGATTCTGCACCCGCGGCTGGAGTATCCTGACCTGGAAGGCGAACTCACGAGGCGCCGGCGCGACCGGCTCGCCCGAGCCCGGTAGGCGCGCTTGCGGGTGCACCTGGTGACCGTCGGCCAGCGGCACTCTGTGCCCCGACGTTTGCTGACCCGCGTGGCGCTGGCGGCCATGCGGGCGACACGGACGCCGCGGTGGGCAGAGCTGGAGGTAGCGCTGGTCGGTGACGCGACGATGAAGCGCCTCAACAGAAGGTACCATGGCCGGGCCGGGTCGACCGACGTGCTGACGTTTCCCGGCACGCCCGGCCGTGGTGGCTCTGTCTTGGGTGAGGTCGTCATATCCCTGGCCCGGGCCCGGATTCAGGCACGGCGCTTCGGTCACCCCGTGCGGCGGGAGGTGGCGCTGCTGCTGGTGCACGGCGTGCTGCACCTGTGCGGATACCATGACCATACGCGGGTGGCCTCCGCACGCATGCAGGCCCGGGCCGAGGCGATCCTCCACCATGCGTTTCCGGCGTGGCGCCGGCGTCCGACGCGGTAGATCATGCGGCACACCCTGTGGGAGAGCTTCCGATTCGCCGGCCGCGGTCTCCATGCTGCGCTCCAGACGCAGCGGACCATACGCGTCCACGTGGCGCTGGCGGTGGGCGTGGTGTTGGGCGCGGTCTGGCTCGATCTCGCGCCGGCCGACGCGGCCCTGCTCGTGCTCGCCGTCACCGGGGTCCTGGCCGCAGAGCTGGCGAATACGGCGCTGGAAGCGCTGGTGGACCTGCACGTCGGCAACCGACGCCACCCGTTGGCGGGTCGCGCCAAGGATCTCAGCGCGGCGGCGGTCCTGATCGCGTCCGGCGGAGCGGCGATTATCGGTATCCTCGTCCTCGCGCGGCCGCTGGCCGCAGTCCTGGTTCTGGGACGGCTCGATGTCACCACGGCCGGACGAGCCGGGGTGCTCGTGATCCTCATGGCCCTCGTCGTCCTTGTGATGCTGAGTGCGGGTGAGCGGGACAAGGGGGCGGAGGGCTCAGATGAAGGGTAGCGCGGCGGCGTCCACCGTGGAGCTCGATCGCATCCTGCGTGAGGCCGAGCCCGAGTACAACTACCGGCAGCTGGCAGGCGCCTGGGCGTCGATCGTCGCACTTGTCGGCGGAGCGATGGCACTGTTCCACCTGTACACGGCGCGCTTTGGCACACTCGAGGCCCTGCGGCAGCGGTCGGTGCACGTGGCGTTTGTGATGACGCTGGTGTTCCTGCTCTACCCGGCGCGGCGCAAGGACGCAGCGACCGCGCGGGTCGGGATCACCGACGGGCTGATGGCGATTGTCGGCGTGGCGCCGATGCTCTACGTGTTTTGGAACCACACACCGCTGACGCTCCGTGCCGGCAACTTGAACCAGACGGATCTCGCGGTCGGCGTCCTGGGTACACTGGTCGTGTTGGAAGCGGGGCGGCGCCTGATGGCGGTGCTGCCGATCATCGCGGCGGCGGCACTCGTCTATCCGTTCGTCGGGCAGTATTTGCCCGGGGCGCTGGCCATCCCGCCGATCTCCGTGCAGCGGGTCATCGAGCATACGTTCTTTACGACCGAGGGGATCTTTGGCATACCGGTCGGCGTGTCCGCGACCTTTGTGTTCCTCTTCGTCTTGTTGGGAGCGTTTCTAGAGCGCACCGGGTTGGGTCAGCTTTTCGTGGATGTGGCCATAGCACTGGCGGGATGGATGACCGGTGGGCCGGCCAAGGTGTCGGTCCTGTCCAGCGCCTTCATCGGGACGGTGTCCGGGAGCTCCGTGGCGAACGTCGTCGCCGACGGCGTCTTCAACATCCCCTTGATGAAGCGGCTCGGCTACTCGCCGCGTTTTGCCGCCGGCGTCGAGGCGGCGACGTCTGTCGGGGGACAGCTCGTCCCGCCGGTCATGGGCGCGGCGGCGTTTGTCATGGCCGAGTTCCTAGGGATTCCCTACCTGACGATCGTGAAGGCGGCGGCGATCCCGGCCGCGCTGTACTACGTGTCCCTGGGACTCATCGTCCACTTCGAGGCCAAGCGGTTGGGGCTCGCGGGGATCCCACGCAGCCAGCTCCCCAGCCTGTGGGGAATCTTGCTGAGGCGGTTCTACCTGGTGATTCCGCTGGTGGTGCTGGTCGGCTTCCTCCTGCACGGTTCCAGCCCCATGCGGGCCGCGTATTGGGGGATCGTGTGGGCCGCCGGCGTCCACATCATCACCTGCGCGCTTGAGCGCCGGCTGTGGTCCTGGCCGAGCGACGTGTGGAACACGCTCGTGCACGGCGCGCGCCTGGCCATCTCGGTCGCGGTGGCCACCGCCGTGGTGGGGATTTTCATCGGCATCATGACGCTGTCCGGGCTCGGGCTGGCGTTTGTCAGCCTCACCGTGGCCCTGGGGCAAAACAACCTGTTCCTGACCCTGGTCTGGACCATGGTGGCCTGCACGATCATCGGCTCAGGCACCCCGACCACCGCGACCTACATCATCCTGGCGGCGATCGCGGCGCCGGCGCTGATCCAGATGAACGTCAACGCGCTCGCGGCCCACATGTTCATCTTCTACTATGGTGTCATCGCCGACATCACCCCGCCGGATGCGCTCGCGGCGTACGCGGCGGCGGGCATCGCCAAGACCGATCCGTTCCAAACCGGCTGGACCGCGACACGCCTGGCGCTGGCCGGGATCCTTGTGCCGTACGTCTTTGTGTACTCACCGAGCATCCTGCTCCAGGGCGCGGGGCTGCAGGATATTGTCATCACCGCAGTCACGGCACTCGTTGGGATCATCGCGCTGGCGGCCGCGGTCTCCGGCTACTTGTTCGCGCCGGCGATGTGGTGGGAGCGTGCGCTGCTCGCGCTGGCGGCGGTGCTGCTCGTCTTTCACAATCTGGCGTGGGATGTTGGTGGGATGGGACTGTTGGTGTTGATAGCGCTCATCCAACTGGTGCGGCGCGGGCGAAAGCCCCCTGGCGCGCCGGTCACAACTCGCGCTGGTGGCGGCTCCGACCCTGGCACGCCAGGGACATGAGGAAGGAGAAGGCTCGCGCCGACCAGAACATCCCGGCGCGCGGATGGAGTGCCCGCGTCCGCGAGCACAGGGGGGACGCGCATGAAGGCTCAACGGCTCATCGTCCTCGTCACCGTCCTGCTGGTTGGCGCGATCGCGGCGCCGACCGGCGCGCAGGTCCGGCTTCTCGCGTTGGTCACGGGCGGGACGGCGGGCGTGTATTTCCCGTTGGGCGGTGCGATGGCCGAGATCTGGAACGCGCGTGTGACCGGCGTGCGTGTCGCGGCGCAGAGCAGCGGCGCGTCCGTCGCGAACATCCAGGCGCTGGCGCGCGGTGACGCGCATCTGGCACTGGTGCAGAACGACGTCGCCTACTACGCGCACAACGGCCGCGAGATCTTTGCCGAGCCCGGCAGCAACGCCCCAAAGCCCATCGCGGGGCTCCGGGGCATCGCCATGCTCTACCCCGAGACGATCCAGATCGTGACCCTTCGCGGCAGGCGCGTCGCCACCGTCGATGACCTGCGCGGCAAGCGCGTCGTCGTCGGCGCGGCCGGCAGCGGGACCGAGGCCAACGCGCGGCAGATCCTGCAGGTCCACGACATCTACTACCGCGAGATGCGTGTGGATTTCCTCGGCTTCGGTGCCGGTATCGATCAGCTCCGCGACGGCAACGTGGACGCGGTGTTCATCACCGCGGGGGTCCCGACGGCGGCCGTGACGGACATCGCGTCAAGCCGCGACGCAATGATCGTGCCCGTGAGCAACGAAGCGCTCGAGGCGCTGCGGGCCCGCTGGCCGTTTTACACGCGGCAGATCATCGCGGCGAATACATATCGTGGACAGCCGGCGCCGGTGGCGACCGTGGCGGTTATGGCCATGCTGGCCGCGCGCGCCGATCTACCTGACGAGCTGGTCTACAATCTCACGAAGGCATTGTGGGAGAACCTGGACCGGATGAAAGCCGCGCACGCCCGCGGTGGCGACCTGAGCCTGACCGGGGCGCTGGCCGGGATGCCGCTCCCCGTGCATGCGGGCGCGGAGCGGTACTACCGCGAGCGGGGAGTGAGCGGGCGATAGGCCGGCGCTCTCGGCGGATCCTCGCGGCGGGCATCGGGGCCGCGGCCGTGCTGGCCGCGGCCCTCGTCGTCCTCGAACCCCCGGTCCTGGAAGTCCGGGTGCGAGACAGCACATCGCGCGTCCTCTGGCGCCGTCCCGCTCGCCTGGGCGATCAGATGGAGCTGCGGTACGTGCATTCGGTCGAGCGCACACCGGTGATCGAGGTCTACCGCGTAGACGCGGATGGCCTGCACCTCATCCTGATGCGCTTCTCTTCCCAGGGGGCCGGCCTGCCCACCGAGGGGTACGTGCGCGAGGGCGACCACTTCGTGATCCGCACCGACCGCCGGATCGGGGATCTCGAGGTGCGGGTCTCGCGCGTGGCGAGCCATCACCTGGTGGCCGGGCCGGACACGCTCGACCTGGTCGGGCTGGCGGGCGATGGCGCGGCGATCCGGCTCCAGGCCGGCCGCGGCCCCTGGCGGTACCGCCTTCGCTGAGCCCCGGGGGGCCGGGTGTGGGGGGTGCACCCCCTGTGGTATAATGAAGGGTAACTCCTCCAGGCCGCCCAGGCCTAAGAAGGTAGGCTCCGTTCCTTGAATGCGTCAAGTTATGCAGTAGAACTGGTCGCGCTCGGTCTGCTATTGCTCCTCTCGGCGTTCTTTTCGAGCTCCGAGACGGCCCTGTTTGCAGCCAGCCGCCTCCGGTTGCGGCATCTCAAAGAGGAAGGCAGCAGTCGAGCCCGCGTTGTGCTCGGCCTGCTGGAACACCCGGCCCGGCTCCTCTCCACCCTGCTGGTCGGCAACAGCATCGCCAATACGGCGGCTGCAGTGGTCGCGACGGCCATGCTGGTGCGGCTCGCGGGGCCGGAGCGCGGCGCGCTGTACGCGTTTGCCGTCGTCACGCTGCTCTTGCTCATCTTCGGGGAGATCACGCCGAAGACCGTGGCGGCCCACATGCCCGATCAGTACTCACTCCTCGTGGGTCGGCCGGTGCGCTGGCTGTCCTGGCTCCTCTCGCCGGTGATCCGCGTCCTCTCGTTTGCCGCAAACATCCTGGCGCGTCCCTTTGGCGCGCGCGTTCAGCCGGATGCGCCGATGGTGACCGCGGAAGAGATCCAGCTCCTTGTCCGCATGGGTGAGGAGGCCGGGGCGCTCCACCAGGACGAGCGCGAGATGATTCACTCGATCTTTGCGTTCGGGGACACCGTCGTGCGCGAGGTCATGGTGCCGCGTGTGGACATGGTCTGCGTCGAGGCGGATGAGCCCGTCGAGGCGATCCTGGAGGTCGTCCGCGCCCAAGGCCACTCCCGGATTCCCGTCTACCACGAGACGGTGGATCAGATCGTCGGGCTGGTGCATGTGAAGGATCTCATCACCGCGTTCCGTGAGGGACGGCTGGCGGGCACGGTTCGGTCGTTGGCGCGCCCCGCGCACTTCGTGCCCGAAACCAAGAGCCTCGATGAGCTCTTCCGGGAGATGCGGCGCAAGAAGATTCACATGGCCATCGCCGTCGACGAGTACGGCGGGACCGCGGGTCTGGTCACCATCGAGGACCTGCTGGAAGAAATCGTCGGTCCGATTCAGGACGAGTACGACGCCGCCGAGGAACCGCCGATCAAGGTGGTGGATGAGCGCGTTGCACTCGTCGACGGCCGCGTCCACCTCGAGGATGTGAATGCCGCGCTGGATCTCCATCTGCCGGCGGGCGACGTGGACTCACTCGGCGGCTTTGTCTACAGTCTGCTCGGCCACGTGCCCAAGCAAGGCGAGCGCGTCGCCTACAACGGGGTCGAGCTGACGGTCGAGCGCATCGATGGCACCCGCATCGCACAGGTGAAGGTCACCAAGGCCGAGCCCGCGACCGCTATCGACGACTGATGCGCCACCGGCTGCGCACGTATCTTCTCGCCGGACTCCTGGTCATCTTGCCTGCCGGCGTCACCGCCTTTGTCCTCATCAGGCTCTTCCAATTCCTCGATAGTCTCCTCGCCCCGATTTTCGACGCCATGGGGATTGGTTTCACCGGGCTGGGGTTGGTCACCGGGGTGCTGCTCATCTTCGTCGTCGGGGCGCTCGCCAGCAACGTCCTGGGCCGGCGCGTGGTAAGCTTGTTCGATCGCGTGATGCTTCGCCTTCCCCTCGCGCGCACGATCTATTCCGCGACGAAGCAGGTGAGCGGTTCCCTCTTCCAGCAGAACCGTGCCGCGTTCCAGCGGGTGGTGCTGGTCGAGTACCCGCGCAAAGGGCTCTACTCGGTGGGATTCGTGACCGGGGAAACCCGCCGGCCAGGGAAAGATGACGGCGAAGAGCGGGCCATCAACGTCTTCATGATGCATACGCCGAATCCCGCCACGGGAATCCTCTGCCTCGTGCCTGAGGACGAGTTGATTCCTCTCGACATGAGCGTTGAAGACGCGCTCAAGCTCATCGTATCCGGTGGTATCCTTGTTCCCCCACGGCTCGCGCCCACCCTGGCCCGCCGGCTCCACACCGACCGAGTCGAATGACGCGCGCCACAGTGCGGCCGCCAGCGACAGCCGAGGTTGGCCGGATGGTGCGGGCCGCTCGCGCCGCGCGCCGGCGCGCCTACGCCCCGTACTCGCGCTTCGCCGTGGGCGCCGCGGTCCTGACCGCTTCCGAGGAGATTATCACAGGGTGCAATGTCGAAAACGCCTCGTATGGACTGTCGATGTGCGCAGAGCGCGTGGCCATGCACAGGGCAGTCGCCGAGGGACACCGGCGTCTCAAGGCGGTCGCGGTCGCGGCGCCGGGGGGCGCGATGCCGTGCGGGGCGTGCCGGCAGGTCATGTGCGAGTTCGGGATCACCCACGTCGTCATCGCGGGCACGCGAGGGACCGCCCGCCTCCACACCCTGGCCGACCTGCTGCCCGATGCCTTCGGTCCCGCGGACCTCCGTTAGCCCATTCTCCGTTTCCTTGACGCTTTTCCGCACGGCCCGGTATAGTGAGTCGAAGGGCGAGCGACCGTGAGTTCATCAGCGATCACCGACGGTGTAGGAGCGGGCTTGTGCACACCACGTCACTGCCCTTCAGCCGGCTCCTGGGCAGGCGGGTGCTGGACGCCAGCGGGTTTCCCCTGGGCCGTCTCGCCGACCTGGCGGCCGAGGTGCATCCGACCCGGCCGCGCATCATCGGCCTGCTCCTCGATGTAGACCGGGCGCGGGTAGCGCTCATCCCCTGGAGCGCCGTCCGCGCGTGGAATCCCGAGATCATCCTCGGCACCAACCGCGCGTCGCTTCAGCCCCGGCCGCTGCAACCCGACGAGATCCCCCTTCGCGAAGCCCTGCTGGATAAGCAGGTCGTCGACACCCACGGCCTCCGGATCGTCAAGGTCAACGACCTGGTGCTCTCGACATCGAACGGCGAATTGTTGCTCACCGGCGTGGACGTGGGGTTGGCGAGTCTGTTGCGCCGGCTAGGTGCCGAGGCGCCGGTGCGCTGGGTGCTCAGTCGGGTGGGCCGGTCACTGCCGGATCATGCCCTCCCGTGGACCATCGTGGCGGCCCTCGGCGGCCCGGTGACTCCCCTGAAGCTCCGCATCTCCCGCAAGCGCCTGGCCGCGATCCATCCTGCCGACTTGGCGGAGCTGCTGGAAGAGATGGATCGCGAGGAGCGCGTCGAGGTCATGCACGCCCTCAGCCACGAGGACGCGGCAGAGGTCCTCGAGGCCACCGAGCCCGGCGTGCAGGCCAACATCCTGCGCTCGCTGCCGGCCGAGCGGGCGTCCGACATCCTCGAAGAGATGGAGCCGCACGAGGCGGCCGATGCGCTCGGCGAGCTCCCGCTCAAGACGGCCAGCGACCTGATCGTCCTGATGGAGCCGGAAGCCGGGGCCGAGATCAGCCGGCTGCTGGCGTATCCGCCGGATTCGGCCGGCGGCCGCATGACCCTCGACTTCATCGCCATTCCTGCCAGCTACACCGCCGAACAGACGATCGCGCGCCTGCGCCGACTCGCGCCCGATGCCGGGACGGTCTACTACCTGTACGTGACTGATGAGGCGGGCCGGCTGGTCGGCGTACTGTCGCTGCGGGGACTTCTCATCGCCGATCCCCAGGCGGCGATCACCGAGATCATGGTCCCCGACGTCGCCGCGGTGCAGGTCGACGAGAGCGACGAGGCCGCCGCGGCACTTCTCATGAAGTACGACCTGCTGGCCGTGCCGGTGCTGGACGACGAGCGCCGCTTGCTCGGTATCGTGGTTGTCGACGACGTCATGGACGTGCTCGCCCAACGCCTCGGCGAGCGTGCGCCACGCCGTCTCGATCGCATCCGGCGGTCGCCGCGAGGGGCCTGACCGTTGCCCTGGCTGCGCCGCAGGTGGATCGGGCTCGCGCTCTTCCTATCGGTCGCCGGTCCCGGCATCATCACGGCGTCGGTGGACAACGACGCCAACGGCATTGCCACCTACTCGATCGCCGGCGCGCACTTCGGGTACGCGCTCTTGTGGACGCTGCCCGTCGCGATCGTGGCCCTCATCGTGATCCAGGAGATGGTGGCGCGCATGGGCGCGGTCACGGGGCTCGGCCTGGCCGACCTGACCCGCGAGCAGTTTGGCGTGCGCCTCACCGCCGCGATCATGGGCGTGCTGCTGGTGGCGAACTGGGCCAACACGATTGGTAACTTCGCCGGCGTCGCCGGCAGCCTGGAGATCTTCCGGCTGCCCCGGCTGGTCGGCGTGCCGGTGGTCGCGGCGGGCGTGGCCCTGCTCGTCTTGCGCGGCGGCTACCGCCTGATCGAGCGCATCTTCCTGGGCGCCTCTGCCCTCTACGTGCTGTACGCGGTCTCCGCGGCGCTGGCTAAGCCCCAGTGGGGCGCGGTCTTGCAAGCGGCGGTCGTGCCCTCCTGGCGCTTCGAGACCGCCTACCTGGCTCTGCTGATTGCGCTGATCGGGACGACAATCGCGCCGTGGATGCAGTTCTATCAGCAGGCGGCCGTGGTGGACAAAGGGTTGACCGCGGATGACCTCCGGCTCGAGCGGGTGGACGTGGCGCTGGGCGCGCTGGTGACGGCGCTCGTGGCCGGTTCCATTATCATCGCGACCGCCGCCACGCTGTTCCCACACGGCATTCAGGTGGAGCGCGCCGAAGACGCGGCCCGCGCGCTGGCGCCGTTTGCAGGGATCTACGCCTCGGCGCTGTTCGCGCTTGGGCTGCTCAACGCCGCGGTGTTCTCGGTGGCGATTATTCCGCTCTCGACCGCATACGCGATCTGCGAGGCCTTCGGATGGGAGGCCGGCCTGGATCGTACGCTGAAGCAGGCGCCGGTCTTCTACGGTCTGTTCCTGACCGTCCTGGTGACGAGCGCCCTGGTGGTGTTGTGGCCCGGGCTGCCGCTAATTCGTGTCATGGTCGCCTCACAAACCCTCAACGGCGTCCTCCTGCCCGCGGTGCTGATCATCATGCTGCGCCTCGTCAACGACCGACGCCTGATGGGCGAGCGGGTCAACGGGCGGGCGGCAAACGTCATCGCCTGGACGGTCAGCGGCCTGCTGATCGGACTCACGGTGCTGCTGCTGGTGCTGAGCCTGTAGACATGGGACTCTACAAGGTGGAAGGCATCGTGCTGCGGCGCCGGAGCCTGGGCGAAGCCGACCGTCTGGTCACGATCCTCTCGAGGGACCGGGGGAAGCTGACCGTCGTCGCCCGGGGAGCCCGGCGGCCGCGCAGTCGTCTCGGCGGTCGTCTGGAGCCGGCCACCCGGTTCCGAGCGCTGATCGCAGAGCGGAGGTCGCTCGACGTCATCTCCCAGGTCGAGGTCCTCGACGCCTTCGCCGCGCTGAGGGACGATCTGGAGCGCCTGGGGGCGGCGGCCATCATCCTAGAGTACGCCGACCGTGCCCTGGCGGAACGGCATCCGCACTCCGACGTCTACGTCCTGCTCGTGGAGGCCCTCGCGCTCCTGCGGCTGGGCGGGCGCGACCTGGCCACCGTCTGGTTCGCGGCGCGACTGCTGGTGCTCACCGGGCACCGCCCGGCCGTGGACCAGTGCGCCGTCTGCGGACGCCGGATCCACCGGGAGCGCTGGTGGAGTCCAGCGCTCGGCGGGTGCGTGGACACGGCCTGCCGCTCGCGCGATCCCCGGGCGGCGCCGATCACCCAGGGTGCCGTTGCCCTGCTGCGCTTCCTCTTGGATGCCCGGCACCCCGCGGTCCAGCGGGCCCGGCCGGGGCCACCCCAGCGCGGTGAGCTCGCCGAGGCGCTGCGCCGGTTCGCGGAGGCCTGCTGGGAGACGCGGTTTCGCGCCCCCGATGTCGTCGGGCGGCTAGGGAGGACTTGAGGCGGCGAGGCTGTGGTATATTCAAGAGAGGAGGTGCCTCGATGGAGATCGATCTCGACCGGGCTCGCCGGGCTATCCTGGAGATCAGCACCGCGCTCGCTGAGGCGCGGTCGGTCGTCAAGATGGGGCCGGGGTCGGTGGTGCGGATCAAGACCGAAACGGACGTGATCGAGCTTCCAGTCTCCTGGGCCGTTGCCGGCGCCATCGCGTTTGCGGCGGCTGCGCTGTTGTCGGCGATGCCGTCACCTTCTATGCGGAACCGCGCGCGCGAAGAGGAGCCACTGGGTATCGGCTAGCCGGTGCCGGATTCCTCGTCGTCGCCGCCCAAGGCCTCCTCCACTCCGCGCGTCCCGTTCCGGGACGCGTTTCGCTTTTGGGCCCTCCTCGGAATGATCAACTTTGGCGGGCCCACCGGCCAGATCGCGCTGATGCACCAGGAACTGGTCGACCGGCGCCGCTGGATCAGCAACGCGCGCTTCCTCCACGCCCTGAACTACTGCATGCTGCTGCCCGGCCCCGAGGCAATGCAGCTCGCGACCTACGTCGGTTGGCTCCTGCACCGAACGGTGGGCGGCATCGTCGCGGGCGTCTTCTTCGTCCTGCCGGCCTTCTTCGTGCTGCTCGGGCTGTCGTGGCTGTACGCGGTGGGTGGCGCGATCCCGTGGGTGTCGGCGATCTTCTACGGACTGCGCGCGGCGGTGATCGCGATCGTCGCCGCGGCCGTGCTGCGCATCGCGGCCCGGGCGCTGGGGAATCCCGTCATGGTTGGCATTGCTGCCGCATCGTTCGCCGCGATCTTTCTCTTCAAGGTGCCGTTCCCAGCGATCGTCATCGGGGCCGGGGTGCTCGGGTTGATCGGTGCGCGCCGCTGGCCGTCGGCGTTCGGCGGGGCAGCGGCGCACGGTGCTGAGACCGAAATCGCCGTTTCAGACGACGCGTCGCCGGCCGAGCACACGCGGCCGACGATTCGCCGCGCCTTCACCACGCTGGCAGTCTCACTGGCCGTCTGGTGGGTTCCGCTTGGGGCCGTGATCGCCTGGCGGGGGCGAGACGACGTCCTCTCGCAGCTGGCGGTCTTCTTCAGCAAGGCCGCGTTGGTGACGTTTGGCGGTGCCTACGCCGTGCTGGCCTACGTGGCGCAGGCCGCCGTCGACCAGTATGGGTGGCTCAAGCCCGATGAGATGCTCGTCGGGCTGGGGCTCGCGGAATCCACTCCGGGGCCGCTGATCATGGTGACGGAGTTTGTGGGATTCTTGGCGGCGTTCCGGCACCCCGCAGGCCTCGATCCGCTCCTGGCCGGCGTGCTGGGCGCGGCGGTGACGACCTGGGCGACCTTTGCCCCGAGCTTCCTCTTCATCCTCGTCGGCGCGCCCTACATCGAGCGGCTGCGGGGGAACGTGCTGCTCAGCGGGGCCCTGTCGGCGATCACGGCCGCGGTTGTGGGGGTGATCCTGAACCTGGCCGTCTGGCTTGGGTTGCACACGCTGTTTCAGGTGGTAGAGGTGCCCGTGCTGGGCGGCGTGCTGCCGGTGCCGAAGTTGGGGACCGTAGATCTGCCTGCGCTCGCGATCGGTCTTGTGGCGTTCCTTGGGATGTGGCGATGGAAGTGGGGGATCGTGCCGGTAGTCCTCGGAAGCGGCATCGCGGGGTGGTTACTGCGTTGAGCGGTTCTGCGTCCGCGATTGTTTCCACGTGAGCAGCGCGTCCACAAACGCCGATGGTGTTTCCAGGTGGGGGGAATGCCCAGCGTCCTCAATGAGGCGGACGTCTGCGCGGGGCAGCAGCGCTTGCAGGCGTCTGCCGACGGTCTGCCACGGTAGATAGACGTCCTTGCTGCCCCACAGGAGAAGGGTTGGAGCCTTGCCCTCGGGCAATCGCGTCGCGACCTCTGCGGTCTGGACGTTGTCGAGCGCGGCGAGATGTCGTTCGAACTCGCGGCGGCCGCGCGGATCCGTGACCTTGCTGTCCCAAAAGACGCGCCGCGCAACGTCGGCCTCGAGACGCACCGGGTTCGCATACCCTCGACGTAGCGCCCACCACGCATAGGGATTGGGGATGAGCCCAAGGGCTGCAGCCGGGGCATAGAGATGAAGCCTCGCCACAAACCGGAATACGCGCACCGGCGTGACCGGCCACGATCGCTCGACCGGCGCGTTGCTGATGGTCAGCCGCTCGACCAGATGAGGATGTCGAACGACGAGGATCTGCGCGACGGCCCCCCCGATGTCGTGTCCCACGACCCACGTTGGGGCGATGCGCTCACGGGACAGCCACCCTGCGAAGAGTTCCGCGGCTCCGGCGAGCGAGTAGTCGGCAGTCGCCGGCAGCCGCGTGAACCCGTATCCCGGCAGGTCCGGCGCATACGCACGGTAGCCGGCTGCGCCGAGACGCGGGAGCACCGTGCGCCATCCTTCAGCCCCCTCCGGGATGCCGTGGAGCAGCACGATTGGTGCTCCCTCCGCGGGGCCGGCGACCAACATTGACAATTCGGTTCCGCCGACTACGGTCTGCGTTCGGTGAACTGCGCCCTCTGTCACCATACTGTCTGGTTATCCCGATCGTTCGTTGACCCCTTTGGCCCTGATTGCTAGAATGGGCGGGAGTTCGAGCAGCACGGCGATGCGGGAGAGGAGTAGCCGAGCGGTCGTTTGAGAGAGCCCGTGGATGGTGCGAACGGGCGCGGCGTGAGGCGAACGGCACTCCCAAGCCGCAGGCAATCCGGGACGCGATCGCGCCGCCGGAGAGCCTGCCGGGTCCGCCCGAGAACGCGGAGCAAGCGCCCGCGGCGTTGCAGCGTCGGCTGCGGGAATCAGGGTGGAACCGCGGAGCCGCCGTCCCTGAGGACGGGGGCTCTTTCTCTTTGTGCGCGTGACGACAGCCTGAGGCGAGCATGCCGGCCAGAACGAAGCCAATAAGCTTTCAAGAGATGATCCTGGCCCTGCACCGCTACTGGGGCGCGCATGGCTGCGTGCTCGAAGAGCCCTATGACATCGAGGTGGGCGCGGGGACGCTGCACCCCGCGACGTTCTTCCGGTCGCTCGGACCCGAGCCCGCGCGCGTCGCCTACGTACAGCCCAGCCGGCGGCCGGCCGACGGTCGATATGGGGAGAATCCCAACCGGCTCTACAAGCACTACCAGTATCAGGTGATCCTCAAGCCGGCCCCCGACGATATCCAGGCGGTCTACTTGAGGAGCCTGGAGCGGATCGGGCTGCGCCTGGCCCGTCATGACCTGCGATTCCTCGAAGATGACTGGGAGAATCCGACGCTCGGCGCCTGGGGCGTCGGCTGGCAGGTGTTCCTCGATGGTCAGGAGATCACGCAGTTCACGTATCTTCAACAGATGGGCGGAGTAGATCTCGAACTCATTCCGGTCGAGCTGACGTACGGGCTCGAACGGCTCGCGATGTTTCTCCAGCGCAAGGCCTCGGTCTTCGAGGTGGAGTGGGGGGCCGGGGTCACCTACGGCGCATGGCGGAAGGAAGAGGAACGCGAGCAGTCGGCGTACGGGTTCGAGCGGGCCGACGTCGACCGCCTGCGGGTCCTCTTCGAGACCTATGAAGGCGAAGCCAGGCGCTCGCTGGAGGCCTCACTCGTGTTCCCGGCCTACGACGCGGCGCTGAAGTGCTCACACCTGTTCAATCTGCTCGACGCCCGCGGCGCGGTGAGCGTGGCGCAGAGGGTTGAGCTCATGGGCCGGACGCGCGCGCTGGCCAGGGCCTGCGCGACGGCGTTTCTGAAGCTGGGGGGGCGGGAGATCCCGGCGTGAGCGACCTGCTGCTCGAGATCGGAACCGAGGAGCTCCCACCGATGGCGGTCGCGCCGGCACTGGAGCAGCTCGCTCGGGAGGCGCGCGCCGCGTTCGAGACCGCCCGTCTGGCGGTGAAAGACATCCGCACGACCGGCACGGTGCGCCGTCTGGTGCTGCTGGTGGACGGCCTGGCGGGCCGGCAGAGCGATCGCTCGAGCGCCGTGCGTGGGCCCGCGGCCCGCGTGGCATACGACGCATCGGGCCGGCCCACGCACGCGGCCCTTGGGTTTGCCCGTGCGCAGGGCGTCCCCGTCGAGTCACTCCAGACGCGCGAAATTGACGGCGGCCGGTATGTCGTCGCTGAGGTTCGCGAAATCGGACGGCCGGCGGCTGCCGTGCTCCAGGGGATGCTGCCGAGTCTCGTCGCCGATCTGTCCTTCCCCAAGACCATGCGGTGGCGGCCGGACGGCTTCCGATTCGGACGTCCGATCCGCTGGGTCGTGGCTCTGCTGGACCGACGAGTGCTGTCCGTAGAGATAGCCGGCGTCAGGGCTGGCCGCCGGACGCCGGGCCATCGGTTTCTGTCCGCGCGAGAGATCAGCCTGAAGGACGCGCGGGCGTATGTGGCTGCGATGCGCCGGAGTCACATCCTGCTTGATCCGGTCCCCCGCCGTGCGCGCATTGTGGAGGGGGCAAGATCAGCCGCCAAGCGGGCCGGCGGACGGCCGGTGCTTGCGCCGACGCTGCTGGAGGAACTGGTCTGGTCGACCGAGCACCCGACGCCGCTGCTGGGGTTGTTCGATGCGGCGCTGGTGGCCGCGATTCCACGCCCGGTCATCCTGGTGACGCTGCAGCATCATCAGAAGTGCTTTGGGGTGGAGGACGCCGGCGGAAACCTGCTGCCCGCCTTCGTCGGCGTGCGCGATGGGGGGACGGCGCACCTCGCCTCAGTCCGCACCGGGCACGAGTGGGTGGTGCGCGCACGGCTCGCGGATGCCCGATTCTTCCTCGACGAGGACCGGCGCGGGAGCTTTGCCACGTGGACGGCGGCGCTCAGTCGTGCGACATATGTCGAGCGGCTGGGGTCCCTAGCCGATCACGTGCGACGCCTCGGCCGCGTGGCTGCGTGGTTGGCGGAGGCCGCCGGTGTCGATGCCCGAACCGCCTCGGGGCTCGCCCGTGCGGCGGCGATCTGCAAAGCCGACCTCATGACGGCCATGGTCAAGGAGTTTCCCGAGCTGCAGGGGACGATAGGCGGCATCTACGCCCGGGAGGCCGGTGAGCCCGAGGCGGTGGCCCGGGCGGTTGAGGAGCAGTATCTTCCAAAGGATGCCGGCGACGCTCCGCCGGCCAGCCTGCCGGGGGCACTGCTGGCCGTGGCGGACCGCGCCACGATGCTCGTGGGGGCGTTCCTGGTGGGCCTTGAGCCGACGGGATCGCAGGATCCATACGGGCTGCGCCGCGCAGCGTCGGGAATCGTCACGATCCTGACTACACATTCAATCCACGTGCACCTGGGTGCGATGTTCCGAGAGGCTGCTGCGTCATACGATCACAATGAGGACGCGCGCAACCGCGCGGTTGGCGCTGCGACGGCCTTTGTACTTCAGCGGCTGCGGGCGTCGCTGAGCGACCAGGGAATCGCGCACGACGAAGTCGATGCAGTGCTTGCCACGGGCGGACATGACGCCGCCGACCTGGTCGCGCGCTCTCGCGCGCTCCACCAGGTCCGTGTCCGGCCGGTGATGGCGCGGCTGGCGACGGGCTTTGCGCGGGCGTCGCGCATTCTGAGCCAGGGAAAGCCCGCGCCGGCCGTGGAAGAAGGCCTGCTGGGCGAGCCGGCCGAGCGCGATCTGCACCGGGCGTGGGAACGTGTGCGCGGCACGGTGGAGGCAACCTGCGCGGCGCGCCGGTACGATCAGGCGCTGGAGGCCCTGGGAACTCTTGCCGATCCGATCGATGCATTCTACGACGGCGTGCTGGTGATGGCACCGGACCCGGCAGTGCGCGCCAACCGGCTGGCGCTGCTGCAGGGCGTTCGGGACACGTTCCTGCGCGTTGCCGATTTCGGTCGTCTGGCGGGAGAAAGGCCCGACCCTGCCAACACAGAAGTGTCAACAGGTGCACGCCGCCCTCGGCCTCTCCGGCCGCGGGCACCTTGAGGAGGCAAGGCCCAATGGCAACCGTGAAGGATCCGCAGCGGACGCAGTTCCGGTGGACGCTGCTCTTCGACGAAGGCGACGCCACGATGCGCGAGCTCCTGGGCGGCAAAGGCGCGGGCCTCGCGGAGATGTCCCGTGTCGGGCTACCGGTTCCGCCTGGCTTCACAATAACAACGAAAGCGTGCCTGGAGTTCATGCGGTCCGGCCGGAAGTTTCCGGCCGGCCTACATGAGGAAGTTGAAGCCCGGCTGCGCGCCGTGGAGGGCAAGACCGGCAAGCGCTTCGGTGATCCGAGCAATCCGCTGCTCGTCTCCGTGCGCTCGGGGGCCATGTTCAGCATGCCCGGCATGATGGACACCGTCTTGAACCTGGGACTCAACGAGAAGACCCTGGCCGGTCTCATCCGCCTCACTGACAACGAGAGGTTTGGGCGCGACGCCTACCGCCGCTTTGTCCAGATGTTCGGGAAGATCGTCCTCGACATCCCGGGCGAACGGTTCGAGCGTATCATCGAGCGCGTCAAGGAGCACAAGGGCGTCGCCCAGGACACCGAGCTCGACGCGAACGACCTGCGGCAGATCGCCGACCAGTTCAAGCGCCTCATCAGGACCGAGCGCGGGATCGACTTTCCGGAGGATGCCGCGGTCCAGTTGAAGATGGCAATCGAGGCCGTCTTCGACTCCTGGTTCGGGAAGCGGGCGGTGGACTATCGCACGTTCCACGGCATCTCGCACGATCTAGGAACCGCGGTGAACGTGCAGACGATGGTGTTCGGCAACATGGGCGCGGACTCCGGCACCGGAGTGGCGTTCACACGTAACCCCTCGACAGGCGAGCGGGTCGTGTTCGGGGAGTACCTGCTGAACGCGCAGGGTGAGGATGTCGTGGCCGGCATCCGCACGCCTCGGCCGATCGGTGAGCTGACCAAGGAGCTGCCCAAGGCGTACGCCGAGTTTCTCAAAGTCTGCGAGATGCTGGAACGCCACTACAAAGACGCGCAGGACCTGGAGTTCACGGTCGAGCGCGGCCGCCTGTGGATGCTGCAGACCCGAACGGCCAAGCGCACGGCGCAGGCCGCGGTCAAGATAGCGATCGACATGGCCACGGAGGGCCTGATCACGCGGGAGCAGGCGCTGCTGCGGGTCGAGCCCGGTCAGATCGACATGCTGCTGCACCCCCGCTTCGACCAGCGCGCCAGGGACAAGGCCGCCGCGGATGGACGGCTGCTGGCCAAGGGATTGAACGCCTCGCCGGGGGCAGCGGTGGGCATGGCGGTGTTCAACGCGGACACGGCCGAGGCATGGGGCAAGGCCGGCAGGCCGGTCATCTTGGTCCGACCCGAGACCAATCCAGACGACGTGCACGGCATGCTCCACGCCAAGGGCATCTTGACGAGCCGGGGCGGTGCTACCAGCCACGCGGCGGTCGTGGCGCGCGGGCTCGGCGTGCCCTGCGTGGCGGGCACGGAGGCGATCCGCGTGGACCCCGAAGGGCGCCGGTTCACGGCGGACGGCCATGTCGTGAAGGAAGGTGAGTATCTCTCGATCGACGGTGGGACGGGTGAGGTCTTCGCCGGCCAGCTGCCGACGATCGAGGTCCGGCTGGAGGATCAACCGGAACTGGTCGAGCTGTTTTCCTGGGCCGACAAGGTCCGCCGGCTGGGTGTCTGGGCCAATGCGGACTACCCGCGAGACGCGGTGCGGGCACGGGCATTCGGGGCCGAGGGGATCGGGCTGTGCCGCACGGAGCATATGTTCTTTGAGGAGAACCGGCTGCCCGCGGTGCGGCAGATGATCCTGAATGCTGCCGCGGCCCAGGCGCTGTACGACCGGCGGCGGGACGCGGAGCGGGCCGCGGCCCAACAGCCCGAGGACAAGGCGCTGCGGGCCCAGGCGAAAGCTGCCGCCAGAGCTGTGCGCACCTCAGCGGCGGTGCGGCGGTATGAGAAAGCGCTCGCGGCGCTGTTGAGGCTTCAGCGCCGCGACTTTGAGGGCCTGTTCAAGGCCATGGACGGTCTGCCGGTGATCATCCGGCTCATCGACCCGCCACTCCACGAGTTCCTGCCGTCCTATGATTCACTCTTGGAGGAGACGAGCGCACTGCGGGCCCGTCTCGAGATAGTCGCGTCCATCAAGCGCTGGCGGCCGCGCAAGGGGCAGCAATCGGTCGCGGCCATGCAGGGGGCGCTGCACCGCAAGGAGACCCAACTCCATCTGGTCAGCGCCATGCGCGAGGCCAACCCGATGCTGGGACTCCGTGGGATCCGCCTGGGCCTGACGTACCCGGCGATCATCACTATGCAGGTCCGGGCGATCCTGGAGGCGGCGTGCCGCGTCACCAAGAAGGGCGTGAAGGCCGTCCCCGAGATCATGATTCCACTCATCAGCCACGTCAACGAACTGCGCGAAAGTCAGGACGAGCTGGAGGCAACCGCGAAGGCGGTCCTGGCACGCGAGGGCGTGCCGCTGGAATACAAATTCGGCACGATGATCGAGCTGCCGCGGGCCTGCTTTGTGGCCGGCGAGATCGCCCGCTACGCCCAGTTCTTCTCGTTTGGCACAAACGATCTTACGCAGACGATCTTCGGGATTTCCCGCGACGACGCCGAGGGCAAGTTCCTCCTGCAGTTCGTCGAACGCGGCATTCTCCCCGCCAACCCCTTCCAGTCGATCGACCAGGACGGCGTCGGCGAAATCATGCGGATGGCGGTGGAACGCGGCCGGAAGACCCGGCCCGACCTCGAGATCGGCATCTGCGGCGAACACGGCGGCGACCCGAGTTCGGTCGAGTTCTGCCACAAGATCGGGTTCAACTATGTGAGCTGCTCGCCCTATCGCGTGCCGGTGGCGCGCCTGGCGGCGGCACAGGCGCAGCTGCGCGAGCGACTGGCGGCGTCGAAGGACGTCTAGCGAGGTGCGCCCGCGGGAGGTCACCGAGCAGTCGGAGGCCGCGACTCTGCACCCGCGGGCGGCGCGCGCGGCGGACAGCCGCGGCCGGGCCGAGTCCGAGTCACCGGATGACCTGCGCACGGCCTTTCAGCGTGATCGAGACCGCATTGTTCACGCCAAGGCCTTCCGGCGCCTGACGCACAAGACGCAGGTCTTCCTGGCGCCGGAGGGCGATCACTACCGCACCCGGTTGACGCATACGTTGGAAGTCGCACAGATCGCGCGGACGATCGCGCGGGCCTTGGGGCTCAACGAGGATCTCACAGAGGCGATCGCCCTGGCGCACGACGTTGGGCACCCGCCGTTCGGGCACGCGGGAGAAGCGGCCCTCGACGCCGCGATGAACCCGTGGGGCGGGTTCCGGCACGACGCCCAGAGCCTGCGGGTCGTCGAACGGCTGGAGCAGCGGCAGCGGTCCGATGGATCGGTCGGCACCGGTCTGAATCTGACCTGGGAGGTGCTCGACGGCATCGCCGCGCACTCGAAGGGTCTGCGCGACCTCGAGGCACGGAGCGCCACCGAGGTGTTACCGACAACCCTGGAGGGTCAACTGGTGCGCCTGGCCGACCGCATCGCGTACCTGCACCACGACACCGACGACGCCATACGTGCCGGGTTGATCCGCGAGGCCGAGGTGCCGCAGGACGTGGCGGCCACGCTCGGCGGAACGCGTGGTCGCTGGCTGGATGTGATCGTGCGTGACATCGTCGATGTCGGAGTGGAGGGAGAGGGCGTGGGGCTCTCGCCCCGCATCCGGCAGGCCCTCAACGGCTTGAAGGATTTTCTGTCACGCCGGGTTTATCTCGAGGCCGGCGCTACAGCAGAAGCGGCGCGCGCCCATCGGATGGTGCGGCTGCTGTTTGATCATCTTATGTCATCTCCGGAGGCTTTGCCTCCGGAGATACGCTCCTCGGGCGCTGGGGCGCCCGCCGACGAATCGCTCGCGCGCGCCACCTGTGATTTCCTGGCGGGCATGACCGACCGGTTTGCCATTCGCACGTTTGTCAGGTTGTTTGTCGTTCAGGGGCTCGACGGCGGCGTGGAGCCCTTGAGCGTGTGACCTCGGCGCCTGTGGGAGGACGTTGATGGACGCCCTATGGGGCGCGTGGCGGTGAGCAGGAGCGATTCGAAAGGTCGCAGAAGCCCCCGGAGTGTGAGAGAGCGAGTGCCCGCTGGCGACATGCCGGTGCGCGTGCAGGGCAAGCACATGGCGGTGACCGACGCCCTGCGGCAGTATGCCACGACCAAGCTCGCCAAGCTGCCGAGGCACTTCGATCGGATTCAGGACGCGCAGGTCGTCTTCAGCGTGTCCCGGAACCGGTCGGTCGGGCGCGCGCAGGTCGTCGAAGTAACGGTGTGGTGCGATGGGCTGGTGCTCCGTGCGGAGGAGCACTCCGACGATATGTACGCGTCCATCGACCGCGCGGTCGAAAAGCTCGAGCGGCAGATCGAGAAGTACCGCAGCCGCATCATCGAGAAGCGGCGCCTCGACGAGTCCCGGCGGCGACGGCGGGAGCACCAGTCCGCGGAGGCGGCGCTGCGCGCCGAGCCCGACCCCGAGGCGGATGTCAGCGCGCCGCGGGTGGTGCGCACCAAGCGCTTCGCGATGAAACCGATGGCCGCCGATGAGGCATTGCTGCAAATGGAGTTGCTCGGTCACGTGTTCTTTGTGTTCCGCAACGCAACGACCCAGCAGGTGAACGTACTCTACAAGCGGCTCGACGGCGACTACGGATTGATCGAGCCCGAAGGCTAGGACACGCTGACGGGAGGTCCTCGTGGCGCGCGACGGCGGCGAATCGACAGTGGAGCAGGCCGAGGAGATCGTCCGGCGCCTTCGGGGTGTGGTCGCGGCGCGGATCACGCCGACGCCCGGGGGCGACATCGACGTGATCCACGTCCTGGGGCAGGCGGACCGCAGCCCCAAGCTGATCGCGGTGGACGTGGTGTCGGCCGTCGCCGCGGAGTTGGGGGTCACCCTGGAGGCGCGCCAGGTGCGGGTTGCGGCGATGCGACCGGAGGATCAACCCAGCCCGCCGCCGCTCGCGCGATTGAAATTCGTCGGCCTCTCGCAAAGCGTCGTGCGCAGTAACGCGGAGGTCAAAGTGCATCTGGAGGACCGCGGGATGCTCTACGAAGGCATCGCCGGTGGGCCCAATGTGCCGCGCCACCGCCTGGGTCTCGTGGCGCAGGCCGCGTTGCGGGCTGTGGAGGTCTTCCTCCGCGCCCAGGGGTTGCTGGTGTTCGAGGGCGTGGCGACCACCCAGATCGGCGAACACGAGGTCGCGGTGGTCACCGTCACCCTCGCCGGGTCCGATCAGGAAGTCCTGTCCGGGTCCTCCATCGTCCGGGATGATCCGCGTGAGGCTGTCGTACGCGCCGTCCTGGCAGCCGTGAACCGCCCGGTGTCCTGGCTCGCCGTCAACCGGTAGCCCGCGGTCGTCCGCGCCACCTGACAGATCGCCTATAATACCAAAGAAGGGACGTAGTGAGCGGCCGGCAGCACGCGGCCGGCCGCTGTCTTGAGGTGACGAATGCGGGGATTGCTGGGCCGGCTGCTGGGTGATGCGAGCGACCGTGAGGTCGCGCGTCTGCGGTCGGTCGTCGAAGAGATCACCGCGTTGGAGCCCGAGATGCAGGGGCTGTCCGACGAAGCGCTGCGGGAGCGCGTGGCGGGCTGGCGGGCCCAGGTGGCCGAGGCCGTCGAGGGATTGGAGGCCGACGAGCGCAAGGCCGCTCTTCGGGATGTGTTCGAAGAGCTGCTGCCGCAGGTCTTTGCCGCGGTGCGGGAGGCGAGCCGGCGCACGATTGGGCTGCGCCACTTCGACGTCCAGATGATCGGCGGCGCCGTGCTGCACCAGGGCAAGATCGCCGAGATGAAAACCGGCGAGGGCAAGACACTCGTGGCGACCCTGCCCATTGCGCTCAACGCGTTGGCCGGACGCGGCGTGCATCTGGTCACGGTCAATGACTACCTCAGCCGCCGGGATGCCGGATGGATGGGCCCCATTTATCACGCGCTGGGTTTTTCCGTGGGGGCGATCGGCCACGAGTTCTCAGGCCTCTACGATCCCACGTACACCGACGCGAAGCCGCACCACGATGATCGCCTCAACCACTTCCGGCCGGTGAGCCGGCGCGAAGCGTACGGCGCCGACATCACGTACGGCACCAACAACGAATACGGCTTCGACCATCTGCGCGACAACATGGTGATCCGGCCTACGGATCTGGTACAGCGGGACCTGTTCTACGGCATTGTGGACGAGGTGGATTTCATCCTCATCGATGAGGCCCGCACCCCGCTCATCATCTCCGGGGTCGTGGAAGGGGGGGTCGAGCAGTACCAGCGGTACGCCCGCATCATCCCCCGCCTGCAGCGCGAGCAGGACTACACCGTCGATGAGAAGGTGCGGAACGCGCTACTGACCGATGAGGGCGTGGCGCACGCCGAGCGGTTGCTCGGGGTCGATGACCTGTCCGATCCGGCCCACGGTGACCTGATGCACCACCTGCACCAGGCGCTGCGCGCGCACGCCGCCTACAAGCGCGACGTGGACTACGTCGTGAAGGACGGGCAGGTGATCATCGTCGACGAGTTCACCGGGCGGCTGATGTTCGGTCGCCGCTACTCAGATGGGCTGCACCAGGCCATCGAGGCCAAAGAGAATGTGAAGGTCGAGCGCGAGAGCCAGACGCTGGCGACCATTACCTTTCAGAACTACTTTCGGATGTATGAGAAGCTGGCGGGCATGACCGGCACGGCCAAGACCGAAGAAGAGGAGCTCTCGAAGATCTACAATCTGCCGGTGGTTGTGATCCCCACGCACCGGCCCATGATCCGCCAGGACAATGGCGATTTGATCTACAAGACCGAACGCGGGAAGTGGAAGGCCGTCGTGGAGGAGATCGCCGAGTGGCACGGGCAGGGTCGCCCGATGCTCGTGGGGACGCGATCGATCGAGAAGAACGAGCACCTCTCGGAGCTGCTCCGTCGGCGGGGCATCAAGCATGAGGTGCTCAACGCCAAACAGCACGAGCGCGAGGCCGAGATTATCGCGCAGGCTGGCCGCGTCGGCGCGGTGACCATCGCGACCAACATGGCCGGGCGCGGCGTAGACATCATCCTCGGCGGCAACCCGCCCGATGCCGCTGAGGGCGAGCACGTGCGAGCGCTCGGTGGGCTGCACGTCATCGGGACCGAGCGCCACGAGGCGCGCCGGATCGACAACCAGCTGCGCGGCCGATCCGGCCGGCAGGGCGACTCGGGCTCCAGCCGCTTCTACATTGGTCTGGACGACGAGTTAATGCGGATCTTTGCCGGCGAGCGCATCGCGGGGCTGATGGACCGGCTTGGGCTCGACGAAGACACGCCGATCGAGCACGGGCTCGTGTCGCGGCAGATCGAGTCGGCGCAGAAGAAAGTGGAGCAGTACCATTTCGACATGCGAAAGCACGTCCTCGAATACGACGACGTCATGAACGTGCAGCGCAAGGTGATCTACGGGGAGCGCCGCAAGGTGCTGGCCGGCGAGAACATCCGCGAGAACGTCTTGGACATCATCGAGCGGCAGGTCGCCCTGCAGGTGGAGGCCGTCTGTACCAAAGAGATTCACCCAGAGGACTGGGACCTGGACGGGTTGCTCACGGAGCTGGCCCAGCTCGTCCCCACGCTGGGGGAAATCGAGGCAGATTCGCTGCGCGGACTGTCGGCCGACGAGGTCGGCGAGCGGCTGGTGACTGCCGCGCTCGCCGCGTATGAGGCTAAAGAAGCTGAGGTCGGGGCCGAGGTGCTGCGCGAGGTCGAGCGGCTGGTGCTCCTACAGACGGTTGACCGGAAATGGATCGACCATCTGCACAACATGGACGCGCTGCGCGAGGGCATCGGGCTGCGCGCCTACGCGCAGGTCAGCCCGCTCATCGAGTACCAGCGCGAGGGCTATGATATGTTCCAGGCGACGCTGGCCGCGATTCAGGAGGATACGGTCCGCCTCCTCTATCACGTGCAGATCTCGGCGCAGGAGCAGCCGGTCGCGCGGCCGGTCGCCCGACCCGTCACGCCGGTCCGCGAGCCTGCGGCCGTCGGCGCCAGGGGCAGCGGCGGTCAACCAAAACTCGGCCGCAACGATCCCTGCTGGTGTGGCAGCGGGAAGAAGTACAAGAAGTGCCACGGCCGGGAGGCGTGACGCGCGCCGACCCGCCTGTTCGCCTCCTCCTCGCCGCGTTCAGCGGGCTGCTGTTGGTTCTGATCTTCCCGAGTCCAGACGTGGGCTGGCTCGCCTGGGTCTGCCTCGTCCCCCTGCTCGTCGCACTTGATGGGCTCCCGCCCGGAGCGGCGTTTCGCCATGGGTACCTCACGGGTCTGATCGCATTCGGCGGGGTGCTGGACTGGATCCGCCTGTTCGGGCTGCCCGCCTGGGTGCTTCTGACCGCCGGGATGGCGCTGTTCGTCGGCGCCTTCGCGGCCGGCGTTCGCGTCGCGGCCGGGTCACAGAGCCGCCGGCTGTTGTGGGCCGCGCCCGTCACCTGGGCGGCGGTCGAGGTGCTCCGCTCGATCGGTGCGATCGGATTTCCCTGGGGCTTGCTCGGCCTCTCGCAGTATCGGACGCCCTTGGTCCTCCCAGTGGCCGCGCTGGGCGGAGTCTTCGCCATCTCTGCGCTCATCGTGCTGGTCAACGGTGTGGTTGCCACCGTGGTGCTGGCCCGTCGTGTCACCCTCGCGTCGGCAGTAGCGGCGGTTGCGGCCGGCGGGATCGTGGTCATCGCCGGCGCGGCGTCACCAGCGGTCGCCCGGCCAGCCCACATCGTGGCCGCAGTGCAGCCGAACGTCTCGCCCCTGCGCAAAGGTGACCCGCAGACCGCCCCCGCGCTGCTCGCCGGGCTCCTGCGTCAGACCGATCAAGCGGCGGCCGCGGGCGCGGAGATCGTCGTCTACCCGGAAACGGCCCTGCCCGAAGACCTGGAGGTTGAGATCGAGGCACGGCGGGCGCTCGCACAACGCGCCCGGGGCGCCATTGCGGTCGTCGGCTCGTTTCTGCCGGGGCCGGCGAACGGTCTGTTGGTGCTGGATCGAGACGGAGCGGTTCTCGGACGGTACGCGAAACGCCGGCTGGTGCCGTTCGGTGAAGCCGGGCTGCGCCCCGGCCGAAACGGCGTGCCCGTCAAGACCGCGCCGGGCGCGATCGGGACCATCATCTGCTATGAATCCGCGTTCCCGTTTCTCGTACGCGGGCTCGTCGCCGACGGCGCCGACGTGATTGCGTTGGCGACCAACGACGGGTGGTTTGGCACCACCGCTGGACCCGTGCAGCACGCGGCCCACGCCGTGCTGCGCGCGGTCGAGACCGGGCGCAGCGTGATTCGGGCCGCCAACACCGGTATGTCGATGCTGATCCGCCCAGATGGACAGATTGCCGGCAGTCTCCCGGTCGGCGCGGAGGGCGTGCTGGTGGCATCGCTGCCCGTCGGGGGACCGACGACCCCCTACGTGCGATGGGGATGGCTGCTCGGACCCCTGGCCGTGGTCGGGTGGCTCGCAGCCGCCGCGCCGGCGTGGGCGGCGCGGTTGCAGCGGGAGCCTCAAGCGGCAGGACTGCTCGTTCTGACCGTCGTGATTCCACCGCTTCCATGGGTGGTGTTGCGACTGGGCGATGTGGGTGGAGCCGTCGGCTGGGCCGCGTGGCTCGGGCCGCTGGTACTCTTTGCGGCGGCGGGTGCGTTGGGCCGCGGCACCCTGTTCACCCGCCGAGGGGTGTTGATCTCGGCGGGCGCATCTCTCGCGTTGACGGGAGTGCTCGTCGTCGTGATGCGCGCTGGGTATGCGCAGTACGGTTTCACCGTACCGTTTGATCCCCCGGCCGGCGGATGGCTCTGGGGTGGGTTGCGCCTGGTCGTCGTCGGCGTGGCTGTCGAAGCCTGGCTGCGCGGGGCGGTCTTCGCTCGGGCCCAGCAGCTGGGTGGGTGGGTGCTGGCGACCGGCCTCTCCACCAGTCTGGGGATCGGGCTGCATCTCGGTGCCGCGCAAGAAGTCCTCCTGTGGCACCTGCTCACCGGCGTCGGCTTCAGCCTCCTGCGGCTGCGGACACGGGACGCGGTGGGGCTCGGCGCAGCGCGTGGGTTCGGCGACGCGGCGATCTACGCGCTCGCCGGGCTCCGGTAGTGACCGGCCGCGCCCGTCTGCTATAATTGCAATCGCGATGATGACGCTTGATGAACTTCGCACACAGCTCAGTCAGAGCCGCCGACGCCTCCAAGATCTACGGGGGCATCTTTGACCTGGCGGCCAAGCACACCCGGATCGCTGAACTCGAAGCCACCATGCAGGAGCCCACGCTGTGGGCCGATCCGACGCGCGCGCGCGCCGTCGGCCAGGAGTTGAGCCAGCTGCGCGCGACCGTCGATGCCGTGGCTGACCTCGAGCGTCGGCTCGACGACCTCGAGGTGCTGATTGAGATCGCGGCCGAAACCGCGCCGGTCACCACCCCCGTCCCCGAATCGGTCACGGCGGACGGCACCGCGGCCGCGCGGGCGAGCGGTCTTGATCTCGCAGAGCTCGAAGCGGAAAGTCGCGCGGCGACCTCCGCGCTGGACCGTCTGGAGACCTCCACGCTACTCTCCGGGTCACACGATCGGGCCAACGCCATCCTCTCGATTCACGCCGGGGCAGGTGGTACGGAGTCTCAGGACTGGACCGCCATGCTGTTGCGGATGTATCTGCGCTGGGCGGAGAAGCGGGGGTGGGCGACGGAGATCGTTGACGTGTCCGCGGGCGAAGAGGCCGGCCTCAAGAGCGTCACGGCCATCGTCGCCGGGCCGTACGCCTACGGGTATCTTCGGCAAGAGCGGGGTGTGCACCGTCTTGTGCGGCTATCACCGTTTGACGCCGCCCATCGCCGACATACCTCGTTCGCGCTGGTGGGCGTGATTCCGGAGGTGGATGACGTCGAGGTCGAGATTCGCGATGACCAGATCCGGGTCGAGACATACCGTGCCGGGGGTGCCGGCGGGCAGAACGTGAACAAGGTCGAGACGGCCGTGCGCATTACGCACCTGCCGACCGGGATCGTCGTCCAGTGCCAGAACGAACGCTCACAGCACGCGAACAAACTCACGGCGCTGCGGATCCTCCGGGCACGCCTCGTCGAGGCGGCGGAGACCCGCCAGCGCGAGCAGATCGCCGAACTGCGTGGCGAGCACCGCGAGGCCGCCTGGGGCAATCAGATCCGCTCGTACGTGCTGCATCCGTACCAACTGGTCAAGGACCACCGGACCGGTGTGGAGACCGGCGACACCGGGGCGGTCCTGGACGGTGACGTCGACCGCTTTGTCGAGGCCGCGCTTCGCGCGGCTACGGTTTCGTCCTGACCCGCGGTGAGGGTACCGGCCTCGTCCCCGCCCCCAGGAGCCGCGCGCCAATGCGATGGCAGGTAGCAGTCGGACTGGCGATCCTGGTGGCGATTGCGCTCGGGGTCTGGGCGCCCTCTGCGATCATTCAGCGTCAGATGGCGTCTGTGCTCCGCGCGCATCTGGAGCCGGATGGCGCGGTGCGCGTCCGCGTGCGCGCCACCGTGTGGGGCCTCGCGCAGCAGCGCGTCGAGCGGATGCACGTGGATGCGTCGGGCATCCGGCTCGGCGACCTCGCCGCGGACCGGCTGCGCGCTGATCTTGCGGGCGTCGCGTTTCTCCGCTCTGCGGGAGGATGGACCCCCACCGGTGTCCGCTCGGGTGAGGCGACAGCCGAGATCGGCCGCGTCCGGCTCGAGCAATTCTTGCGCGATCGGGGTGTGGCCGGACCCAGTGTGCAGGTGGCGCCTTCCGGTGTCAGCGTGTCGGGCGAAATGCCCGCGGGCGGCGTTCGCGTACCATTCAAGCTTCAGGGACAGTTTGAGGCCGCGGGGCGCGACCTGCGCTTCCGCGTCGCGACGCTGGAGGTGGGTGGGACCGAGGTGCCGCGGCAACTCGCCGACACCCTCATGGGGCTCGTGAAGCCAGTGATCTCGCTTAGCCGTCTGCCGATTCCTCTTGTGGTGGATCGGGTGACGGCCGAAGACGGCCGTCTCATCGTGCGAGCGCGAGCCGAGGGACAGCCGTGACGCGGCGCGCGCTGGTGGCGTGTGTCGCGGCGGGCGCGCTAGCCGCGTGTGTCATCGTAGGCCTCCGCCACCGCACCGAGGCGCGCTATCGGACCGTGGAGCTGGTCCTGGACGGCCAGGACTGGACTGCCTTGATCCGCCGGGAGGGCCGCCAGGTTCGGGAGGTCATGGCCGAGCTGCAGCGGGGAGGCGCCACCTCCGTCGCCCTCGCCGACGTGACCATCAAGCAGTTGGCCGATGACGGGACGATCAGCTACGGGAGCGGTGGCGCGCTGACCGCGCTCGGGCGTTTAGCGGCGCTGGCCGAGCCGTTTGCGGCCCTCCGTGCGGCCGGCGACCTCCGGGCCGACGCGGTCTACATCACCGGCACGCCGGAGCGGCTGGGGCTCGTTGGGGCGTCCCTGCGGGCGCTGTTGGGGCAGGAGAGGGTCCGGGCGGTCGGCAACGTGCTGGAAGTACTGGGGACACAGCCCGACCTGGAGGAGTTGGGGCTGGGATTCCAGCCGGTGGATGCGGAGCCCTATCGCGCTGCTGGACTGGAAATCGTGCTACGCCCTCGCAACTATCGGGGGCTGACCCCGGCGAGCGCCACATTCCTCATCGACGGGTATGCGCGCGTCGCACCGCGGCCGACGCTGATCTTCGCACTCACTGAGGTTCTGGGCTACGAACGGCTCATCGCCGAGGCGGCCGAGGGGTACTCCCGCATCGGCGCGCGTTTTGGTCGGATTGAGGTGTTCACCGAGCGCCGCAAGCAGCGCGGCGAGGACAGGCTGACGGCGCTGATTCGTCCTGACGTCATCCGCGTCTTCAGCGTGACTCCCGAGGAACTGCTCCTGCTCCGCGCCAGAGATGTCGCGGACCGTTTCGTGCGCGCGGCGCAGGAGCGCAACATTCGACTGTTGTACGTGCGACCGCTTCTCAACACCCCAGCCGGTCAATCCGCCATCGACGTGAATCTCACAATGGTCCGCACGATCGCCGGAGAGCTCCGCGCGATGGGATTCCGAACCGCGCGTACTCGACCGTTGCCTCCCGACGTGGTCGCGGCGCCACTCGCCGCGAGGCGTGTGCTGAGCGTGGTCGTGGCCGTGGGCGCCGCAGCCCTGGGGCTGCTGGTGCTCGGCAGCCTCGCCGGCGTGATGGGTATGCGGGTGCCAGCCGTCCTCGGCATCGCGGTGCTGGTGGCCGCGGCCGTGGGGACGGTGGCAGCGGGGTTCACCCGGTTCGATGGCTTGTGGCGCCAGCTGCTGGCGCTGGGTGTGGCCGTAGCCGGCGCGACCGGGGCGACCGTCTGGGCGATGCCGCGGGAGTGGGGGTCGCGAGCGCGGTCGGCTCGACGGCCGGCGGCTGGGGCGTTTCTTGCCGGATGGGCTGCCCTGCTGCGCGCCGTGGGGCTGGCGCTGATCGCGGGTGTCTTGGTGGCGGCACTGCTCAGCCGCTGGGAGTTCATGCTCGCGATTTCCGTGTTTCTGGGTGTGAAGGTCGCGCATATCCTGCCGGTCGTGCTGGTGGCAGTGTGGCTGGCCTTTGCCGAGCGCCCAACACGCGGCTGGCGGACAGCCGCGCGCGAAGCGGTGGGGTGGTTCAACCAGCCGCTCCGCATTGGCGCCGCTCTGGCCGTGCTCATCCTCGGCCTGGCGGCGGTGATGCTCCTCGCCCGTACGGGGAACATCAGCTTCCCGCTCTTGGGCCTCGAGGCGCGGCTGCGAACGGTCCTGGAGGATGCGCTGGTCGCCCGACCCCGGACCAAAGAGTTCCTGATCGGCTATCCCGCGCTCGCCATGATGGGTACCGCCGCGGCGTTGGGCTGGCGGCGGGCCGCGCTGGTGTTCGGCGTGGTCGGCGCCATCGGCACCGCGGGCGCGATCAACTCGTTCTCTCATCTGCACACGCCGGTGCTCTACACCGTCTGGCGCACGGGCAACGCGCTGCTGCTCGGCGCGATCATCGTGCTGCCGGCCCTCCTGGTGTTCACCTGGATCGCGCGGCGCCGGCCCCCATCTTAGTCAGCGGGTATTACGGCTTCGGCAACCTGGGCGACGAGGCCGTCTTGGCCGGACTGCTGTCCGCGTGGCAGGCCCAGATGCCTGGCGCGCGGGTAGTGGTGCTCTCCGGTGATCCACCGGCGACACGCGCGTTACACAGCGTCGAGTCCTGGTCACGGGCGCCGTTCGCGGTATGGCGCGCCCTCGGCCGCGCACGCGCACTGATCAGCGGCGGGGGATCACTCGTCCAGGACGTGACGAGCGCCCGGAGCCCCCTGTACTACCTGGGTGCGATGCGGGCCGCGCAGCAACGCGGGCTCCCGGTCGCCGTGATCGGTCAGGGCATTGGCCCCTTGCGCCGTCCCTGGCTTCGATTTTTGGCTCGGCGCATCTACCAGCGAGCGACGGTGGTCAGCGTGCGCGACGGCGATTCCGCGGCCTCCCTGGTCGCAATGGGCGTCACGCGCCCGGTCCACCGAGGAGCCGACCTGGCATTCTTGACGGCACCGGCACCGCAGGCGGGCGTGCGCGGCCTCCTGGCGCAAGCCGGTCTGGACGCTGCTGGCCTCCGGATCGGGATGGTGGTGCGGGATTGGCCCGGTCTCATGGCGGCTGCGCACATAGGTGAGTTGGTTGGTCGATTTGCCCGGGAGAAGGGCGCGGCGGTGGCTGTCCTGCCCTTCGACTTGGGCCGTGACGGTCCCGCCAGCGCCGCGGCAGCAGGTGCAGCGGGCGGACGGGTCGTGGCCGTGGCCACGCCGCAGGACCTGCTCGCCCTGGTGGGAGCCATGGATCTCGTGGTAGCTGCCCGCCTGCACGCGTTGGTCTTTGCGGCCTCGGTCGCGGTCCCGGCTGTGGGGATGGCCTACGATCCCAAAGTCACGGCCTTTACCGTCGAGGTGGGTCTGCCGCCGGCCCTCCCGGTGAACGCCCCCGCCGAGGTCCTGCGGCGGGCGCTCGGGGAAACCTGGGAGGCCCGCGGAGAGGTGCGCCGCCGCCTCGAAGATACGGTCCCGGTGCTCCGACATCGGGCGGCGGAGTCGGTTGGAGCCGTGGTCGGAGCACTGGCGCAGGCTGATTCGGGCGCGTAAAGGCAGGAGTTGACCTTTTCTGGACGGAAGTAGGGCGTGCCAGACGACCCAGTAGCCGTCGCAGCGTTCGAGGAGGCATTGGTCCACCATGCCGGAGGTGCTCAAGGTCTCCGCGGACTCGAAGCCAAAGGCTGTCGCGGGCGCGATCGCCGCGGTGCTCCGGGAGAAAGGGATGGTGGAGATCCAGGCCGTCGGCGCGGGTGCGGTGAATCAGGCGGTCAAGGCCATCGCGATCTCGCGCGGGTTCGTGGCTCCCAACGGCATCGACTTGATCACGATTCCGGCGTTCACCAAGGTGCAGATCGAAGGTGAGGAGCGCACCGCCATCAAGTTCCTGGTCGAAGCGCGCACGCCGCGCGGATGAACGGGACCGCCTACGGTGAACTAAAGCTCTTCTGCGGTAGCTCGATTCCCACGCTGGGCCAAGAGATCGCAGCGTACCTGCGCGTTCCGGCAGGCCGCGTGACGCTCATGCGTTTCGCCGATGGGGAGATCTACTGCCGCTACGAGGAGAACGCGCGCGGCGAGGACGCTTTCGTCATCCAGTCGACCTGCCATCCGGTCAACGAGCACCTGATGGAGTTGCTGATCATGGTCGACGCACTGAGGCGCGCCTCGGCTGGCCGGATCACGGCGGTCATCCCATACTACGGGTACGGCCGCAAGGACAAGAAGGACGCCCCCCGGGAACCGATCACCGGGCGGCTGGTCGCCGACCTCCTGACGACGGCTGGGGTCAACCGGGTCCTGGCACTCGACCTGCATGCCGGACAGATCGAAGGGTTCTTCAACATTCCGGTGGACCATCTGCGGGCCCTGCCGCTGTTCGCCGACTACCTGGCCCGTAAGGAACTCAAGCAGGGTGTGGTCATCGCGCCCGACGACGGCGCGGTGCGCCGGAGCAAGCAGCTGGCCGACCGCCTCGATCTTCCGCTCGCGGTGATCTTCCAGCGGCGCGTGGGAACCGACGCCAAGGAGCCGATTCAAGTCGTCGGGGACGTGAAGGGGCGCACGCCCATCTTGATCGAGGATATCATTGACACCGCCGGCACCGTGATGCGGGCGGCCGACGTGCTCCTGGCCGAAGGATGTGCGCCCGAGATCTACGTCTGTTCGACCCATCCGGTGTTCGCGGGTCCCGCGTTCGAGCGGCTGGCCCGCGAGGAGATCCGAGAAGTCATCGTCACCGACACGATCCCCATCGCGGCGGAGCGCCGGCCGGCGAAGGTCACGGTCATCTCAGCGGCGCCTCTGCTGGCGGAAGCGATCCGCCGCATCCACCTGAACCAGTCCGTGAGCCTGCTGTTTACCTAGATCGGTCCGCCGGGTAACCTGGGAGGACCATGGGGACCGTCCGCACGCGCTTCGCGCCTTCCCCCACAGGCTATCTGCACGTCGGCGGCGCGTGGACCGCCTTCTTCAACTGGCTGTTCGCCCGGCACGGCACCGGCACGTTCATCCTGCGTATCGAAGACACGGATCGCTCGCGGTCCACGCTGGCGTACGAGGCGGCGATCTTTGAGGACTTTCAATGGTTGGGGATCTCGTGGGAAGAGGGAGCGGATGTCGGTGGGCCGGTGGGACCCTACCGGCAGACCGAGCGGGCGGTCCTGTACACGCAGTACGCGCAGGAACTGGTGGAGAAGGCCGCGGCCTATCCGTGCTACTGCACCGCCGAGGAGCTGGAGGCCGAGCGTCAGGCCGCGCGCGCGGCCGGAAGGCCGTACCGCTACTCGGGGCGGTGCAGGAATCTCACTGAGGAAGAAAAGAGGCGCAACGTCCTGGGTGGGTTCAGGCCGTCACTACGACTGCGAGTCACGGACCTTGCGCAACCTATCGTGGTGGACGACCTGATCCAGGGGCGGGTCGTCTTCGAGCCGGAGCACCTGGACGACTATATTATCGTGCGGTCCGACGGCACGGCCCTCTACAATTTCGCGAACGTGGTCGATGACCACCTGATGGAGATCACGCATGTCATCCGCGCCAGCGAGCACCTGTCAAACACGCCCAGGCAACTGGTGATGTACCGGGCGCTGGGTTGGACGCCGCCGGCCGTAGGGCACCTGCCGGTGATTCTTGGGTCCGATCGCAAGAAGCTCGCCAAGCGTCACGGCGATACGGCCGTGCGCCAGTACCGAGAGCAGGGCTACCTCCCTGAGGCGATGCTGAACTTCTTTGCGCTGATGGCCTGGCATCCCGAGGCCGAGCGCGAGGTCTACACGCTGGGTGAGTTGATTCAAGGCTTCCGGTTGGAGGAGGTCGGCCGCGCGTCCCCGATCTTCGATGTGGAGAAACTCAACTGGCTGAACGGCGTCTACATGCGGCGTCTGATCGAGGAGGATGCGGACCGCGTCGTGGATCTCTGCGCCGGGATTCTGCGGCAGGCCGGCCTGCTGCCCGCTTCACCGACGTCCGAGGAACGTCGCTACCTGGGCCGCGTGGTGGAGGTGGTGGGGGAGCGGCTCAAGGTCGGCCGCGACATCATTCCCTACGCGGATTTCTTCTTCAAGGATGTTGAGTACGAGCCCAAGGCATCGGCCGAGCACCTGACCCCCACGGCCGCGCCCCTCCTGTCGGCGTTCGCCGGTGCGCTGGCGGTGGTCGAGCCGTTTGACCGGGTCACAATCGAGGAGACGCTGCGTGCGGTCTGCGCGAAGGAGAGCGTCGAGGCCCGGGCCCTCGTGCACCCCGCGCGCGTGGCACTGACCGGCAAGACGACCGGGCCCGGGCTATTTGAACTCACGGAGCTGTTGGGTCGTGAGCGTGCGGTCGACCGGCTGCGTCACGCAGCGACATACGCGGCAAAACGGCAGGCGCCTTGACCCTCCGACCGCACGATTCCTATAATGGATGCGCTGCAGTTCGCACAGGACCGCGGCGACTCATTTCGCGGCCGCCGGCACGCTGGGGGATCGTCTAAGGGTAGGACGACGGGCTCTGGACCCGTTAGT
>Ga0187893_10002854_pt1 | contig 36784 bp, 31 predicted proteins | sample MA1701074metaG_FD_139574 | JGI IMG/M metagenome (GOLD analysis project Ga0187893, IMG submission 139574) | White microbial mat communities from a basaltic lava cave in the Kipuka Kanohina Cave System on the Island of Hawaii, USA - MA170107-4 metaG ... | reverse complement strand
TGGCGCGCAAAGTTCGGGCGCGCGTGGACGATCTCGAGGCGCGGATTTCCGAACAGGATGAACGGATCCAACGTCTCTCGCTGCAACTCAGCAAGCTGAAGGACAGCGGTGTCGCCGCGGCCCCCGCCGCGGCCAGCGCTCCTCCCGCAGCGGCCGCGAGAACGCCTCCGCCTCCGGTCAAAGTTTCCGAACCAATCGCGCCGCCGAGGTCGGTCGCGCCACCCCCACCACCGGAGCCGCCACCGCCGAAGCCCGTGGCGTCCCCGATGCCACCACCACCGCCTCCGCCCAGACCGCGCGAGCCGGTAGTTGCGGAGCCACCGCGGCCGCCCGTCACACCACCAATGCCGCCGGTGATGCCACCACCGCCTCCGTCAGAGCCCCCTCCACCACCCGCGCCGGCATGGTCGTTCGATCTCGAGCGGCTGGTCGGCGTCCGTCTGTTCTCCGCCGTCGCCGGCATCGCGCTGGTGTTTGCGGCGGTGTTCTTCCTGCGCTACTCAATCGATCAGGGTTGGCTGCAGCCGCCGGTCCGCGTCGGCATCGGCGTCATCGTCGGTACGGTGCTCATCGTGGTGTGCGATCGCAAGGCAGCGAGGAAGTATTCGCTGCTCGCCAACGCGATGGACGCCGCCGCGATCGCGATCCTGTTCGCGACCTTCTTCTCCGCGCACTCGCTTTGGAACCTGATCCCGGCGACGCTGGCGTTTGGCCTGCTCGCGCTGGTGACGCTGATCGCGGTGTTGTTGTCGATTCGTCACGAATCCCTCTTCATCGCGGTGCTCGGACTGCTCGGCGGCTTCGCCACGCCGATCCTGCTCTCGACCGGCGAGAACCGTCCGATTCCGCTGTTCGCCTATCTGCTGCTGCTCAATATCGGCCTGGCATGGGTCGCGTATCGGAACAACTGGACGATTCTCAGCATCCTGACGCTGGTGTTCACCACCCTGTATCAATGGGGCTGGGTGGCGCGGTATCTCGATGCCGCGCAAGTGCCGTTGGCGATCGGCATCTTCACGATCTTTCCCATCGTCGGCTACGGCGTGCTGCTGGCCGCGCGATCGCGGGCGCGTGCGGGCGAGGATGATTCGCGGTTTGAATGGACGCTGCTGGCGGCCTCGGTGCTGCCCGCGGTGTTTGCGATTTACCTCGCCGTATCGGTGCAGTATCGCGAACACTATCAGCTGCTCTTCGGTTGGATCTTCCTGATCGATCTCGCGCTGTTCGCCCTCGCGATGGCGCGCGGATATGGAGCGTTGCACGCGTTCGGCGCGTTCACCACGCTGCTGGCGGTGGTGATGTGGGTGTCGGTCGCGTATCTGCCCGGCGCGATCGGGCCGCTACTGGGATTCGTCGCGCTGTTCGTCGTGTTCTATCTCGTCACGCCGGAAATCGCGAAGCGATTCACGCACGAGCTCTCGAACGCGGGCGCGCACGCGATACTCGCGGCGCCGTTGCTGCTTGCCGTCTTCCCGGTGCTGGTGGCGCAGGAACCGCGAGCAGCTTCGCCAAGTCTGCTGTTTGCTCCGCTGTTTGCGCTGGTGCTGGCAATCGTGTGGCGAGCGTTCGCCGAACCTACCGGCCGTCTCTATTTCGTCGCGGCATTCTTCGCCCTTGCCACCGAAGCCGCGTGGTCGGCGCGATATCTGACCCCGGCGTCGCTGGGTCCGGCGTTGATCACCTACGCGGCGTTTGCGCTGCTGTATCTCGGCGTTCCGATGATCGCCCGCCGGCGTGGCGCGCCGTTGCGCCCGGCGGCCGCGCCGGGGATCGTGCTGCTGTTCGGCTTGATGTTGTTGGTCGTGTTCGCCGATCGACGCGTCGCGGTCGAGGGGTTGTGGGGATTGGCGCTGCTGCTGGCGATCCTGAATGCGGCGCTGTTCATCGAGAGCGCCAGCGCGTCGCTGCCGATCCTCGCGCTCGCCGGCCGCTTGATTTCGTGGGCGGTGCTGGCCGTGTGGTGGGACGAGGCCGCGGCCGCAGTTGGGTTGCTGTCGTCACTGCTCGTCGTCGTCGGGCTGGCGCTGGTCATGGTTGGCGGCTACATCTGGGGATTGCGCTATGCCCCGGCCATCACAGCCGAAGCCGATACGCGGCCTGCGGTGAGCGGTCTGTGGCTCGCGCTCATCGGCCATCTCTTCCTCTATGGCATCGCCTCCAATTTCCATTGGGCGGTCCCGCCATGGCCGTTATTCGGCGCGCTGGCGGTGGTCACGCTGGCCTTCAGCACCGCGGCGCTCGCGGCCCACAACGCGCCGATTCATCTGGCGTCGGTGATCATGTCGGCCCTTATCCTGATGGTCTGGCGCGACGTCACGCAATACGACGGCTGGGCGACGACGGCCATCGGTGCCTTCGGCGCGCTCATCGCATTTGCGCTCGCCTGGATCGTGGTGATGAAGCGCGCCACCCGCATCGCCGCTATTGCTGCCGTCAGCGCCATGGTGATCTCCGAGCTGAATCTGGCCGTGATGATGGCCGAGCTCTCGCCGGCGCCGCTGCCGATTACGCTGACGGCGCACGTCGCCACCTTCGCCATTCTCCTCGCACTCGTGACGCGCCAGGGCTGGGAGTACGCGGCCTCGGCAACTGCCGTGCTAGGCGGCATCGCCGCGGGATCGGTTCTGCTGCCGGGCGAGCCGGTTGGACGTGACGTGTTGATCTTCGCCGCGGCGATCTACGCGCCGTTTGCGCTCTTTCCGTTTGTGCTTGGGTCGCGCGCGAGTGAGCGGCGCGATCCCTACCTCGCGGCGTTGGTTGCGGCGGCCTGGTGTTTTCTGATCGCGCGCCGCGGCATGGGGCTCGCCGAGCTCGACTGGATGGTCGGCATCGTGCCCGTCTTGATCGGCGCCGTCACCACGTTGCATCTGAGTCAGTTGTTGCGGATCCAGCCCGCCGGGCAGCGCGACCTTGGACGTCTCGCGCTGGTCGCCGGCGCGGCGCTGGCGTTCCTCACGGTCGCCATTCCTTTGCAGCTGCGGCACCAGTGGATCACCATCGGCTGGGCGCTCGAGGGCGCGGCGGTCGCCTGGCTCTACACGCGAATTCCGCATCGCGGCTTGCTGCTGGCCGCGGTCGGCCTGCTGGGCGCGGTCTTCGCGCGACTCGCATTGAATCCGGACGTCTTTCAGTACGAGCCGCGCGGTGACACGCGCATCCTGAATTGGTATCTCTACACCTACACCATCGCCGCCGCGGCATTCCTGGTGGCGGCGTGGTGGCTGAAGCGAACCGACGATGAACTTGGCGGTTCGCTGCCGCGGCCGCGCCACGTGTTTCCGGCGGCGGCAGGAATTCTGCTCTTTCTGCTGCTCAACATCGAAATTGCTGACTACTACTCGACCGGGCCGGAGATCCTGTTCCGGTTCGGGTCGAGCATTCAGCAGGATCTCACCTATACGATCGCGTGGCTGATCTTCGGCATCATCACGCTCGCCATCGGCATCATCGCCAAGGCCCGGCCCGCGCGCGTGACGGCGGTGGCGATGATCGCCATCACCGCGTTCAAGTGCTTCCTCTATGATCTCGGCTCGCTGGGCGGTTTGTACCGCGTTGGCGCCTTCGTGGGTCTTGCCGTGTCGCTGGCGCTGGTGTCGCTGGCGCTGCAGAAATATGTGCTTGCGCCAGAGAAGGAGGCCGCTCTGTGAGTCGTGCGCGCGCGCAGATGATGATGATCGCGATTGGGCTTGCCGCGGCAACGGCATCGGCGCAGTCGCCCCGATTTCTCCATGAGCGCGCTATCGAGACCACGGCGGAGGGACCGCAACGTCTCGAAATCGATCTGCCGCTGCTTGTTGGATCGCAGCCGTTTACGGTGGTAGACGCCGTCGAACGCTCGATCGCCAGCGGCGGATTGAACGACTTGCGGCTCTTCAACGCGCAGAACCAGGAGGTGCCGTACCTCTTCGTTCCGCCATCCACGGGCAGGGCGGCGCGCGTGGTCGGCCGCATTCTGCCGATTACCGCCACCGATCTCCCCACTGCCAAGAGCAGCGGTTTCGAGATCGACTTCGATGGCATCAACCCCATCGACGCGGTGGATCTCGAGGGCATTCAGCCGCCGTTTCTGAAGCGGTTCAGACTCGAGGGCAGCGGCGATCGCGCGAGGTGGACACAGCTGGTGGGCGAGGGCACCGCGTTCAACCTGCCGGCCGAGCAGCTCGTGCACACTCGAATCGAGTTCCCACCAGGCAACTATCGCTACCTCCGCGTCACGTGGGACGACACCAACACCGCCCGCGTGGCTCCGCCGTCGCTGGTGAACGCGCGGATGGTCACGGCCGTGTCGCCCGGACCGATCCTGCGCGAGCCCCTCACAATCGCGCGACGGCCAAGCGAGCCGGGCCGCAGCCGCTTCCGGCTGACGCTGCCGGCGCCGCGCTTGCCGATCGTCGCGCTTGAACTGACGGTGGGCGGCGCTCACGTGTCTCGCGATGCGCGCGTCACCGAGTCGTCTCTCGTCGGCGGGCAGGCGCAGCCGCGCGTGATTGGCAACGCCAAACTGGTCCGGGTGGTCCGCGACGGCATCACCGCCGATGCGCTGCGCATTCCAATTCGACAACCATCGGAGCCGCAGCTGGATCTGGTTGTTGACGATGGCGATAATCCGCCGCTGGCGCTGGAGGGCCTCACCGCGGTGTTTGCGGAGTTGCCGTGGATTTACTTCGAGGCGCCGGCGGCAAGCATCGCGGCGCGTTACGGCGATTCCCGGCTCACCGCGGCGCGCTACGATCTCGAGGCCGTGCGGCCCAACATTCCGGCCTATCCGAACCAGGCCGCCTGGCGCACCAGCCCGCCGCTGACGCTCACGCCGGAATCAGAAGGGTTGCCGATGCCGGAACGCGGCAGCCTCCTGGACGTCGATGGCTTCGAATATGTGCGAGACATTCCCGGCGGGGCGGCCGCGTTGATCAGCTTGCCGCTCGATGCCGCGGTGATGGCGCATAGCGGCGTTCGCACGCGGTGGTTGACCGATTTGCGGGTGGTCGACGCCGGGAACCTGCAGGTGCCTTATCTGCTCGAGAAGCGAGACGAGCCGCTGATGGTCGACATCGTGCTCGAGCGCCGCGATCTGCCGGCGGAGGTGCCGGCCCAGCGCAGCCAGGTGACGACCTACGCGGTCAAGTTGCCGTATCAACGACTGCCCGAGGCGCGTGTGGTGTTCACCACGCAGGCGCGCGTGTTCAACGCGGGCTGTCGATTGCCGCGGTATCGCCGGCAGCCGAGCGCCGGCCGGCGCGCCTCTTGACGCACGGCACCGCGAGTTGGACCCACGCCGATCCGGCAACGGCGGCGCCGGCCGTTACACTGCCGCTGCCCGAGTCAATCGACGGCGACCTGTTCGTGCTGCTCGAAGAAGGCGACAACCAGCCGCTGCCGATCGAGAAAGCGACCATCCTCCTGCCGTCGTACGCGATTCGACTCCACCGGCCGGCCGACACGCCGCTGCGGCTGATCTACGGGAAAGACAACATCGCGCCGCCGCGCTACGACCTGCAGTTGCTGGCGCCGCAGGTGATGGGCCGCGTCGCGCAGGAAGTAGCGGCCGGACCCGAGCAGGCCTTCAGCGCGGCGAGCACGATCAACACGGCCGCAGCGCTGTCGCCGGTGGTCTTCTGGTCGGTGCTCGGACTTGCGGTGCTTGTGCTGTTGGGGATGGTCGTGAAGTTGATGCGTCGAGAGGGAGCAGCGTAGCGCTATTTTCCGACGCGGACTCGACCAGCTTGCATGACGAACGCCAGCTCGCGAGGATCGCCTTCACGTCCCGGCGCGATCGTGTCCGCAGTCAGCGTCAGATCGTTGATACCGCGTCGTGTGTGCCGAGCATCAACGGTGATGCGGCACTCGGTCCAGGCTCCCTTGGGCAGCGCACAGGTGCCGGCGTCGGCGCCGTTGATCGAGGCGCGAATCGTCGCGCCTTCGGCGTGCGCCGCGCGAAGCGGCAAGATGAAACGCATGGCCGATGCGGTCTGGAGGCGCCAGCGCAGCGTCGACGTTCGCTTCGACCACCGGAAGTGTTGCGTGCCGGCGTCCTCCGCCGAGTGCCAGCCGACACCGAAATACGCGTCGGAGGCGGGGCCGGTCTCGAGCGCGCCAGTGGCGGGAAGCGTCGGCACCGGAGCCTGACACACGCGCACCGCGTGATCACTCGTCTCCAGAGTGGCGTGCACAGGTTGATGCGACGCCAGCGAGAACTGGAACACCGCTCGTGTCCCCGGCGCGCCGTCGAGCAGCAGGCGTGAGCGATCGTGATCGATGGCCGCCTTGCCGCGCCCGTTTGACAGTAGATGACGCCAGTCCGCCGCCGGACCACCGCCAGCGATCGAGATCTCCGCGGGAATCTGTCGTCCGTCGACGGTGGCGTACCAGCCACCGTCACTGAGGATCGCAGAGACGTCGACTTGCTGCGCTGTTCGCAGGACTTCGCAGGGAGCCTCGCCACGCAGCACGAAGGCGATCGGATGCAGGGACGGCTCGGTTTCCTCGTCAGGCAATGCTGTCCACCGCGCCACCACACGCCCGCTCGGATTTATGGCCGCAGCGGCGAATCCACGATCGATCGCCACGAGCACGTCACCGCCCCATGTGATCGTTGCGCCGGTGTCACTGGAGTCGATGCGAAGCGTGCGTCCCACGAGTTCGTGGTTGAGCGACGCCTGGGTGTTGTCGGCACGGTAACCCTCTGGAGTTCCCCCCCACGTGAACGCCTGCGCCACATAGTTGCCAAGGTGAACCATGTCGCCGGGCGGTTCACCGGGTACGGGTGGCATGAGCGCGCCGGCGGTCGCTTGAGCGACCATGACTCCGTCCGGCAACCCACTTAGCCAGGTTGCCCACCGTTGTTGCGTGAGCGAGGTCGGTTCGAACTGGAGTCCCTGCGACGTCAGCCATGGCACCGCTTCCTCCAGCGCAAACACTGACCTGCCTTCAGCGGCGGCCGCCTTGACCTGATTGACATCGTTGAACAGCAACTGCGGACTTGGATCGGGTTCGTACTCGTCGGAAAAATCGAGATAGTTCAGGATGCGAGCGACAAAGTAGTTGTGCGCGACCACGGCGCTGTTGGCCGGCAGCCGTTCATACAACTCGCGCAGCGCGGGTGCTTCGCCCGGATTGAGCAATGGCTGAATGCGCGGATAGATCGTGAACAGATTCCACACCGGCAGCGCCAGCACCAACACGCCAACCGGCGTGACCAGCCGCGGGTTGATCGCGCGGACAATCGATTCCAGACCGTAGGCGGCGAGCGTCCAGAGCAGGACCACGACCGGTGTGATAAAGCCGACCACGTCGCCCCAGAGATTGGCGATCATCCCAAGCGTGCCCGCGGCGCCGCCGGTGATCAGCAACACCTCGTAGTTGCGGCGCACGATCGCAATGCCGATTGCGATCACCACGAGCGCAACGGTCATCGTGCCCATGTGGACGCGCAGCCCTTCGAGCAGCATCGGCACTTCGATGCCGACCACCTTGTCCGCAGCCTGGTAGAAGCGCGCCCACGACACATCGCGGGCGATGATCACGTCGTAGACGCCGCGCAGGGTGGTGGCGCGCGCTTCCAGATACGGCGCGCCTTGAATGGTGCGCAGCGCAATGAAGCCATATTGCGCGACGCCGAGAAAGCCGATGACGGCCGCCACACCGACCACGCGCGGCTGCAGCACCGACCGATCTTTCAAGACGCCGTATATCAAGGCTGCCGGCAGCAGTCCGACGATGGTGAGATGGTTGCCAATTCCGGCGGCGAAAATCGCGCACGCAAGATACAGACGCCACAGTGTTCCGGTTTGCGCAAAAGCGATCAGGAACAGCATCGTGGCCGCCGACATCAACGCCGAGAGCGTGTAGACCTCGGCGGTCACGGCATTGCTCCACACTGGAAATCCGGTCGCCGCCGCGAACGCAGCGCCCGCCGACAGCAGCCGGCCCACGCTCAAGCGGCGCGCGATCAGGAAGATACACAGGCACGACAAGACGCCGCACACCGCCGAGAACAGATTGACGCGCCAGGCGAGCGTGCCGATCGGCGGCCGCGTGAAGAGATAGGTCGCGATCGTGTAGAAGGGATACCCCGGCGTGTGCGCCGTACCGAGCACCTGGCCGAGGAACTGAAACTTCGGAGAGTCCTCGGTACCCCCGACGTCGGGGCGCAGCGTGACGAGAAACAGCGTGCCGGTCAGCAGGGCGACCGCGGCCGCCCAGGCCAGGTCAGTGCGACTTTCGCTTCGCAAGATACGCGGCTTTGAGCGCGTCGACGAACCGCTGATCGACGAGCCCGGGCGGATTGCCCTGGTAATTCAATTTCTGATCGGCGCGGAACTTGTCCACCGCGGCAATGGTCTCGTCGTCGAAGCTGGCAAACTCCCGGTTGTAGGCGGCCCCGGCCTGTTTGTTGTCGGCGAGCGCCTTTTCATACGCCGCCGGATTCGACTTGCGCAGCTCCTGCATCTTCGGCGAATTCGCGTTCGGCGGCGGGGTGGGGAACGCGCCGAGCGACGGCCGCCAGTAGCCGAGCGCATGCAGCATCCGCTTGAGTTCGACCACGTCGTTGCCTTCAATCTTCGAGAACGTGCGATAGCCGAGGCGCCGTCCGGTGGTGTAGTAAATGCGCTTCATTTCGCCGACGGGCTCAGGATGCTCGCCGACTTCGATCGCCAGCGCGATGTGATCGCCGCCGCGGCCGGGGTCGTTGGGATCGGCGATCTTGATCGCGGCCGATTGCAGGTTGCCGAATCGGCGATCGCCGCCTTTGTTCTGACCCGCTTCCATCGCGAGAATCATCCGCTCGGCCAGCGGCATGCCGCTGCCGTCGGTGGCCTCGAAGGTCGCGGCCACCGCATCGGTCACCTCCGGACCCACCATGATGTTCGCCTGGACCGTGTAGTTGAGTCCCTGCTTCGATCCCGCCCAGTTGCCGTTGCCCTTGCCGGTGTGCGCCGCCGACCGGCCTTTCATGTCGATCATTCCCAGCTGGCGTGATTCGCGCTGCTGGTCGTCGGCGAGCAGCTGCGCCACCGCCGCGGCCGGCTCGATACCTTTCGCCATCAGATCCAAACCGCGCGGCCCGTACTCCACCACCGTGGACGCCTGTGTGCACACGGCGCCGATGCCGGCGCGCACGTGCGGCACGGCGCGGCCGACGAACGGCACGCGGGTCGTCACCGCCGCTCCGGATTGACCCGTAGCCGGATCGATCGCACACAACGAGAAGGTCGAGTATTGCGGGTGGCCGTGGTCGTCAATGGCAACGCCGTCCGCTGCTCGCTGCTGCGCGAGAGCCGGAACCACGATAGTCGCGAGAACGGCTGCGGCGAGGACGCGGATTGGAAGTCTGCGCATCAGCGGATGGTATCACCGCGCCGGTCCGGCTTCGTACCACCGGATGAGATCGGCGACGCTATTGGTCTCCAGCCACCGATCCAGAATGGCGCGGGCGTCGCGCTCGGTTGGCGCCACCAGCCCGCAATGCGGGTTCGCGGCGTCGGTGGGTGAGGTGTGCTCGTGCGGCGTGCCGAGGCTGCATTCGCGGCACAGGACGCGCGTCGTCGTTCCCCAATGTTCAGCGGCGCCGCCCATGTCGTGAGCGATGTCGTCGAGGCGTTCGATCGCTGCGGCGTCGAACGAGGCCAGTTCGACGATGAAAGTGCGAATCGTCGACGGCACGAGGCGCTGAATGACGTTGAACACGGGATAGGTCCGATCGCCGACCACGCGTTGGCCCTCCGCCGCCCCGTCGTTGAGCACGATGTCGCCCCAGCGGTACGGCGACGACGGATAGGGAATATTGCGAAGCTTGACGCGGGCCGGATCCAGCCGCGTGCCCCACACGACCTCGGCATTGCCGTCGGGCTCGAGGCGCACTGGAATCCGGCCAAGGCGGTAGTCGGGCGGGTCGGCACCACCAGGATCCGCAAGGCCGCAACGGGCCCAGCATTGGCGCGCTTCAGGCCAGAGGCCAAGCGCGGTGGAGGCAATACCTCGATTCCACCATGCGCCCTCGTCGTCCGGAGCCAATTCCACGGCGCGCCGATTGCAGTCGAGCGAGTCGGACCATCGGCGTTGATGCTTGTAGACGAGGCCGAGATTGAATCGTGGCGCTGACCACTCTGGCGCCAACGCGGTCGCGGACAGGTACGCGCGTTCGGCGCCCGCAGCATCGCCCGCGTCTGCGAGCGCCCTGCCTTCTTCATTGGCGCGCGCCGCAGCGTGGAGGTCTTCCACGCCCCTAGTTCACCCAGAGGCCGCGGGTAATCGTCGGCGATCCGCTCGCCTCGAACCAGTCGATGCCTTCGCTGACCAAATCAAACTTCAAGCCGTAGCGGCCGGGTTGCGGCGGCGTGGGAATGTCGATGGTGACGTGCGTCGAGTGTCCTGGCGCCAAATCATCGGGCAGCCAGGCGCGCGCGTGATCGCGATTGATCAACCTGCCGTCGGCGCCCACCAGCTGTGCGCCGAGGCGCACGAGCCGGCGGCCCGAGCTCGTGTTCTTCCTGAACGGCCGCGTCGACACATTTTTCACCTTCGCGGTCAGCGACAACGTGGACGCCGGTTTCACGAAGAAGGGGAGATCGGGAAGCACGCTGTGGACGTCGATTTCCGCCTTCGGCGTCCCGCCGGGGATGGCGTTCCCCAGACCGCTGTTGTCCCAGATTTCGTGACGGATGCGCTCGTAGTCCGGAGTCGCGGGAGCGAACCGCCGTGAGAACGCGTTCTCGGGGTGATCGGTGATCTCCCAACAGAGCCGATCGACGCCGAACTCGGCCGCCAACGCGCGCGCCCTGTTCATCTCCTCGTCGTTGTCGTTCCAGTTGAACAGGATGTAGCGCCAGTTGACGAACGGCAGGTCGCGCCCGGTCTTCGCGCGCTCGTCGAGCATCGCGCGCATGTTGGCGATCGCTTTGTCGAAGTTGCCGCGCTGGCGGTACTTGACGTAGGCATCCTGCGAGGCGCCGTCGATCGAGAACGTCACTTCGTCGATGCCCGATCGCGCCAGCTGGCGAACCGTGTCTTCGGTGAAGGCGAGTCCGTTGGTGCTCGTGTAGAGATAGATGTGCGGGTACCTGGTCTTGATGTATTCGCACATCTCCACCGCGCGTTTGTGCAGGAACGCCTCGCCGTAATTGAAAAAGTCGACGCGGCCCAGCGTCGGGCCGGCTTCGTCGATCATTTTCGTGAACAGATCGAAGTCGAGCATGCCCGCCTGCCGCGTGCGGGCGATGCCGGTTTCCGGCGCGCACACCGCCTGGTTGCAGGAAATATTGCAGGCGGCGGTGGTCTCGATATACAGACGGCCAGGCAGCTGGCTGACGTTGAGCTCGCGCTGCGGCGGCAACTGGCCGGCGCCGAGCGGCAGCTTCAACGGGCAATCGCCGCAGAACGACGAGCCGCCCTGGTTCAAGTCGGCGCGAAGCTGCGACGCTTTCTCGCCGGTCCAGATTTCGGCGATGGTGGTGGTGCGCGCGTCGCCCAGCACGCGTTTGGCGTACGGATCGGCGCAGCCGCAGACCATGCGGCCGTCGCACAACATGACGCCAATCTCCCACGGCCACGAGCAGCGATAGCGAGTGGCCAGATAATTCTCGGACATCAGCCTTACTTCAACTTCCTCAGATACGCTTCCAGCTTGTCGTTCTCGTACTTCACCTGGTTCATGAAGATGCTTTCCGAGAGGTACTCGCGCCGCTCGGCGTCGGTCAGCTGATCGATCAGGTGATCGATTTCGCGCTTCATGTCCTCGAACGATCGCGCCAGCTCCTTGCGGGCCGTGACTTCGTGATACAGCGTTTCGAGCACCGCGAGCAAATCGCCGTCGAGAACGATTTCGGCGCCCGTCGTGGTCTTGATGCGGCGCGACATGATCAGCTCCCGAAGCTCTGAAGGGCGCCGGCCTCGTCGGGAAACATCTTGAGGAAGTTGTGGGCGCCGGTCATGGTCAGCATGGTCTCGACGCGCTTGTTGACGCCGGCCAGGCGCAGCTGGCTGCCGGCGGCGGTGGCCTGGCGGTAGATGTCCATCAGGCAGCCGATCGTCGCCGAGTCCACATAGGTGACCTTGGACAGGTCGATCACCACTTTCTTGTCGCCGCTCGTCAGCAGCGACATCACCGCGCCGGAGAAATCGGCCAGCAGCGGATACATCATCCGGGTCTCGCCGACGCGGACGATGGCGATGTCGTGAGCGCGATCTGTCGTGAGATTCATTCCTTTGTCCCTTCGTCGGTCTCCCGAATACGTTGCACCTGGCGGGCCAGCTCGGTGCGCCCGCGGTTGATGCGCGACTTGACGGTGCCTTCCGGCAACCCGAGTTGGTCGGCGATCTCCTGGTACGACAACTCCTGGATGTCGCGCTTGATCACCGCCTCGCGCAGCGTCGGCGGCAGCTCCGCCATCGCCTTGCGCAACAGCTCCACCCGATCCCGCTGCTCCAGCGCCTGATACGCGCTCTGTCCCGGCGCCGCCGGTGTCAGCTCGCCGGCGTCGACGTCACGGTCGATCGTCTCACGTTCCTTCCGCACGCTGCGGTAGTGATCGATGCACAGGTTGCGGCTGACGCTCACCAGCCAGGTCTGGAAGTTGGCGCGCCGATCGAACGTGTGCAGCGACTTGAAGATCTTGAGGAAGATGTCCTGCGTCAGATCTTCGGCCTCATCGTGACGGCCGGTAAACTTATACGCGATGTTGAACACCTTCCGCCGGTGCTGCCTGACGATCTCCTCCCAAGCGCCCTGATCGCCACCCAGGCAGCGCTGGATGAGCGCATCAATCGCGTCAGTTGATACCGGCGAGGGATCGGACATGTGCCGCAGAAAGCGCAGAAACGCAGAGACTCCGCGCAGAAACCGCCTAAGACTCCGACTCGAAATGATACCACTGCCGTGGATTCGATAAGATTGAGTGCAGTGGCCTCCACCACTCCCTCAACCGCCGCCGACGTGCGCGCGGCGCGTCTCGCTGAGATTGCCGGGACCGCCGGCACGCCGTGCTACGTCTACGACGCCGACCGCATCCGCGCCGCCTGCCGCGAGCTCGACCGCGCTTTCGACGGCTACCCGCACGCGATTCACTACGCGCTGAAAGCCAACTCGTCGCTGGCGATTGTGCGGCTGCTGCATGAGAGTGGCGCGCACGCGGATGCCAATTCGCTCGGCGAGGTGGACGTCGCGCTGCGCTGCGGTTTCCGGCCCGATCAGATCGTGTTCACCGGCGTCGGCAAGAGCGCGGCGGAGATCGATCGCGCCGTGTCGCTCGGCCTGCTCGCGATCAATGTCGAATCGCCCGGCGAGCTCGATCGCATCGACCAGCGCGCCCTGGCCCACAACCTGCGCGCGTCGGTGGCGCTGCGGGTCAATCCGGATATCGACGCCAAGAGCCACCCGCACATTTCCACCGGGCTGCGCGCCAACAAATTCGGCGTGCCGATCGGCGAAGCGCCGGCGTTGTTCCGCGAGATGGCGGCTCGCCGCGGCCTGCTGCCGGTTGGCGCGCACGTGCATATCGGATCGCAGATCACCACGCTTGACCCGTTGCAGAAAGCCGCCGAAGCGGTCGTGGCGCTGTCGCGGGCGCTCGGCGCAGAAGGGATTGACCTGCGGCACCTCGACATGGGCGGCGGCCTCGGCATCTCGTACGACGGGTCGCCGGTGGTGGATCCCGCGGCGTACGTGCGCGCGCTGGTGGCGGTCACGCGCGCCAGCGGGTTGAAAGTGGCCATCGAGCCCGGTCGCGTGCTCGTCGGGCCGGCCGGTGTGCTGCTCACGAAGGTGGTGGACGTCAAACACTTCGAGGGCGCCAAGCGCTTCGTGGTGGTCGACGCCGGCATGACCGAGTTGATGCGTCCGGCCTTGTACAACGCCTACCATCGGATCGAACCGCTCGTCCGCCGACCCGGCGCCGAGGCCACCGTCGACATCGTCGGGCCGATTTGCGAAAGCACCGACGCCTACGCGCGCGAACGCGTGTTTCCACCAGTGGAGGTCGGCGATCTCATCGTGGTGCATGACGTCGGCGCGTACGGTGCCGCGATGGGACACACCTACCTTCGCCGTCCGCTGCCGCCCGAAGTGCTGATCGACGGCGATCGATGGCGCATCATCCGCCGCCGCCAGACGCTGGACGAGCTGCTCGCGCTGGAGAGTGAATGACCCGCCTTCGCCAAGGCTACGGCGGGCAGGCTGCCAAGCCCTTATGCCCACAAGCCCACCAGCCCGCAAACCCGGTCATCTGATCGCCTTCGAAGGCCTCGATCAGAGTGGCAAACAGACGCAGGCGGAACGATTGCTCGCCGCGTTTCGCGCCGCCGGCCACACCGCGGAGTCCCTGACGTTCCCGGCGTACGAGACGGCGATCGGTCAGGAGATCGAGCGCGCCCTGCACGGCGAACGTCACTATCAGCCCGACTCGCTGCAGCTGCTGTACATCGCCAACCGGTTCGAGTTCAAACCGAAGATCGAGTCGTGGATCGCGGCCGGGGCGATGGTGGTGTGCGATCGGTACCTGGCATCGAGCATCGCCTACGGCGAAGCCCAGGGGGTGGACCAGGCGTGGCTGACCGCGATTCAGGCGCCGCTGCCGCAGCCGTCGTTGACCATCCTGCTCGACATTCCTCCAGAGGCCTCGCTCACCCGCAAGAAGGTCGCGCGCGACCGGTTCGAGCGCGACCTGCCGCTGCTGGGCCGCGTCCGTGAAAGCTATCAGCGTCAGGCCGACCGGTCGCCGAACTGGATTCGACTCGAAGGACATCTCGACAAGGATGTCGTGGCCAACGCGGTGATCAGCGCGGTGGGTTCACGACTCGGGCTGCTGTAAGCGCCCGAACCTCTTTCACGCCGGCCGCCCTCAACACCCGTGCGCACGACTCCAGCGTCGCGCCGGTTGTTGAGACATCGTCGATCAGCACGACGATCGCCAAACCTTCAGGTTTGTCGATTGCAAACGCATCCTTCACATTCGCCAACCGTTGACGTCTCGGCAGGTCAATCTGCGACCGGGTGTGAACCACGCGCTTCAACAGCCGCATCACCGGCGGTCCGAGATGAATCGCCAGCGCCTCGGCCTGATTGAAGCCCCGTCGATACTGTCGGAACGGATGGAGCGGAACCGGCACGACGCCGTCGGCGTCGGCGAGCATCGCCGCGCCGGCGTTGCGCATGAGCGCGCCGAGCCGCGGCGCGATCGAGTGGCGGCGATCGTATTTGAGCGCGTGAATGATGTCCTGCATCCGCCCCTCGTAGGCGTCCACGGCCGTGCGCCAGGCAATGGGGTGCGGCTCGGAGAAGCGTTCGTCAAGCGGTGACATGCGGATGCTCGACCAGCACGTCTCGCACACCGCACCCTCGAGCGGGCGCGGCAGCGTGCCGCCGCACGCCGCGCATGGCGGATCGAACAGCTTCGCGAGGAGTACGTTAAGCCACGTCCGGGAATTCGATGCGAGTCGCGCTGCCCCAGAGTCGATCGAGGCCGTAGAAGTCGCGGGCGTGCTTTGAGAACACGTGGACGACGAAGTCGAAGTAGTCGAGCAGGATCCACTCGGCGCGGGCGTAGCCCTCCACCAGCGACGGGCGCTGTTTCTGGGCCTTGAGTGCGTCTTCCACTGCATCGGCAATCGCCTGCACTTGCCGCGGATTGGCCGCCGAGCAAATCACGAAGTAGTCGGTGAACGCTCCCGCCTTCTTCAGGTCGAGCACCACCACACCGGTGGCCTTCTTGTCGCGGGCCGCATCAATCGCGGCTTGCACCGGCTTCGGCAGCTTGCCAGATGATGGTTTCAGCGCTCTGGGTTTCCGCTGGCTGATTGTCTTTGCCATGCAAGTTAATGACCGATGGGGTGCCCGTAGAGTCGATGCGACCGGATGTAGTGGGCCACTCCAGGAGGCACGAGACCGGCGAGGCTTTCGCCGGCGCGCACGCGGCGTCTGATATCCGTGGAAGAAACGTCAGGAGTGGTGGATTCGACCAGAATCACACGCGTTTCGGCTGGCGGCCGAAGACTGAAGGCTGACGGCACACGCTCACGTAACGAGTCTAACGTGATCCCCGGGCGCGAGACGACTACGAAGTTGGCGAGGTTCAGCACGGCCGGGTAGCGGGACCAGGTGGCGATTTCTGCGAACGCATCGGCCCCGAGAATGAAAAAGAACTGCGTACTCGGTCGTCCCTGGCCCAGCTCGGCGAGCGTGTCGTAGCTATAGGACGGTCCCTCCCGGTCGATCTCGATGCGCGACGCCGTCCAGCCCGGCCGCTCCGACGCAGCCAGCCACGCCATCGCGTAACGGTGTTCGCTGTCGGCGCCGACCGGATCCAATCGATGCGGCGGGATGCGCGACGGCACCAGCGTGATGCTGCGAATCCGCAGGGCGCGCTGTGCGGCATCTGCCGCGGCGAGGTGGCCGTTGTGAATCGGGTCGAACGTGCCGCCGAGTACCCCCAGCGTCATCGATGCTTGCGGCTCTTCTGCGCGTTCTGCGCCTTGTGCGACTTGTTGCGGAGCGGCGGAACCAGCGCGGGATTGTAGTCGGGCTCGGGTTCTTCTTCGTGATCGTGATCCAGATCGACCGTTTGCAATTCGTGTGCGCGCGCGAGCGCGACGATCGGCCAGGCGGCCTCGATCAGCTCCTTCACGCCTTCGCCGGTTACACCGGAAATCTTGAAAAACTTCAGCTTAAGCTGCCTCGCTCGCTTCTCGAGATCCTTCAGGCGTTTGGGATCGTCGAGCGCGTCGATCTTGTTCGCCGCTACCATGTGAGGCTTCTCGAGAAGGTCAGGACTGTACAGCGCGAGCTCGCGGCGGATGGTCTCGAAGTCTGCGACGGGATCGCGGCCCGACGCGCCCGACACGTCAACCAGGTGGATGAGCACCTTCGTCCGCTCGATGTGGCGGAGGAACTGATCGCCGAGGCCGTGCCCTTCATGCGCCCCCTCGATCAACCCCGGCACGTCGGCCATCACGAAGCTGCGATCGCCGCTGAGCGCCACGACGCCGAGATTCGGCGTGAGAGTCGTGAACGGGTAGTCGGCAATCTTCGGCTTCGCGGCCGACACCACCGAGATCAATGTCGATTTTCCCGCGTTCGGAAAGCCGACGAGGCCGACATCGGCGAGCAGCTTCAGCTCGAGTCGCAGGTCGAATTCCTCACCGGGCTCGCCCGGCTGCACTTTTCGCGGCGCACGGTTGGTGGACGTCGCGAAGTGGGCGTTGCCCAGGCCGCCGCGGCCGCCTTTCGCGAGCAGCACGCGCTGTCCGACGTGCGTGAGATCAGCGACCTGCTCCGAATCGCCGGTCTCCGGATCCTCGCGGAAGATCAGCGTGCCGACCGGCACCGGGATGTCGAGGTCTTTTCCGCCGCGGCCGGTGCGGAGTGCGCCGGCGCCGTTGCCGCCGCGCTGCGCTTTGTATTCGGGATTGAACTGAAAGTGAACGAGCGTGTTGCGATGTGGATCCGCGACCGCGTAAACCGAGCCGCCCGTGCCGCCGTTGCCGCCGTCGGGCCCGCCGCGCGGAACGAACTTCTCACGGCGGAAACTCAGCGAGCCGCTGCCGCCGTGTCCGGCTTCGATATGGATGTCGACTTCGTCGACAAATTGCACGGGCGACTACTGGTTGTCGACGGGGTGAATCGAGATGAACCTTCCGCGCTGCCCGTGATCTTCGAACTTCACCCGGCCGGTGACCTTCGCAAACAGCGTGTCGTCTTTGCCGAGGCCGACGTTCAGGCCCGGCTGGTACTTGCGCCCGCGCTGGCGGACAAGAATCGATCCGCCGCTGACGAGGTTGCCGTCGAAGCGCTTGACGCCGAGCCGCTGCGAGTTGCTGTCGCGGCCGTTACGAGACGATCCCTGTCCTTTTTTTGTGGCCATGAGCTAGACCTGAATGTCGGTGATGCGCACGCGTGTCAGCTGGGTGCGATGGCCCTTGGTCCGGCGATACTGCTTGCGGCGCTTCTTTTTGAAAATGCGGACCTTCTTGCCCTTGTCCAACTCGCCGATCACGCCGAGCACTTTCGCGCCCTTCACGAACGGCGTGCCGGCGGTCACGTCGCCCTGGTCGTTGCTGACGAGGAGGACCTGGTCGAACGACACTTCACCGCCCGCATCGCCGGCGTTATGGCCGTCGATGGCGATGACGGCGCCCGGTTCGACGCGGAACTGGCGGCCCGAAGTCTGAATGATTGCAAACACGCGTAAATCCCCTCCGCCTCCGCCAAGGCTACGGCGGACAGGCTGGTAAGAACTGTCAAGGATAGCACGGGGCCGGGCCAACGGGCCAACAGGCCGACGGGCCAACGGTTATTTCAGGAGGGTTCTGGTCCCCTTTATCTTCTGCGCGCTCAACGTGTTAAGGAAGGCAGGCAGCAGCCGGTCCATCAGCTCGAAATACGACGACAGCGCCGGCGTCTGCTGATTGGCGTTGTAGAGGATTTCTTCACGGAACGTCTCGCTATGCAGCGTCTCGCCGGTGCGCCCGTCGATGAAGATGAATGTCGGGCGCAGCACGAATCCCTTGCGCTCCATGTAGGTGCGCACCGGCACGACGATGCGGCGGCCGAAGGAATCGTAAGTTTCCTGCTCGCGCTGCACGAATCCCGATCGCTGCTGCGGCGCAAACAGGATCGCGCCGGTCACGATCAGCGGTTGTTGATACTCCTCGCCGATCCGTTTCCAGTACGCGACGTTCGCGAACAGGTGTTGATACTGCTCGAGATCTTTCTCGTCGTCGATGACGGGCGGCTTGTCTTGATCCTGCGGCGGTTGCGCCGCTTGCTGATCCGGCGTCGGCTCGCCGTTGGTGTCAGCCGCGTTCTGCTTCGCCACTTCGAGCAGCGGCAGCGTGTCGGCGTCGATCACCCGCATCAGGCCCTTGTTGCGCAGCTGGCTGCGCAGCAACCGAACGGTTTCCATGTTGGCGTCGACGTCTTCGTTCGCGCCGGCAATGAAACCGGCGATGAAGATTCGCTGGAACGCCGACACGTCGAGCTTCGGTTGGATCGGCGTCTCGATGGGAATCTCGGTGTAGCTCGTACATGCCGATGCCATGGCCAGAGCCAGGCCGATCAGCGTTGGCTTTGCCCGACCTGTCCACCCCACCACGCTGGAAAACGCGTGGCGGGGGCCCCGGCCGGTCGGGCGCCTACCGACCGGATTTCTGAGTCGCGCGATCATTGATTTCCTTGAAGAGATCGTAGTTCTGCCTCACGAGCGCGTTCTCAGGCTCGAGCGCGAGCGCTTTTTCGTACGCTTCGCGCGCTTTGGCCAATTGGCCTTCGTGCTCGTAGGCGACTGCGAGGTTGTTGAACGCTGCGACGTAGGTCGGATCCAGCTGAGCGGCGCGTTCCCAGCGATAGATCGCTTCTCTCCACAGCCCACGCTGCGCGACCTGGATGCCGAATTCCACTTGTTCCTTGGCCAGCTTGCGCTGCGCCAGGGCGGGCGTCGCCGATGCGATCGCCATCACCAGTGCGAATCCGAGAATCCGGAGAATCATGGGTCTCAGCGCCACTATAGCCCCCTGCCTCAGAGGGGGCAAGTTAACTGTTGACGGTTCACAGTTGACAGTTTACGGGTGGCGGAGCCATCGTTGTCACTGGTCAGGACCGACGAGCCCAGGGTGCCAGGAATGGACATCATCCGGTTCGGTTCGCCTGAATTCCCGCCGTTACTCGCGGAAATCTCAAATCCACCGCCTTTACTTTGGACGTGCGGCGACCGATCGCTGTTTGCCGGCCCGTGCGTCGCCATTGTCGGCGCGCGCGCCGCGACACGAGACGGAATTGAGATCGCCTATCAGATCGCCACCGATCTCGCTCGTGCCGGCATCGTTGTGGTGAGCGGGCTCGCCCGCGGCATCGACTCGGCCGCTCATACCGGCGCACTCGATGTGAAGGGCAGGACCATTGCCGTGTTGGGCACCGGGATCGATCGCGTGTACCCGGCAGAAAACAAGGATCTGCACCAACGAATCGCGGAACACGGGCTGCTGGTCTCCGAGTTTGCGCCCGGCGCGCACGCTGAGCTGTTTCACTTTCCACAGCGCAATCGCATCATCAGCGGCTTGTCGAAGGCGGTGGTGGTCGTGGAGGCGAGGGAGAAGAGCGGGTCGCTGATCACCGCCCGACTGGCCGGCGATCAGAGCCGCGATGTGATGGTCGTTCCCGGTCCCATCCGGACCGGGCAAAACCGCGGCGGACACGCCCTCTTGAGGGATGGGGCAAAGCTTGTGGAGTCTGCGGTCGATATCCTCCAAGAGCTAGGACTGAATTCAACGGCCCTGCCAGTGCGGGAAACACCGGAAAGTGTTGAATTCACAGTGGATGACATCGCACAGCAGCTGAAAGTGCCGCCGGGGGAAGCCTTGGCGCGATTGTTGGAATGGGAACTTACGGGCGAAATTCAACGGATTGGATCAGGCCGGTTCGTTCGTTCCAGGGTTAAGGTGTAAAGACACTCGATGCCGAAGCCGCTCGTCATTGTCGAATCGCCCGCCAAGGCCCGCACGCTCTCGCGGTTCCTCGGCAACAAGTACAGGGTCGAGGCGAGCTACGGCCACATCCGCGATTTGCCGGAATCCGCCAAAGAGGTGCCCGAGGAAATCAAGGGCAAGCCGTGGGGCAGGCTTGGCGTCGACACCGACGGCGATTTCACGCCGTACTACGTGGTCCCTTCCGACAAGAAGAAGAATGTCACCGCTCTTCGCGCCGCGATGAAGGACGCGTCGGAGCTGATTCTGGCCACCGACCCCGATCGCGAAGGCGAGTCCATCAGCTGGCATCTCAAGGAACTGCTCAAGCCGAAGGTGAAAGTGCGCCGCATCGTCTTCCACGAAATCACCGAGGAAGCGGTGAAAGCGGCGCTTGCCGAAGCGCACGACGTGGACGAGAACCTGGTTCGCGCGCAGGAGAGCCGCCGCATTCTCGATCGCTTGTACGGCTACACGCTGTCGCCGGTGTTGTGGAAAAAAGTGCAGACCGGCCTCAGCGCGGGGCGCGTGCAGAGCGTGGCCGTGCGGTTGATCGTCGAGCGTGAAGAGGAGCGTCTGGCGTTCCGCGCCGCGAGCTATTGGGATCTCGAAGCGAAGCTGCGCGGCGGCGACATGGAATTCCCCGCCACGTTGGCCAAGGTCGGCGGGCAGCGCGTGGCCACCGGCAAGGATTTCGACAGTAAGGGCCATCTCACGTCGAACACGGTGAAGTTGCTCGGCGAGAAGGATGCGAACGCGCTGCGCGAGACGTTGATGCGGCGCCTGCCGTGGACGGTGACCAGCGTCGAAGAGAAGCCCTTCAACAAGCGTCCGGCGCCGCCATTCACCACCTCGACGCTGCAGCAGGAAGCGAACCGCAAGCTCGGCTTCTCGTCCGAGCGGACGATGCAGATCGCGCAGCGGCTGTTCCAGGGTGTCGACCTCGGCGGCGGCGAGCTTGAGGGTTTGATCTCGTATCACCGCACCGACTCGACGACGCTGAGCACGAAGGCGCTCGACGAAGCCGCTCGTGCGGTGACGGAGTTGTACGGCGCCGAGTATCACAATCAGCGTCAATACCAGACCAAGGTCCGCAACGCGCAGGAAGCGCACGAGGCGATCCGGCCGACGCACTTCCATCGCACGCCGCAAACCGTCGAGTCCGTGCTCGACAGCGACGAGCTCAAGGTCTACGAGTTGATCTGGAAGCGCGCCGTCGCGTCGCAAATGGCCGACGCCAGGATGCTGCGCACCACCGTGGAGATCACGGGCGAGACCAACGACGGGGCTCCGGTCACGTTCACCGCGAGCGGCAACGCGATCGAGTTTGCGGGCTACTTGCGCGCCTACGTGGAAGGCTCCGACGACCCCGCCGCGGAACTGGGCGAACAGGAATCGGTGCTGCCGAAGTTGACCGAGGGCGATCAGGTGTGGGCGCCCGACAAGCTCGATCAGGATCTGATCCTGCTCGCTCTTGACGCCAAGGGGCACGAAACGCTGCCGCCGGCGCGCTACACCGAAGCGTCGCTGGTGAAGCGGTTGGAAGAAGAGGGCATCGGCCGCCCGTCAACCTACGCCCCTACCGTGGCCACCATCCAGCGCCGCGGCTATGTGTCGCGCCAGGGCAAGGCACTGGTGCCGAGCTTTACCGCGTTCGCGGTCACGCGGTTGCTGCGCAATCACTTCAGCGACTACGTCGACATCGGCTTCACCGCCGAAATGGAAGAGATCCTCGATCAGATCTCGAACGGCGAGAAGGACTGGCTCGAGTTCCTCGGCGAGTTCTATCACGGCGACAAGAAGAAAAAGCATCGCGGCCTCGAGCACCTCGCGGAAAAGAAGGTCGATGAGATCGAGTACCCGGTGATCGAGCTCGGCGAGGATCCCGACAGCGGGATGCCGGTGCGCGTTCGGATTGGCAGGTACGGGCCGTTCCTGCAACTGGGCAAGCAGAACGACGGCGGGCCGCGGGCCTCGCTGCCGGAAGATCTGGCGCCGGCCGACCTGACGCTCGAGAAAGCCGTGCAGATCCTGAAGGCGAAAGCGCAAGGACCGAAGAAGCTCGGAGCCGACCCGAAGACCGGCATGACGGTGTATGTGATGCACGGCCGCTTCGGCGCTTACGTGCAGCTCGGCGAAACGCCGGAGGATCGTGAGATCAAACCGCGCCGCGCGTCGCTCGGTCGCGACTACACCGAAGAAACGATCACGCTGGAACCGGCGCTGCGGCTGTTGTCGCTGCCGCGGGAGCTTGGCAAGGGTGACGACGGCGAACCGATTCTCGCCAACCTGGGGCGGTTCGGTCCGTACGTGAAGCACGGTTCGGAGTTCCGCTCCCTCGAAGGTTCCGACGACGTGTATACGATCGGCTTCGAGCGCGCGAAGGAGCTGCTGGCGCAGCCGAAGAAATCGATGCGGCGCGTGCGCCAGGCGCCGAAAGAGCTCAAGAACCTCGGCAAGCATCCGGAGTCGAACGCCGACGTGCGCGTCCTCGACGGCCGTTATGGTCCGTATGTGACCGACGGCACGACCAACGCGTCTGTCCCCAAAGGCACTGCCATCGAATCTGTCACGCTGGCGAGCGCCATCGAATGGTTGAACGCGCGCGCCGGGATGAGCGGGAACGGCAAGGGCCGCCGCGCCCGACCGAAGGCCAAAACCGCGAAGGCGGCCAAGCGTCCCGCCGTCAAGTCGAAGAAGGTCACCGCCGCGTCGGCCTGAGGTATCCTCGCGGTTCGATGATCGAGAACATTGCCGCCGCGAATAGCTGGCTGAACGGGCTGGTCTGGGGCTGGCCCATGATCGTGCTCCTGATCGGTACCGGCCTGCTCCTCACCATCCTCACCGGCGGCATTCAGTTCCGCTATCTTCCGTTCGCGCTGCGCGAAGTGCTCGGTAAGATCACGCAAAAGAGCACCGCGGTCGGCGAGGTCTCGCCGTTTCAGGCGGTCGCCACCGCATTGGCTTCAACCGTAGGCGTCGGCAACATTGCCGGGGTGGCGACGGCGATCTCGATTGGTGGCCCGGGCGCCTTGTTCTGGTTGTGGGTCTCCGGTGTGCTCGGCATGTGCACGAAGTTCGCGGAGATCGTGATCGCGCTGCACTATCGCGAGCCGGATGCGGCGGGCCAGATGCGCGGCGGCGCCATGTTTGTTTTGCGCAAAGGGCTGGGTCTGCCGTGGCTTGGGACGATCTTCGCCGGCCTGGTGGCGTTGGCGGCCTTTGGCATCGGCAACATGGTGCAGGCGAACTCCGTGGCAGCGAGCCTGCAGGCCTCGTTCGGTGTCCCGCCGGCGGTGACCGGTGGCGTGCTGGTGGTCATCACGGCGGCCGTCATCCTCGGCGGGATCAGGCGCATCGGCCAGTTCACCGAGTATCTCGTGCCGTTCATGGCGATTCTCTACCTCGCCGGCGGACTGTTCATCATGATTCGCTTCGCGGCGGAAATCCCCGCGGCGTTGGCCCTCGTTGCCTCGTCGGCGTTTTCGGGCGCTGCCGCGACCGGCGGCTTTGCCGGTTCAACCTTGATGTTGGCCATCCGCTACGGCATTGCGCGTGGGCTGTTTTCCAACGAGGCGGGACTCGGCAGCGCGCCGCTCGTGCACGCGGCCGCCCGCACCGATCATCCGGTGCGCCAGGGCCTGTATGGCATCTTCGAAGTGTTCGTCGATACGATCCTCGTCTGCACCACCACCGGCATGGTCATTCTGCTGACGGGCGTCTGGTCGAGCGGGGCCACCGGCGCCGAACTGGCGGGCCAGGCGTTTTCGACCGGCCTGCCGGGTACGTGGGGCAACATCGTGGTGACCACGAGCCTCATGCTCTTCGCGTTCTCGACGGTGATCGGCTGGAGCTACTACGGCGAGACCGGCATCGTCTACCTGTTGGGGCCGGCCGCGGCGATGCCATACAAAGTGGCCTGGCTGGTGTTCATCTACCTGGGCGCAGTGGGATCGCTGCAACTGGTGTGGGATGTGGCCGACACGCTGAATGGGTTGATGGCGATCCCGAACCTGATTGCCGTTCTCGCGTCGATCGGATTGCTGCGCCGCTTGATCCGGGAGTTCTTCGCCACCGCGCGTTGACAGCCGTCGCCGGTCGCCGATACACTCTCCGCGAGCGATCCATGACGCGGCGCATTCCCACCTTCGCGCCGTTCGTCCCGGTCTCGACCGGGATTGGGATCGCGTTCTCCATCTAACAGAAGTTTTCAGGTCGTTTCGCGCGGCTTGCCTTGATTGAGCAAACCGGTCGGTACGACCGGATTGCGAATCGAACGGTCATGAAGCGGTATTGGTCACTCTTTCTTGAAGCAGTGCGCGGATCGGAGCGCGACTACACGGTGGGTCCGGTGGGCCCGTCGCTGGTCATGCTCTCGGTGCCGATGGTCCTCGAGATGGCGATGGAGTCCCTCTTCGCCGTCGTCGACGTGTTCTTCGTGTCGCGGGTCAGCGCCGACGCGGTGGCGACGGTCGGCGTGACCGAGTCGATGCTGACCATCGTCTACACGGTGGCGCTCGGCCTCGGCATCGGGGCCACCGCGGTGGTGGCACGGCGCATCGGCGAAAAAGACGATGAGGGCGCCGCGCAGGCAGCAGCGCAATCGATCGCGCTCGGGCTGATCGTGTCGCTGGTGGTCGGTGCGATCGGGTTCGCTCTGGCCGAACCGCTCATGCGCGCGATGGGCGCGACGCCGTCCATGCTCGAATCGTCGCTGGGCTATACGCAGGTGATGTTCGCCGGCAACGCCACGGTGACGCTGCTGTTCCTGATCAACGCGATCTTCCGCGGCGCCGGCGATCCCGCGGTGGCGATGCGCATGTTATGGCTCTCGAACGCCATCAACATCGTGCTCGACCCGGTGTTGATCTTCGGCCTCGGGCCGATCCCGGCGATGGGAGTTACCGGTGCGGCGATCGCGACCAACATCGGGCGTGGCACCGCGGTTGTGGCGCAGCTCTGGATGCTCAGCTCGGGCCGGAGCCGCGTCCACATCCGGCGCCGGCACCTGATGCTGGTGCCGTCGGTGATGTGGAACGTGTGCCGGTTGAGCGGTTCGGGGTTCATCCAGATTCTCATCGACACCTCGAGCTACATCGGCCTGGTGCGCATCATCGCCACGTTCGGCAGCGACGTGCTCGCCGGCTACACCATCGGCATCCGCACGGTCATCTTCGCGATCCTGCCGGCGTGGGGGTTGAGCAATGCCGCGGCGACGATGGTGGGGCAGGCGCTGGGCGCTCGCAAACCGGATCGCGCCGAAGCATCGGTGTGGACGGCCGGCAAGTACAACGCGGTGGTGCTCGGCGCGGTGAGCGTGTTCTTCATCATCTTCGCGCCGTGGATTGTGGCGATCTATACGACCGATCCCAACGTGGCGCCGTACGCCACGAGCTGTCTGCGAATTGTCAGCACCGGATTCGTGTTTTTCGCCTACGGCCTGGTGTTCACGCAGTCGTTCAACGGCGCCGGCGACACGTGGACGCCGACCTGGATCAACCTTGGGTGTTTCTGGGTGTTCCAGATCCCGTTTGCCTGGCTGCTCGCGATCAGGCTGGAGATGGGCCCGGTCGGCGTGTTCATCGCCATGACGGTGGCTTTTTCAGCGCTGGCGGTGGTCAGCGGCGTTATCTTTAGACGAGGCGCGTGGAAGACGACGCAAGTCTGATGATTCATATTGTGGGCGGCGGTTTGGCCGGTTCGGAGGCCGCGTGGCAAGCGGCGGAGATGGGCGCGGACGTGACGATTCACGAGATGCGCCCGGTCCGCCCGACGGCCGTTCACAAGACCGATGGCCTGGCCGAGCTGGTGTGCAGCAACTCGTTCCGGGCCGACAAACTCGACAACGCCGTCGGCCTGATCAAGGAAGAGATGCGGCGCCTCGGGTCGGTCGTGATGCGCTCGGCGGATCGGGCGCGCGTGCCGGCGGGAGCGGCGCTGGCGGTCGACCGTCATGTGTTCTCACAGGCGGTGACCGATGCCGTCACCCGGCATCCGCGCATTCGTCTCTCGCGCGAAGAAGTGCTCGAGGTTCCGGGCGCGGAATGGTCGCCCGTGATCATCGCGACCGGTCCTCTGACGTCGGCCTCGTTATCGCAGAGCATTCAACGCATGGTCGGCGAGGAACACCTGGCGTTCTACGACGCCATCAGCCCGATCGTGCTTGCCGAGTCGATCGATATGTCGAAGGTCTTCCGTGGTTCGCGCTGGGATCGCGGCACCACGGACGAGGGCGACTATCTGAATTGCCCGATGTCGAAGGACGACTACGACGCTTTCTATCAGGCGTTGGTAGCCGCCGAATCAGCCACCGTGCATGACTTCGATAGCGTGAAGTTCTTCGAAGGCTGTCTGCCGATTGAAGTGATGGCGCACCGCGGTGAGGGCACCCTGCGATTCGGTCCGATGAAGCCGGTCGGGTTGACGGATCCGCGAACCGGCAGGCACCCGTACGCGGTCGTGCAGCTGCGACAGGACACACTCGCGGGCGATCACTACAGCCTCGTCGGCTTCCAGACGCAGATCAAATGGGGCGATCAGGCGCGCGTGCTGCGCATGATTCCCGGCCTCGAGAATGCCGAGTTCGTCCGGTTCGGGATGGTGCATCGCAACACCTACATCTGCGGGCCGAAGGTGCTGCTGCCGACGTGGCAGACGCGGCGTCGGGCCGATCTGTTGTTCGCCGGCCAGGTGTCGGGCGTTGAAGGCTATGTGGAGTCGGCGGCGTCGGGCCTGATCGCCGGACGCAATGCGGCGGCGATCGCGAGGGGCGAGGCGCCGCAGGCGCCGCCGCGCACCACCGCGCTCGGCTCGCTCGCCCATTACGTCTCGCATGCGGACCCGAAGACCTATCAGCCCACCAACATCACGCATGGCATCATGCCGCCGCTCGACCACCCGCCACGCGACAAGATGAAGAAGAAGCTGATGATCGCCGAACGCGCCCTCGCCGACCTCGAGGCCTGGCAACCGGTGGCGACACATCCGCAGAGACACCCAGTGGCGACAAACCTTTAGGTCTGTCGATCACCATGCGCGATCACCTGAAGTCCTTTCTCGCATACCTGAAGCTGAACCGACACCTCTCTCCGCACACCGTGCGCGCCTACGAGAGCGATGTGACCCAGTACCTGGCGTTTGTCGCCGCCAGGAGCGACAAGAAGATGTCCGAGCTCGCGCCCGCCGATCTCGAGATGTCGTCGGTGCGCGCCCACCTGGCCGAGTTGAACGGCGCCGGCCAGGCGCGCGCGTCGGTGGCGCGCAAGCTCTCGGGAGTGAAGACCTTCGTGCGGTATCTGCGCCGCGAAGAGGTGATCGAGCACGACCCGACCGCGATGGCCGTGGCGCCCAGGCGCGACCACACCATCCCGGTCTTTCTCAGCGAACCGGAGATCGCGCGCCTGATTGAATCGCCCGATACCGGCGACCCGCTCGGGCGCCGCGATCGCGCGATCCTCGAGCTGTTCTATGCGTCGGGCCTGCGCTTGAGCGAGCTGGTGGCCGTCGATCTCGAAGACCTGAACTTGCACGGCCGCATGGTCCGCGTGATGGGCAAGGGGCGGAAGGAGCGGCTGCTGCCGTTCAATCGCAGCGCCGCCGACGCGATTCGCGCGTGGATGAAGGATCGAGCCCAGATTCTCGCTGGCCGGAAAATGCAGAATGCAAAAGGCAGAATGCAGAAGGCCGATCCGCTCTTCATCAGCTACCGCGGCACCCGACTCACCGATCGGAGTGTCGATCGGCTGCTTCGCAAGTACGTCGCGCGGTGCAGCACGCGCCTGGGCATCAGCCCGCACGCGTTGCGCCACTCGTTTGCCACACATCTGCTGCAGCGTGGCGCCGACCTGCGCGCCATCCAGGAATTGCTGGGCCACTCGGCCCTGAGCACCACGCAGCGCTACACGCACGTTAACGCCCCTCAACTCATCGACGTGTATCGCAAATCGCACCCGCGGGCCCGGCTTCGCTAAAGCGAAGGCGGGCGCGTTGTAGAATAGGGACCGTTTGCTTCGCTTCGCGATCCTTTTCATATTTCTCGGCGCCTCGGCAGCCTTCGCGCAACAGAGACCGGCCGACACTCCGCCCGCTCCGTCTCCGGATCCCGGGTCGGTGAATCTGTTCGGCTTTACGTTTGATCAAAGCGAGCGCCTCCGCTTTGGCGGCGAGCTGATGGCCGGCTGGTCGCACGACGGCGCCCAGGCGGCGCTCGGCTTCGAGAAGCAGGGCCGCGTCGGCTGGGCCATCCTCAGCGTCGGCGGTCGCGTCTCCGATCGCGTCCGGTATTTCGTCTCGGTGAATCCCGTCAGCGAAACGCGATCGCGGCCGGCGTGCGGTGAGCGCGATTTTTTCTTTCCGAACGATCCCGCCCTCTACGCCGGGACCGGTCCGCTGGTGAAGTGTGATGAAGAGGATGGGCTGAAGCGCGTCGACACCTACAACACGTTCGCGCTCGACTACATCACGCAACAGGGCATTCTCCGCGAGGGCTACCTCGATCTGAGCGTCAGCGATGCCGTGTCGGTGCGCGCCGGCCGCTTCATCCTGCCGATCGGCTTGGCGCCGCGTGAGGTCGGCGCCACCAGCGCGAAAGACATGGCGCGCATCACCCGCCTCAATGCCGAAGCCAACTTCGGTGCGATGGTGGCGGTGTCGCAGCGTCGCAACGGCGATCGGCCGCTGTTCGATGCCGGCCTGATGGCCGTGCTCGGCGACGGCAATCGCGAAAAGGACTACGACTGGTTCTATTTCGTCAACACCTCGCTCGATACCAACAGCGCCATCACCATGGTGGCGTCGCTGCGTCTGGCGCCGGTGGCGGCGGTGGACTTCCGTGGCACCTACAAGAAGGGCTTCACCGGATCCAAGGTCGAGCGCCTGCCAAGCTACTGGGCATCGAAGCGCAACGACGATGCGATGGTGGCGAGCCTGCAGATCTCGCCGGTGTCGTGGGCGTCGATCTTCGGCGAGTACGCGCATTATCGATGGGGACCGACGCTGACCTCCGGCGAACTGGTCGGGATACCCGCCCTCGATCCGATCGACAAGACCGGCTACTACATGGGCGCCCAGCTCGATGTTCCACTGTCGTCTCGCGTTCGCATGGGCGGCAGCATCACCCGCGAGGAGCTGTTGCGCGACGACAGCCTCGTTCAATATCTAGCGCTGAACAACCTCTATGGCGTCACCATGGGCAAAAAGGACCGCGCGCTGATCGTTCGCGGATTCATCGACGTCAACCGGCTCGTGAACGTCGGCTTTTTCTGGGTCGACGTCTCGAATCCGTTCCCATGGGTCAGCGGCAGTTGGCCGGTGTCGGGTCCGGTGGCGTTCACCGGCCGCGCTCCCGATCGCATGGGAGTCACGGTGACGGTGAGGACGCCGTAGCACGAGGCACGATCACGAGCACCAGGCATGAGGCGCCTGTTATAGTTGCCCGATCCATGACGGCGCCGCCTCCGTCAGCTGTCACCCGCTTCATCTGGCTCATCACGCTGGCCGCGATCGCCGTGGTCGCCACGCTGAGCATCGTGATCTATCGCTCGGCCGTGACCGACACCGTGGAACGGCACTCCAGTCAGCAACTCGCCATGCTCCGGACCGCCGCCGTTGCCGTGCAGGCGGAGATCCAGTCGATCTCAGCGCAGCTCCGGCAGTTCAACAGCATTCCCAGCACGCAGAACATCGATCCGGTGTTGAGCCAACGCATCAACGCCTCGTTCGGCAACAACGCCAGCACGGTGATCGATCTGATCGTGCGCGTCGACGCCAACAGCCGGCTCCATTTTTGGACGCCGACGGGCGAGCAGGGCGCCAAAGGCGACGACGTGGCACAGGATACGGCCCTGCGGGCGTGGGCTTCGAGTCGCGCCAACATGAACCAGATTCGCGTGCACCGCGGGTGGGTCAACAGCCAGCCCTCTCAGCGCGCGCTGGTGATTCCGGTGTGGCGGACCGCGCCGAGCGCGGAGAACCCCAAGCCGTTGAACGACTACAACGGCGTTCTCGCCATCACGTTCGATCTCAACGATCTCGTCGAGACCTACCTCGGCCCCACACTCGATGAGCTGTCGGCAGACGGCCTGATTGTCGGCCTGGCGACGCCGGATTACGGCGTGCGCATGGGGCCGGGACGATCGGGGGTGGCGCCGGCCGCTGCCGACGCGCACCAGCATCTCGAGCCGCAGGGCACGTCGATTCTCGAAGACGCCGCCGGCCGCCGGCTGCATGCGTGGGCAAAATTCACGGCCGCGAACGAAACCTGGCTGCTGGCGTCGTCGGCGGGCTACGACGTGGTGGCCGCACAGATTCAGCGCTCGGCGTTGAATCAGCTCGCGCTGACCACGGCGCTGTTGATCGCCGTGCCGATCGCCGGATTTCTGGTGGTGCGCCGTGAGCGCCGGGTCCAGCAGGAGCAGCGCAGCCTCGAACGGCAATTGGCCGAGTCGCAGAAGATGGAAGCCATCGGCAAGCTGGCCGGCGGCGTGGCGCACGACTTCAACAACATGCTGACCGCCATCCTCGGCTACGCCGGCATGATCTACGAAGACGCGCCGCCGAAATCGCCGATTCAACAGCAGGCGACGCAGATCCGTCGCGCCGCCGAGAGCGCGGCGGCGCTGACGCAGAAGCTGCTGGCCTTCAGCCGCCGCCAGGTGCTGCAGACCAACCTCGTCGACTTCGCTGCCATGCTCGACAACCTCGTGGCGCTGATCCGGCGCGTGATTGGCGAAAACATCAACGTCACCACCCACGCGGATCCGGACCTGTGGCAGATTCTTGCCGACCCGGTGCAGGTCGAGCAGTCGATCGTCAACCTCGCGATCAACGCGCGCGACGCGATGCCGAACGGCGGCACGCTCCAAATCACCGCGCGCAACGCGCCGCGCCCGCTGGGCGAGCGGCGGCCGGACGGCGAGGTGAAGCCGGGTGAGTACGTGCAGATCACCGTGACCGACTCCGGCGTCGGCATGGATGAATCGACACGAGCGCGGATGTTCGAACCGTTCTTCACCACCAAGCCTCACGGACAGGGCACTGGTCTCGGCCTGTCGACCGTCTATGGTTTCGTCCGGCAGTGCGGCGGTCATATCGGCGTCATCTCGACGCCGGGCCGCGGCACCTCGATCGAGCTGCTGCTGCCGCGCGCGCGCCCTCGCCCCGACGACCGGCGGAGCACGCCGACCTCCGCGGTACGGCATCAGAGTTGGCCGGGCAGCGAAACCGTACTGGTGGTGGAAGACGAAGAAGCCGTGCGGCAGTTCGCGGTGGAGTCGCTGCGACGCCACGGCTACGAGGTCCTGCCAGCGACGAGCGGCGAAGAAGCGTTGAAGGTGGCCAGCACTCACGACGGCACCATTCACCTGCTGCTCACCGACGTCGTCATGCCCGGCATGAAGGGCCCTGAATTGGCGGCGCGGCTCCGCACGCTTCGTCCCGGGTTGCGAGTGCTTATGATGTCGGGCTATGCCGCCGAAATCGTCACGCCCGGCGACTTGAAAGATGCCACCCTCGTGTCGAAGCCGTTCTCACCGGCGTCGCTGACCAGGGCGGTTCGCAGCGCGCTCGACCTGCCGGTCACTTCACGAGGATAATGACAAGCTCTGGAGGAACGAGATGACCTTTCAAGCTCTGGCGTTCGCCGTCGCGGTTTCGATGATTCCGGCGGCGGCGTTCGCGCAATCCCCTTCGTTGAAGAACCCGGCGTCGCTGACCGAGAAGGCGCCCGACGCCTACCGGGCGCGTTTTGATACCAGCGCCGGCGTGTTCGTGATTGAAGTGAGCCGCGCATCAGCGCCGCTGGGGGCCGATCGCTTTTACAACCTGGTGAAGAACGGGTTTTATGACGAGGCGCGCTTCTTCCGCGCCATCGAAGGCTTCATGGTGCAGTTCGGCATCCATGGCGATCCGGCCGTGTCGTCGGTCTGGCGCAATGCGCGCATCAACGATGACCCGGTGAAGGGGACCAACGCGCCGATGACTATTACCTTTGCGACCGCCGGGCCCAACACGCGGACGACGCAGGTGTTCGTCAACTTCGGCAACAACGGCGCGCTCGACAAGCAGGGCTTTGCGCCGTTTGGCAAGGTCGTCACGGGATCGGACGTGGTGAACAAGATCTTCACCGGCTACGGTGAAGGCGCGCCGCGTGGCAAGGGCCCCGAGCAGGGCCGGATTCAGATGGAAGGGAACGCCTATCTGTCGAAGGAGTTCCCGAAGATGGATTACGTCAAGAAGGCGACGATCGATAAGTAAGAGGAGGCATCCCGTGAGATCGCAATACCGAATTGGGTTCGCTGTCGCGCTACTCACGGTTCCTCTTTCCGCGCAGGTGCCGATGCAGGATCGTCAGCCTGCCGGATCGGCGTTGCGCCCGATGGTGTCGGGGCCGACCGGTGGCGTTTCCACTGGTCATCCCCTCACCACCGCGGCGGCCTTGAGCATCCTCTTGAAGGGCGGCAACGCCTTCGACGCCGGTGTGGCGTCGCTCATCGCCGGCGGCGTGCTCGAGCAGGATCTCTACAGCCTCGGCGGCGAAGCGCTCGTGCTCGTCTATCCGAAGAAGGAAGGCAAGGTCACGTCGATCGTCGGCCAGGGCTGGGCGCCGAAAGCCGTCGATGTCGACTGGTATGTGTCGCGCAACAAGGATCTCTCGGGCGAAGGTTTGAACCCGGCCGTGATCCCCGGCGCGCTGCATGCGGCGCTCACCGTGCTCGAAAAGTGGGGCACGATGACCTTTGCCGAAGTGGCGGCGCCGGGCATCGCCTACGCCGAGCATGGTTTCCCGATGCGCAACAGCACCGCGCGGTCGATTCGCGGACAGCGCAAGTTTTTCGAGGCCTGGCCCGACAACAAGACCTATTGGCTGAAACCCGACGGCTCCGAATACAAGCCGGGTGAAACGATCAAGCTGCCGGCACTGGCGCGCACGCTGAAGCGCATGGTCGACGCCGAACGCACCGCGAAGGGCCGCGGCCGCGCCGCCGGCGTCGTCGCCGCGCGCGACCGCTTCTACAAGGGCGACATCGCCAAGGAGATGGTGGCGTTCCTGCAGAAGCAGGGCGCGCCGTTCGAGCTCAGCGACTTCGCCGAGTATTACGCGCGCATCGAGGAACCTGCCAAAACGACATATCGCGGCTACACCGTCTACAAGCATGGCTTCAGCAGCCAGGGTCCGGTGCTGCTTCAGGCGTTGAACATCCTCGAGAATTTCGACCTGCAGAAGATGGGCTACGCCAGCGCCGACTATCTGCACACCGTTGCCGAAGCGATGAAGCTGGCCTACGCCGATCGCGACACCTATTACGCGGACACGGCGTTCGTTCAGGTGCCCGCTGAAGGGCTGCTGTCGAAGGAATACGCAAAAGAGCGCGCGGCGCTCATCAATCCCACGCGCGCGTCGACGACGTTCATTGCCGGCGACCCGCTGAAGCACGACTCGAAAGTGAAGCAGTGGACGTTCTGGAAAGCGAACGTCGAGAACGCCACCACGGCTCGTACCGAACGTGGCGACGGAGCGTCAGGCGGCGACGAACCTTTAGGTTCGTCGATCGCCGACTCCGCCGGTATCGTCAAGGACACCACCCACATGGCGATTGTCGACAAGGACGGCAACGTTTTCGACGTCACGCCGAGCGGCGGCTGGGTTCCCGGCGCCGTGATTCTGGGCGACACCGGCATCGGCATGAGCGTGCGCGGGGAGCAGTTCTGGCTCGACAAGAACCACGCGAATCAAATCCGTCCGCGGGCGCGGCCGCGCTACACGCTGACGCCGAGCCTGGTGTTCAAGGGCGACGTGCCGCTGATGGCGCTCGGCACACCGGGCGGAGACAATCAGGATCAAACGATCCTGCAGGCGCTGTTGAGCGTCGTTGACTTCTGGAACGACTGGTATCCGAACCTGCACGCCGCTCTCGAGCGCCCGCGCGTGCAGACCATGCACTTCTACGGATCGTTCTGGCCGCACGAGGCCGGGTTCAATCAGCTCAACGTCGAAGCGGCGATTCCTGATGCGATCTACCACGAGCTCAAGGCCCGCGGCCACGACGTCAGCCGCCTGCGCCAGTTCGGCATGTCGGGCTGCGCCACCGCGGTGCTGATCGATCCGGCGAGCGGCAATCGCATCGCCGGCGCCGATCCGCGGCGCGATTGTTACGCGATTGCGTATTAGAGCGACGATCGGTCGAGACCGAGTACACGACGCAAGCCGTCTTCGATAGGCGGCCAGGCGTCTGGCCGCACGCGCCCGATGCGGGACTTCAAACGTGACTTATGCAGCGGGCCCACCGACTCACACTTGGCATAGCTCCTTTCGCGGAGCCCGGTGTCCGAATCCTCCGGCAGCAGCACTCTTAGCGGCGCGACGTGCCTTGTGATGGGCACGACAAGGATGTCCGGCCGCAGGTCGTTGATGGCATCGATCGAAACGACTAGCGCCGGCCGCGGCTTTGAGAACGACGGGAGCGTGACGGTCCAGATATCCCCGCGCCGGACTCTTTCCATTGGGATTCCCTCATGACGAGTTGCCACGCTGCCGATTCCGCATCGTCGTCCGGTGTTGAGTGGAATGCCGCCAGTTGACGCCGCAGATCCGCGTCGCGACGAGCCTGACGAAATCGCCGCACGATCGCTTCAATTTTCTCGGAGCGTGAATCCCCCGTCTCGGCATCCACAAACGCCAGGAGCTCGGTGTCGAGCGTGACAGACAGCTTCGTCTTCAGTATCATCCTCCTTTAGGTAGGATAGAGCAGCATACCATGAAGAGGATTCGAAGGTGGACTTGACGGTTCGCTTTGTCGGCTCGGCCACTCGACCACCTCGGCAGTGTCCGACTCGTCGTCAACGCGGCTACAGGCGCGCCCGTGCAACGCATCGATTACGACGCTTGGGGACAGGTCATCACTGACACGAACCCGCAAATTGGATCCTTCAGGAGCCATCGCCCTGCCGACGGGTCATAGTCGCGTGCACCAAATCGAACGAGCGCAGTCAATGAATCGTTAATCCCTCCAGCGAATCCGAACGGCTGGAAGCCTGGATTGGTATCAACCGTGATTTGTCCCCATGCGTCATAGTCGAGGCGCTGAGCGATCACGCCGTCGCTGGTGTTTACGACGATGCGCGTCCCCGGTAGCGGTTGCCCGGTTCGTGTCAAGACTTGACCGCGAATAATCGCCAATCGATGTGGCGCGATCGAACCTGCCGTGTGATTGCGCTGGATGGGACTCGAGCCTTCCAGCAAAAAGTCATTGGCTGTCACAAAATCGGTAAGTTGAACCTCCGATAGTGCGGGCGCGACCGTGGCAGGATCCGGCGGCGGATCCTCTCCGCCTGGGAATGTCGGAGAGATCGTATACACCGCCGTCAGCACCGCGCTCGGATTGAATCCCGCGAGAAACGCGCGGGCCTTGAGCGTGGTGGTCGTCGCGATCTCGATCGGCGTGGCGTGGAGCGGCGATGATTCCGTCGGCTCGCTGGCGTCGAGCGTGTAGCGAATCGCGGCGCCTGGATCCGCCGTGAGCGTGACCGACTGCGGCTGGCTGTAGGTCCCGCCGCCCGGTGTCGCCACGGGCGTCGCCAAGGTGGTCTGAATCGTAAAGGTCGCCGTCGCTACCGGGCTCGGCGTCAGCCCCGACTTGAACGCCCGCGCCTTGAGCGTCGTGGTCGTCGTCACCTCGATTGGGGTGCTGTAGGCGGGATGCGATTCCGTGGGATCGGTGCCATTGGTCGAGTAGCGGATCGTCGCCCCGGGCGTCGGCGAGCTCAGTGACACCGACACGCTCGTGGGATAGGTCCCGGCCGTCGGTGAGAACACGGGCGGCTGGACCGGTCCCTCCATGACGCTGGCCACTTCCGCCTGGCTCAATGCGCGGTCGTGGATGCGGACCTCGTCGATGCGGCCGGTGAACCGGCCGCCGGTGGGCAGGCTGCCAATCCGAAGCGACGCCCCGGTGTCTTGAATCGCCCCGGTGGCCGCCGTCGATGCCTTCGGCTGTCCATTGATATAGAGCCGGACTTCGGCGCCGTCATAGGTGGCCGCCACATGCGTCCAGGCGTGGATCGGCGTGGCGTCGGGATCGAGCACGTCCACGACGCCGCCCAACGTCCGATAGACGATGCCGACACGACCCGAGCTCTTCGCATACAACTGGAATGACAGCCGCTTCGGCGTTTCCTTCGACAAGATGTAGTGCGTCTGGAGCTGCGTCGGATAGATCCACGCGCTCACCGTCGCCCCTGGACCAACTGAGAGCGTCGGACTATCCGGCACCACCACCACATCGTCGACGCCGTCGAACTGCAGCGCGCCGCCGAACTGGCCGCTCGTCGTCCACGTGGG
>Ga0187893_10002852_pt1 | contig 36789 bp, 36 predicted proteins | sample MA1701074metaG_FD_139574 | JGI IMG/M metagenome (GOLD analysis project Ga0187893, IMG submission 139574) | White microbial mat communities from a basaltic lava cave in the Kipuka Kanohina Cave System on the Island of Hawaii, USA - MA170107-4 metaG ... | reverse complement strand
GCCGCGAAGCACTGGCGCCTGCTCAACGGCGCGACGCTGCTCCCGGACGTCATCGCCGGCGAGAAGTTCGTCAACGGAGAAAAGGCCGAGAGGAACGCCGCCTGATTACGACGCCATCAACGACATTTGGCAATATCTCTCTTGAGGAACGTGGCGTTGAATTCCTCAAGCTTCTCATCGGTGATGCGCACGCCTCCGCCGGCGGTCGTGAAGCGGATGAACCCAGCCTCGTCGCGAGTGTAACGTATGGCGACCGTTTCGACGATCAGATCCTGCCACGAGTACCACAGGGGTCGGCGATCATCGTAGTCATAAGCCCGTACCGAGATTTCGCCCTGAAGGCCCAAGACAACGTCCAACCCATCCTTTCCGATCCCCGGGCTCCTCGCGAAAACACCGAGGCGGATCGCAGGAGCGAGCCATGCACTCTCCAGGCCAGCGTCAAGTGTCTCGTAGTCGAACGGCACGGTGGTCTGGTACGTGTGGACCGTGATCTCCCGCTGGTCCAGGACGCTCTCAGGACGAGGAGAGACAGCGAGATGCTGAATATGCTCCTTTGGCTCGTACCGGGAAGGCATCTTGCACTGCTCCGCGCCGCCGGTACGGCACCCGTTAACATTGGGCCGCGGTCGGTGGTGAACGCGGCGATAGCGACCCAAACGGCGCGGGCGCCGTCATTGCGGTTGAAAAACCTCCCGTCGTTTCCAGGTTCGTGCCATCCGGGCGCTGCCACTCGCTCGGCGGGTCGAAGGCCGTGGCTCCGGCTCCAGCCGAAAGTCAAGACCGGCCTTGCCGACAAACCCTAAACATGATTAGCAGTGGGGAGTGCTTCTGCAAGTCAGCGCGTCGGGGCGATCCCGCTCCAAGGACTGCTTACTGCTGGGCCCCCGGCTTGGTCCTACGGATACGCAAGGCCCGCCACAGCATGCGCTGGGACCGCCAATCGGCGACCGCGGCGATCGGCCGCAGGTCGCGTTCGCCGGTGGGGTCGCGGCCCTTCGTCGTGCGCGGCAGGAACAGGATTTCCTCCTGGATGTCGGGGGCCAGGTTGAGCAGATTCATAATCTGCGTCATCCGCGCCCGGGTGACGTGCCCCAGGCGGGCCAGGTCGGCATAGTCGGCCACATCGCCGCGACGGACGAGTTCCGCGCAACGGATGGCCAACGCCATCAACCGGGCCACGCGCGGTACCGAGCCAGCCGGCAGCTCGCGATCGGCGGGCGGCTCGCTCGGCACAGCCTCGCGTCGACCGGCAGGGCCCCGTGCGAAGTGCACGTTGAACTCGACCGTCACGCCGTCAGGCATTCATGCGCCTCCAGACCGTCGGCCACGCCGTTCTGGCCGAGCGTCCTGATCCCGTTGGCGTGGAACGTCACAGCGACCTTCCCGTTCGCGCCGTCGTAGTCGACGCGTTGGATCAGCAGCCGCAGCACCCGCGCCTGCTCGCGCGGGCTGAGGGCGTCCCACAGCGGCGTGAACGCCTCGAGCGCCGAATCGACCTCCGCCTTGGTCACCATCCCGCGCCGCGCTCGTTCAACCTGGTCGCGCAACTCGCTCAGGCGCCGCTCCGCGTCGCGCAACATCTCGTGCAACTCGGCCAGACGGGCGGCCGCGTGACCGTTGGTCGCCGCGTCGGTTGCGATCTTCGTGATCTCGGCATGAATCCGACCGATCTCGCGTTCGGTGATTGTTGCGTCGCCTTCGAGCGCCGCGGTTTCCTCCAGCGCCTGCGCCCGGGCCTGGTCGAGCGCCAGCTCCATGACGGCCGGGTCCTTGCCAACGGCTCGAATCTGCTCGACCACGAAGCGCTCGAGCTGCTCCGCCGGCACCGACTTCGACGGGCAGGCGTGCCAGCCCTGCTTCTGCGCCGTGTAGCAGACGTAGTAGCGGTAACGGCGGTTGCCCTTGGCGGTGTACGTGTGCATCATCGCCCGGGCGCACGGCCTGCAGTGCAGCAGGCCTTTCAGCAGCGCGCCGTATTTGTTGCGGACGTGCATTCCACCCGTGCGGCCGTTGGCCCGCAGCATCTGCTGGACGCGAGTCCAGATGTCCTCGTCGATGATCGCCTCGTGCTCGCCGGGGTGGACCTCGTCCTTGTAGCGTACCTTGCCGCAGTACACCACGTTGCTGAGCAGCCGGAACAGGCTGGTCTTGTCGAACGGCTGCCCGCCGCGCTCGCGGCCCTTGCGGGTCGTCCAGCGCTTGGTCCGCCAGCCTCGCTCGTTCAGCGCCTGGGCCGTGCGGATTAGCGACGCCCGCTGGATGTACTCGTCGAAGATTGCCCGCACGCGCTCGGTCTCTTCGGCGTTGACCACGAGCTTCGACCCGCGCGGGTCCACGTCGTAGCCCAGGACGGGCATGCCGCCGGACCATTTGCCCTTGCGCCGCGCGGCGGCGATTTTGTCGCGCGTCCGTTCGGAGATGATCTCGCGCTCGAATTGGGCGAACGACAGCAGGATATTGAGCGTCAGCCGGCCCATCGAGTGCGTCGTGTTGAACTGCTGCGTCACCGAGACAAACGAGACCTGGTGCTTCTCGAACGCCTCCATCATGCGGGCGAAGTCCATCAGCGACCGGCTCAGCCGGTCCACCTTGTAGACCACCACGCAGTCGATGCGCCCTGCCTCGAGGTCTTCGAACAAGCGCTTGAGGGCCGGCCGCTCCATGTTGGCGCCGGTTTACCCGCCGTCGTCGTAGAGGTCGGGCAGGCAGACCCAGCCCTCGTGCTGCTGGCTGGCGATGTAGGCCTCGGCTGCCTCGCGCTGGGCGTCCAGCGAGTTGAATTCCTGTTCGAGGCCTTCCTCGGTGCTCTTGCGGGTGTAGATGGCGCAGCGGATTTGCTGGGCCGCTCGCATCTTTCCGTTGCCGTTCCCGCTGCGTTTCATTCGGCGCCCTCCCTGCCGGGCTTGGGCAGACCGAAAAAGTGATAGCCGTTCCAATGCGCCCCGGTGATCTTCCGGGCCACGGCGGACAGGGAACGGTAAACCTCACCGTCGAATTCAAAGCCCTGCGGCAGGACCCGCACCTGGACGGTCTGACCCTTGTACTGGCGCTTCACAAGTGTACCTGCCATCGGGAGCCGGTCATCCGGCGCGACGCGGAACGGCGACGTGGTCGTCTCGCCGTTGCCGTCCGCACGGTCTGGCGCGGTGGGCGGCCGGATACGCAGGTCGGCGTCGTTGGCCAGCTCGCCGGCGCGGCGGCGAGCCCGTTCGGATAGGTCGCCTTCGTGGATGGCCTGGAGCCGCCAGGCGATGCGCTTGACCAGGTGCTGCTTGTTGAACGACCGCGGCGGCTCGCCGAAAACCTCGCCGTAGCGATGACGAAGCTGCGTCACCGTCATGCGGCTTAGCGCCGTCACGGCCGCGTCGACATCAATCGGCATTCATCGATCTCCGTTCATCGTGCGGCGTCCACACGACTCCATGAGGGCAAGTCCGCGCGCCCGGATCAAGGCCGGTGGGCGAGAATTCCGCCGGAATCTGGCCGGATTTCGGCCCTGTGGGCGGAATTTGGCGTAAACGATGAATCCCGTTCGCCAGGATGGCCGTCAGTTCGCGCAGGCGCTCATGGGGCGTGAGGTTGGACGGATCGTCGGCCGCGGGTCGCATGGGCGCCTCCGTACATGGCCCACGCCGACGTGCGCTCCGCGCCCGGCCGGTCGTCCGGCGATGATGTCGATGCTTGCCGCCGGCTGAATGCGGCGGCGCTATCTGATATGTACGCGAAACGGGTTCGAGTTGTCGCCGGGGTACGAACGTAACCCCGGCATCTCGGTGCATCACTTGGAGAAACTGTTGAAAAGCTCCCCAAAAAACGGAGGTGTCGGGGCGGTGAGTTGTCCGACAGTGATGTTCCGACGACGCTGCGCCTTAACAGCGTCCTCCTTCACTACCTACCGCCAGCGAACCGGAAGTGTCCCACTTCATGGGGAACTTCAAGTCAAGACCCTGCGATGCTTGAGTAGCATTTGCAGGGATGCAATCGGCTTGGACGCGTAGAGCCTTTGGCCACGTGATGCTCACCGCCATACGAAGGCTTACTGATCATCGAATAGCGACCCTTGCCAGCCAGACCGGTTAGGAGACGTCGCTGAGCCTTCGCGCCGAATTGACTGCGGGGAGCCCGCCAACAGCTCTTGTAGCTGATCGAGAAATGGCACCTGACCTTTCAGGATCTTGCGTCTTGCCACCTCTATCGACATCCACGCGGCTCCGTCTACCTCTGGGAACTCTTGTTGACGACCGGACTTAGGCGGCCACTCCATTGAGAACGTGTTACTCTTCAATGCTGCGGGATCAAAATCGCCCTTGATTGCCCATGCGTAAACGGCTTTCCCGCTAGGCTGACGCACCGGCGTCAGTTGCATAATCTCGCCGCCGGGGCATGCAACTCCAGTTTCCTCCTCGAACTCGCGCTTGGCTGCATCCAGCGCCTCCTCGTCGGTTTCGAACTCTCCCTTGGGAATCGACCAGGCACCGTCGTCCTTCTTCGCCCAGAATGGACCCCCAGGATGCACCAGCAACACTTCGAGGTGACCTGAAACATCGCGGAAGAGCAGGAGACCAGCGCTCTTCTTTGCCATTAGGTCGTCCTCGTCGGTGCTTTGCCAACGCGTTCACGCCACGTCGCCGGTTCCGCATCGACGACTGACTCGCCGTCACCCAAGAGCGTTGCATAGGCTGTGGAAAGCACGTCGAAGAGCACGTTGGACTCAGACCGTCGTGCGACTTCGAACGCAATACTCTTTTGGACACCCACTTTGTACGGTTTTGTCTCAATCTGGATTCTCCCATTGGGATGCGCATGGTCCAGCAGTATTGCGCTTCCGAATGGCAGAGCGGGGTGAACACGGACATCGAATCGGGATTGCGCCTCGCTTTGCAGGGATCGCCTGAACTCCAGCAGGGAGGCAAGACTCCGACGAATGCTATCTGCCAGCTCATTGGCATCGTTATTGAGTATGGGCGCGGTGACCGACATCAAGTCTCGTTGCCGGGGGTCCAATAGTGAAAGCGTAGCCGTGAATTCTTCGTTTGGCCCGCCGAGCTTTCGCTTCAAGCACGCGCAAAGGTCGTTGAACGGCAGTCCGGTCATTAGATTGATGCTTATCATGACCAGCGTGTGCTTCGCCGTCGAGATATACCGATCGATGGTCTCCGCGTTGCGCCGGTAAACGGCATAATAATCGCGAGAAGGATAGAAGGCGGTGATCCCCGCCTCAACAACTCCTGAGGGCATTGAGACCATCGCGCGCGACTCGCAGTCCCTGATGAAGTCCCGATTCAGCTCCTCGACCTCTCCCATCAGGTCGGGCGGGAACAGGTCAACCGCGATGCCCGCACGGCGCAGGCGAAGGATTCCTTTGCCGGTGATTCGCTGGTCCGGGTCGAGGGCTCCGATGACAACTCGACGGACGCGGCGCTGAATGAGCCGTTCCACGCAGGGGACCTTCGGGTGATTCCGCGTAGTACAAGGCTCGAGCGTTGTGTACACGGTGCAGCCAGCAAGCGTTTCGGTCTTGAGCTTCTTCTCCAAGGCACCATACTCTGCATGTTCGCCAGGTGTTTTGTCGCCACGACATGCCGTGGCGAGAACCTCGTCGCCTCGCACCACCACAACCCCAACATGAGGGTGCGGCCGATCATCCTCAGGTTCCGACCTTCTGGCCTCACGGATGGCCAGTTTCATGTGCTCCAAGTCGCTGTCGCTTGCCAAGTACGGTGCTCCCTCAGCCAAAGCGATCGGTGCCGCTCAGATCGCCTAGCCGCTCGTTTGCACGGGCGAGTTCGCCGAAATGTTCCATTCGGGGTGCCGAACGCATTTTGCCTGTTAACGGGCGATTCTAACGAGCGAGCATGGCAGATCAAGGGGAGCCGTCCGATTGGTTGAGCAGACGATGTTCGTGTTCCGCTCAGGCCGCGGACGCAACCCCGCGTCAACCGAATCGGGGTGTCTACCGCGAGAGGCCGAGAGTTTGAGAGTTTTTGGCGGGGCAACGAGCGCAACCGTCGGGGTTGCGGGCGGGGCGACGAAAGCAGTGACGCAAACGGAGAGCGCGGCCGTTCGGCGGGATGGCGCCAACGTCGCGTGGTTGGCGGGTTTACGACGAGACGCGGCGGCGGCGATTTCGGGCCGACCCGTCAACAAAAAAGCCGCCGGAATTCTCGGCGGCTTGAAAATCTCCCCGCTCCGGACGAGTTTCAAACGTTGGGCAGTACTGGCGGGGCCGGCCAACCGATCCCGACCGTTTAACAAGAGCGCCCTTCACGCCCGTCGCCGTTCCCTGCGGCCGTACGCCCGAACCTGCCCGCCAGCCTGTCGCCCGCTGTAGGCAGGTGGCGTTTCATGAAGTTGCCCAATCTGCCGGTTCAATCCGCACACGATCGGCGATCCCAAGGTCGTCCAGGATCTGCTTCAGGTCGGTCTGGAAGCTCGAGGCAACGCCGGTTTCCACGGTGACCGAGAACTCGATGCCAATCTTGAGCTTCGAGCCGCTCCGCAATTTCGGCAGAACCTTCGTCCCCAGCCGGTTCCATACTTCGGGCGGCACGTCGCCGCAAATCCTGAACGTCCTCGTAGCAGTACCGGGCACTGGTTCCGGCTGGGGTTTCGGTTCAGGCTCCCGACCTGGTTCCGGCACTGGTGTGGGTTTTGGTTCCGCACCCCCACCTGGGACAGGCTCGGGTAGGGCCTTCGAGGCCCTCGCCTTGTCCTTCAAGAGCAGGAAGACACCCGACTCAAAGGCGACGTCCGCCGGGTCGATGGACTCCTCGAACAGAATCCGCTCATAGCCGCCATCTGGCTTCTGGCTGTAGGCAAGCCCGAAATCGCCTCTGTTCACGAACTCGACGATCTTGCCGCGCAAGGTCGCGTCGGGGTCCAACAGACGCGTTAACGAGCCGTTGAGAAAGCTCTGCCGCAGGCTCGCCAGCGGCCAGGCGCCGGATGCCTTGAGCGCTGGCGGCCAGTTGCGTTCGATGTAGCCTGCGCCGACCGATTCGTTCAGCAAGGCCTGCGATTTCAGCGCCGTGATGACCCGGCCGCAGAGCGTCTCGCCCGCGCTGGAATGCCCGGCACCGAGGTCGATGGTCTTCAGCCCATCCGGTTCCTGGTTGTCCGCGAGGATAACGAAGCGGTAGCCGCCCCAGACCTCGTCCTTGGCGGCCTCCTCGGCGTCGGTCACTTTCGACTGAAGTTCCGCCCGGTCGCTGCGGTCGAAATCTCCACCGAGGGTCCCTTCGGCTACCTCCTTCGCCACTCGCTTCCACGCCAGCCAGAGTTCGACCTTCTCCCGGAAATCGCGGCCGGGCCTCTTCAGGCACCACATCAGCGAGCCGGGGTACAACCGCGGTGACTTTCCGCGCTGCTTGGTCCATTCCGCAATCTGCTGGCGCATTGCGCCGGAACCTGTCCATTCCGACCCCGGTTCAACGACCACCAGGGTGAGCCTCGGCGTGTCTTGGATCGCAGTTCCATCCTCGGGGAAACGCACAACCGGTATGCTCGCGCCCCGGTCGAACTCCTTCTGGATGAGCATCCGCATTGCGGGCTTGATTTCGGACTCCTCGTCCAGCGACGCCCGCCGGTCGCTCACGACCTTTTTCATGGTCGGCTGGTGGCTGATCTTGAAGCCGTCGGAACCCACGCGCCGGATGAAGTACGATTTGTCTTCCAGCGTGAACGCCGCAGTGTCCACCGAGGTCGTATCAACCTCCGGCTCGCCGAGGGCGAAACGCAGCTCTGGCAGGTGCGCCACCTTGTCTACCTGCCCGCCGGAAGACTCGAAGAGAATCGTCGTCGCCACGCGGCGGTGGATGTTTCGCAAGGCTCCCTTGGTGTCCGCGTCGAGGGCACGGGCATGGGACTGTGCGCCGGAGATGTCGGAGTCTATGGCGGCCACAAGCCGAGATTCGCCAAGCTGCCCCAGCACGATGCTTCGGAACTCCGGCACCTCCAGCGGCGCGGAGCCCAGCGTGATGAGCGGCTCGCGACGCGCTTCGGTGAATCCCGTGCGGTACGCCCAGGAAATCCACTGGGCGAGCATGGCCAGCGTGCCGCGCGTTTGCTGGTATTGTGACAGCGCCTGCCATTTGCGCTGGAACACCGACAATGTGGCTGGGTGGAAGGGATAGCAGACCTCGAACCGGCCTCGCAGATACTCCCTGGCCTTGGCCTCCGTCGCGGCGCTGTCCACGGCCGTCCATTCCGGCGGCAGTTGCGCCCGCCGCTCGAAGCACCAGTCGGCATAAGCCTTGGCGACGTTCTTGCGGACGCGGTCGCTGCCGATGTCCTCGAAGAGCCTGCGCCGCACGACTTCGCTGATCTCCGTCTCGTCGTTGGCGATCAGGTCCTTGGCCACCCGCCGGACGACCTTGGTGATCTTGTCCTGCCACTGCAGGTCCCAGTCGGTCATCTCGACCTGACTTCGAGGCAAGCTGATGATCGCCGCTCCATGGGTGGTGCCGGTCGTCGCCACGGTCAGATTCTGAATGAAGGCATGGAACTGATCTGCCATGCCACGATGGCGGTTCAAGAAGTTCAGCACCTCGTCGAAGAGTAGTAGCACCGGTCCGCCAGCCGCCTTGAACACGCGAGCGAGAGACTCCGTCCCCGGCGGCGTGGTCTTCGCAGCCGCGCCAAGTTCCTTCACACCCCTGTCTCCGGCCAATTGCCGGGCCACGTCGATCCATGGGGTTTCCCGACCGTCCTGCGGGTCCCAAGCGTTTCCCACGAAAACCGCGACCTTGGCCTCGGGCACGGCCTTGATGCCAGCCTCCGAGATCAGGTCCGTCATGCCGGAGTACTCCGCTGCCTTCGCTCCGCAGGTGACCATGTGGTAGAGAGCAGTCAGCGTGTGAGTCTTGCCGCCGCCGAACTGCGTGATAAGCGTCAAAACCGGCGCGGTGTTCGCCGTCTCGCCTGAAAGTCGCCGGAGCACCATCCCCGCGTGCTCCCGAAGTGCCCGCGTGAAGCACGTCCGCGCGAAGAACTGCTTCGGCTCCCGGTAGTCCTCCGGCGCGGTCTTGGCGATGACCTGCTCAAGGTGGATGGCGAACTCGTCCGGGTTGAACGAGCGCCCTTCGCGGACTTCCTTGCGTGGTGTTGCCGTCTTGTACCAGGCTTCCATCGGCGGACTCCTCTACGTTCTCTTCATGCGGTCAAACAGATTGGCGGCGGATTGTTTCAGCCGAATCAGGTTCGCGTAGGCAATGGGTTCGAAGGCCCGCTCGCTCGCGTACATGCGGTATCGAATGCCGTCAGTAACGATGACATCGCGGGGCACGCCGAGGGCTTCGACGTACCCCTTGGCCTGCTCCAGCGCGCCCTCTACGCCCGCGCCGAGACGCTTGGCCTCGATCACGAACCGACAGTTCTCCGGCGTGCGCGGCAGCGCCCCGAAGACGGCGACGTCGATGTACCGCCACTTCACGGCGACACGTTCGGGCGGCCAGCCGAGCGCCCGCAGGAACGGCACCACGAAGTGGGCCACAAGCTCATCCTCGGTGGGATGGTCGCCGAAGTTCTGTCGGTCCCAGAACAGCCCGGCTAAGTCCTGCGCCTGGGCCACGATGCCTTCCAGAGCAGCGGGGATCTCGTCCAAGCCCGGCTCTTCCGCCGGAAGCTCCGGCAAGGGCGCTTCCCGCCAATGGGTGGGCGGAGAGTTCAGGAACCGCTCGGCGTAGTCCTTTACCTCCTCGTTCCAGGTCCGCGAGCAGCGCGTCGGATTGGCCCCAAAGACAGGACTGCCGAACGTGTACTCCTGCGGTAGCGTGCACCAGCGGACGCGCCGGGCGTGCTGAAGGTCCCAGCCGTTCACGTCATCAAACTGGTTCAGGTACAGGTACTCGCTCGCCACGATGCCCACGGCGACGATGCTGGCAATGCCCGTTCGGAGCAAGAACACGTCGCCGACTTCTATCTCGCTCGCGAAGCGTCGAACGAAACCGCCGGAGGCCCCAACTTCATCTTCAAACTCGCTGTCGCTCCGATGAGAATCCCACGGCCCCGCATCACCCGGACCGATGAGCCCAACCCCGTACCTCAGAAACACGTCGGCATAGGGCCGAGAGGCTGGACCTCCTGCCAGTTGCCAGATGGACGGGTTGGGCTTCTCAGCTACCTTCATCTACACCTACTCCCGTGCCGAAAGGTAGCTCGTACCAGCCTCGTCCGGGTGAACAAGCGAATTCCTTTCGCGGCGTTACTGCTCTGTACCAGGCTTCCATAGGCGTCCCGTAACCTCCAATATCAAGGCACTGCCGGGGAGATCACCCACTCGGCGTGTCGGGCCAGGCACCGCTTGAGAGCTTTCGTCTTCTGACCGAAGACATACGCATGTGCCGGCTCGTTGGGGAGCGGGTTACGCGCAACCCCTTGTTTGCAGTCCCGCGCTTGTCCGGCGGTAATTGAGGCAAGGGCATACCCACCGAGCCCCGCGATCACATTCTCTGCCGTTCGATCCGTCTCTCGCACCGTGTCGGCGAGCAGTACCGAAGTCGGGCTTCCATCAGGACTGTTGTCAAACGCGGCCGAACTTACCCGAACGCCCTCGGTGTTCTCATCGTGGACAACCCACGTAGGGTGGATTCGGCGCCAGAGCTCCGCATCGTTCGTGATCGTGGCATCGTCCACGAGCCTTTGGGAAGCCATTCAACGGTCTCCCATGATCACCGTCGCTGGCACAGCGTCGAAATAGCATCCACGAAAGGACGTAGATCAAAACTCAAGTCCTTTTCCCACGACGAACCGCTAATCGCGTCTTCGAAAAGCCCACAAACACGTGTGGCGGAGAGAAGCTCGACCTCAAGGTCCACACCACGAGTATGCCATTCGATTTGAACACCGCCTCCGCTCGTGGGCACCACCGACGGCACCGGCGCGTCGTGGGGCAACGTGCCGAAGATCAGATCGAGCGCCGCAGCAACGCATCGTGGGTCGATAGGGGAACCGCCGTAGCTATCCCAATCTGATCCAAGTTCTAACAGCTTTCCCAGCGATTGGACGGTTGGCTCGACCCACGGGGGCGGCTCTCCGACGATCTCGACCATCAATTCTCCCTGATGGAACGGGAACCGGAACTCGCGCCGCGCGACGACGGCAGCGGTGAGTGTTGCCCACGCAGGCAAGGGGCTCGTCGTATTCGATGCCTGCCAGTCTTGGTCAGTGAGGCGGTTCTTCGTCATTGGTTCCGCGATAGTGAGTGTCATTGTTTTCGACCCCACAACTTGTGCATTGTTTGTGTTGTTATTGACGCAAACCCACGAACGACCCACTCACGCCCGAGGTCTAGAAACCCGAGGACGCCATCTATTCCCTCGCCGCGTGGAGCGCCGCGTGCGGTGAGGTTCATGATGAAGAGGGGCTGGTTGTCAGTGCTGCGGTAGCCCGGGTCGATCGCAACATGAAGGCGACCAACCGGTTTGCCCGCTTCATCGGGTATCAAGAAGCGTAACCGCAGCCCGGCGTCTTCCAAAGTGTCGAGAAAGTCATCACTGAACAATCGCTGGAAGACGGTAATCACCTCGCCGAGGTCGCCGTGTGCCTGCCAGCCCCGACCGGCCACGATAGGATTCACGTAGGTCACTTCGCACTGATTGGGCTTCAGCTCTCCAAGTTGCTCGCGTTGGAGGAAGGCCTGGAAGCGCTTGAGTTCAGATTCGAAGCCGGGCCGAAGGTGCTTCTCGTAACGCGGATACGTACTCGCATCCCCGACCTTGCGCCAGTTGCGCACGAAGCGATCCTGCTGCACCTGAACAAGTTCCGTGCCGTCCTTGTTGAGAAACCAACAACGAGGCGTTGGGGGACCTTTCAACATTTCAACGCGCACAGCACCCGCTCGTGTCGGCCGGACGCCGAACCGCTCAATCACGGGATCGAGCGGTGGATGCTCTTCTGTGACCGGAAATCGATCTCTGAACTCCTGCCACAGGAGGCCGAGCTGCGGTGTTCGCAACGCACTAAGAACGTCGAATTGAACGGAAAGCGCAACCTCAGCAACCGGTGGGTCCGTGAAGTCCGGTAGGGGTCTCTCCATATCGCTCATACGTCACCTGACATCTGTGTGTCCAACAGTATCATACTCTCACGCTCACTTTCCGCTTTGCCGGCGGCAGTGCATCGTGTTCCGACCTCCTCACCTGGATACGCCGAGGAGCATGGCATCCAGCAGGCGTTTCTCTTCACTGCCCTTCGGGTAAAGCGCCGACAGGGCGTTGGCCAGGCGCAGGAAGTCCGGGCCACGTTCCTGCTCGGCCTTGATGAGCTGCCGAAGGGCGTTGGCCTGTCCTCCCATCTGGAGGAGCATGGCCGCGTGGACGCGGTCCAGCGTCGTGGCCTCGCGCTCGCCCGCCAGTTCGACGGCGGATGGGTCCATCACGGCCTTGCGGCGCCTGCCCCGGCCACGAATCTTCGGGGCGCGATCTTCTTCCAGTTCCGGGAAGAGCACCTGCTGGAGGTTCTTCTGCGGGTCATGTACGATCCAGTCGGCCACGGCGTCCGCGCCGTCCTCGCCGAAGAGCTGCTTGGCCCGCTCGGAGACGGCCATGAGCCGCACGACGCCCTTCTTCGTCTCGATGACGCGGCCCTCCCACTTGGGAAGGTCGATGCCCAAGGGCTGGGCGAAGCGACGGACCACGTCGAAGACCAGGCTGTAGCCCCCTGCCTGCCGCGACGCTCGCGGCGCAGGCAGGTTGGCCTTCCTGGTGGCGCGGGCGTCCTCGCCGGTGTCGTCGTCATCATCATCATCCGCCGCATCATCGATTTCCGCTCCCTCACGGTCGCGGCTCTGATGGGCGTCGCGGCTCTGATCGTTTCCGTTGGTGGATTGAAGCGTCCAGAGGAAAAGGGCTGTCAGACGCGCGTCCTCTTCCACCGCCCCGGCAGCGCCGTTGCGGGCCTTGGCCTCGGCCGTACCGAGAACCTGCTCGAGCGCCGTGCGGCCGACAACCTCCCAGACCTTTTCCAGGTACGCATCCAGCTTCACCTCGCGGCCGTCGGCAGTTTCGACCTTCGAGTACCGGCTGAAGATCTCCAGCGCCGGGCCGATGCAGGCGAAGACCAGGTCCGCTCCGCGAATGCCTTCGCCCTGAAGCCGCTCCATCCAGCCTGCCTGCCGCGCCGCGAGTTTTCCTTTCTCGTATTCTCGCTTGAGCCACTGACGCCCAAAGCCCGTCTTCAGGCGCTGTTCGCGCTCAACCGCCTGTTCGCGAGTATTGAACTCTTCCCAATGGATGACCTCCAATGGCTGTCGGGCTTTGGTCCAAGAGACCTTTCCCGATTGATGCTCGCCGAACCGCCGACGCACGTCGTCTGTCTGTCCGATATAGAACGAGTCGTCGGCACACTTCAGGACGTAGACGTAATATCTGTCGCGTCGCGGCGCAGGCAGGTCGCCGACGCCTCCCCCTATTCTTTTCGGCAGCTCCCGCAGGACCTCGCCCCAGTCGCCCACCGGCGCATCTTCGGGCCGCGGACGGCAGACGAGGTGGACGCTGGCAGCCAGCGATGCGTTATCACGAGCGTTGAGTCTGGCTCCCCGCTCAGTTGTTATGGGCCAAGAAGCGGTGATGACCCAACCGGCCTGAAGCATGCCGCCAATTAGCGCTTCCCAACCTTGAGTTGACTTGTGGGCAAAGACCACACTGCCAATACCATCATCGACCAATACGCGAAACCCGTCCGACATCGCCGCCGCCATCTTCGCCTCGAACCACGCGGCCGTCTTCTTCTGCGACGGGCTTCGGCTGTGTGCGCGATCAACGACGCACTCCTCCTCCTTGTCGATCAGGGCAGTTGAAAAAGCCGCGTTGGGAGGGAGGAGTCGTTTGAACCATACATAAAAAAAGTCGGCGAGGTGCGCATACGCCACGGCATCGTAGTAAGGTGGGTCAGTGAACCAGACGCCTGTGCTTGCGGAAGGAAGTGGCAAAGCGCAAGCATCAGAATGAGCAATCTGTCCGGGCCGGAGAGTCAACCGTTCGATTCCTTCGATCGCCTCCGCAACACCTCGGATGGCGTCCTGCATCGAACCAGCGCCAGCCATCCACATTGACTGCTCGGGAAACGTCCACGACATCGGTATGGCTTGGCGGCCAAACGCCCCTGCGACTGTTTCACTGCCGTTGTGCCAGCGTGCGTTGCTATTCCAATGACGCACGACCTTCCCGAACGCCAGGACTGCGAGTTCTCGAACGAAGCCACTCGTCCGTGATGAAATCGCTCCGGCAATTGTCGCCAGACCCAGCCGCTGTCGTTGCGTAAAGAGATGACTCCAAGCTGTGCATCCATAGAGAGGGGCGGCTACACGGCGCAGTTCTGTCAGCGGAATTGACTCGGACGGAATAAGGTCCTTGGTCTCACGGGAAAGTTCTTCCAGCGCCTTGGCTGCTCGTTTCAGCGCGCGCTGGTCGTGCGGAAGTTCGGCGCGATAAGTTTTGATGCTGTTTTCGTGGCCTTGCAGCACAACAGCGATCAACTGCAGATGCTCGATACCTCCGTGCCGTTCGATCATCTGCGAACGTAGCCGGGGGGCTTGCAGGACAGCGTTACATGCGGGACAGGTAGCCCTTCCCTGGAAGACCGTACTTCCGGGCACCTCTGCGTCACTTCCCGGCGTGAAAACTTCAAACGAGACCGTGGGTCCATTCTCATATTCGCGCAGGATATTCATTCGGACGGCTTGCCTCGGTCGTGACTTCTTTCGCAGCCAAAACGACCTCACGAGTGGGAAATCGCATCCGCAATTGGGCTGCTCGCAGCGGGCGGTACGTGCCCAAAGGTAGGCTATCGGCCGGGCACCGTCGGGGTCTGGCGGATAGTACTCGGCCAGTTCCTTCTCGGCCTGCTTTTTGATCTCGGCCCCGGCGCGACGGAGTTCCTCAGCCAGCTTCGGCCCGTGGCGCGGGATGTCCTCCAACAGCACCTTGTTGATCAGGCAGGCGACCGGGTTCAGGTCCGACGCGAACGCGTCGCAGCCAAGCCGCAGCGCTTCCAACGGGATCGACCCGCCGCCAGCGAAGGGGTCCACGACGAGCGGTGTCTCGTCCGGGTGGGCGGCCTTGACGAGCTGCCGTGCCACACCGATCCAGCGGGGGTTGTTGGCCACATCCCAGTCGGCCACATCACCGATGAACGTCAGCAGCGCCTTACGCAGTCCATCGTCGCCCTCCCGAATACCAAGGAACCCATCGAATGCCTTACGGGCCTTCGTCTTGAACTCCTCTGGGCAGTGCGGGTCGCACGGATCGGGCAGTAGTAATCCCAGGAGCATCGCCCGGCACGCCGCCAGCGGCCGCCGCGCCCACCACAGGTGCAGCGTGGACGGGTGCCCGTGCCGGATGGACTTCTCCCGCGCCGAGTGCTTCGACACCACGGCAATCGGAAAGTCCACCTCCGCGAGTCGCTTGCATTCCTTCGGGATCATGTCTTGGTCATCTCCGTCTGATCTGTGTCGCCTTTCCACCATTTGAGTAAACGCATTCGGTCCCTTCCCATGAGGAACGGATATAGGATTGCCACGGCACCGAAACCAGCTACTAACCACGGCCATGCGTTTGTGAGTCTCTGGAAGAGGTTCTGCCCTTCCCCATACTGCCAGGCAAGGAATCCAATTACTGCTTCCACAAACATAAGCATGCCCAGAGTCAGTGTGGTCCTTCGAATTGCCGACTTCTTAATCCGGTCGCGATGGACTGGGTCCGGAAGACCCCCGCACTCGACGATCAGTGCGCGTTTCAGGTTGTGCAAGGCGGAAATGCACGGGTGGTAAAGCCGTTTCAACACCTCTTCCGTATCTCTTGCGGGAAGGCTTCCTGTCCAAAATGAGTAGGCGGACATCGCCAATTCCTTGAACGGGCCGAGGTCAATGTTGCGCTCCGTTCCGGCCAGACAAAGCATCTCATAGGTAGAGTTAAAACCGGCCAGCCACTCATCATCAAGGCTGCGACTCTGTTGCTGAGCCTGAGAAGGCGACATCAGGAAGATGGTGTCGAATCCTGCGAGGCAATGAATCATCCGGTCACAGTCCGCCAGCAGCTCACGAGGATGCCGTCGAGAGTAGCCACTGACCTGGCCATCCGTGGCTTCCGTCTGGGCGTCCCAAATGAATTCGTACAGAGGATTGTCGCTCATGGCGTGCTTCCACTTGGAGGCGAATCCTTCCGCACCTGCATCGGTTTCGTCATGGCGTTCACTTCCAACCAGTAATGCGCCACCTTGGTGACCTCGTGCCACGGGAAGCGTGCCGGGTCCTTGACGGGTTCCTGGAGCGTTGGTTGCGCGGCACAGTTGGTGACGACGTAGAGCCAGTAGCAGTCGCGGCGGTCCTCGGCCACGCGGCGCTCATTCGGGGTCAGGAGGATCGTCCCGGTCGCGTCGGCCAGGCCCTTGACCTCGATGAGGCGAAGTTCGCCGGAGTTGATGTCGAGGCTCGTCACGTCGTAGCCGAGGTTCTTTTCGTGAACGTCGTAGACCTGCCGGCCCTGGGCTTTCTCGTACTCGATCACCACCCGCATGGCCGTGGCCTCGGTCTCCAGACTGGGGCGTAGACGACGGACATCCGGGGCCTCGCGGGCCGGGTGCGGCAGGACGAGGACGCTGGCGATACGCTCGACGGCCTGAAGCGTTAGTGACCGCTGACGCTCGAGCTCCTGTCGGCGGCGCTCTCGACGGGCCAGGAGTTCGGCATGGCGGTTCTCGGCTTGGGCCAGTCGGCCATCCGCCCCGGCCACACCGCGCTCCTTGTCCTCGTTGGCCTTGCCGATTTCCTCGTCCGCGCGCTGGAGCAACTCGGTAAGCGACAGCTCGACGTGTTCGGCGATGCGCGCTACCTCAGCCAGTCGCTCCGTGCGGGTTTCTTCCAGGAAGGGCTGGAGGGCATTCTCGTGGAGCCACGCCGAGGGTTCGGGTTGAGACGCGACGGATGGGAACTCCTCGGGCGCTTCGGCCGCAGAGAAGTTCCCGAGCATGTACGGCTCGCGCAGGCGCGGGTCGCCGCTGGCAGTGATTTCGACAGCGAAGAGATTCTCGTGGACCACGTGGCCCAGGCCGTCCACCACCCGGGCGCGGTAGAAGTCGATTCGTGACGGCTCTTCGTGCTGAAGGGAGTAGAAGCAGGCTCCCTTTCCGAAGGCCTCGGCGGCCTGGACGCAGGTGTGCCTGCGGACGGCCTCGAAGAGCGGATGGCCGGGCGTGACCCATTCCAGGCTGTTCTTCTCCGCCGTATCACGGTCGGTCGAGCAGCGTGGATACTTCGCCGCCAAGGGCGGAAGCTTCCAGTCCGGCTCGCGCTCATGCCGCTGGAGCGCCGACGGCGTCCGGGCAGGCTCGAACGTGTGGGGCATGTTCTCGACGACCTTGAGCTTGAGTGGGACGTACTCGGCGGCCTCGCGGATGAATCGGGCGATGGTTTCCGGCACGACGCGGTGCTCCTGCGCCCGTGCCCGGCGCTCGATCAGCATCTCTAGGTTGAGTTTCTTGGAGGCCAACCCCTCGAGCGCGTTCTGGCAGATAGCGCGAAAGCGAGTTTCGTCAACGTTCTCCAGCAGCCGATCTTCAAGGTCGGCGTCGCCCAGCTTGCCCGCGTAGTAGTCACGAAGGACGCGCTCCACGTGAGCGGAGGGCAGAACTTCGCCGACCACGTTGAAAACCGCATCGTCGTTGAGGGCGTCCCGGATTTCCTGAAGCTTCTCCAGTAGCCGCTGGAGCACGCGGCCCTCGATGGTGTTGGTGGCCACGAAGTTGAAGATGAGGCAGTCCTTGCGCTGGCCGTAGCGGTGGATGCGGCCCATGCGTTGTTCGAGGCGGTTCGGGTTCCAGGGGATGTCGTAGTTGAACAGGATGTTGCAGACCTGGAGGTTGATGCCCTCGCCCGCCGCTTCGGTGGCCACAAGCACCTGGATGGCACCCTCGCGGAACTGCTGCTCCGAGTGCAGGCGCGTCCCTGGCTCGTCGCGAGACCCGGACTTCATGCTCCCGTGGATGGAGCCGACCTTGAAGCCCCAGCCTTTGAGCTTCCCGACAAGGTAATCGAGCGTGTCCTTGAATTCGGTGAACAGAAGAAGGCGCTTGTCCGGGTGGTCGAAGAAGCCCTCTCTGTGGAGTAGGTCTCTGAGCTTCGACAGCTTGGCCTCGGCATCGGTGCTTTCCACCGCCTCCGCCTGCTTGGCCAGTTGACGAAGCTCGGCAATCTCCTCCCGCACCTGCTCGGCGTTCCCGGCCAGCGTGATTGCTTCGAGCATTTCCTCCAGGCGCTCGCGCTCGTTCTCCTCCATCTCCTCGATTTCTTCGGGGTCGGGCAGCTCGGGTGGGGCCAGCCGAGCCAAGTCCTGGGCGCGCTTCAGGCCTTCCTCAAGCCTGCGGGCGCGGTTCTCAAGGCTATGGCGCATGGCGTAGGTGCTGGAGGCCAGCCTGCGCTGATAGAGGGACATCAGGAAGCCAACCGCGCGAGCGCGCGGATCATCACCCTGGGCGGCAGCCTTGGCGCTCTGGCGCTTCACGAAACGGGTGATCTCTCTGTAGAGATCGAATTCCGGCCCATCGAGCTGGAAGTCGACTGTGTTCGGGATGCGCTTCGTGAAAATCCTCTGCGCAGCCCACGTGCCGTCGGGGCGTCGCTCGGGGAAGTAGACCATCGCCTCCTTGGTGCGCCGCAGGTAGAACGGGGCACGCCGGCGGTCCATCGCCTCCCGGATGGAGCGGACGTCGGCGTAAGCGTCCGGATCGAGCAGTTGAAGGAACAGGGAGAAGTTCGCTGGGTCGCCCTTGTGAGGCGTTGCCGTCAGCATCAGGATGTGGTCCGACGTGTCCCGTAGGAGTTCGCCAAGGGCGTAGCGCGCGGTCTTGCGAGCAGGGGGCGTCCAGGACATGCGATGGGCTTCGTCCACGATGACGATGTCCCAATGCACCTGCCTCAACCCTGGAAGCATTTCGCCCCGTTTGGCAAGGTCGAGTGACGTGATGACTTTCTTCTGCTCCAGCCACTGGTTGACGCCGAATTGGTCCCGGATGTCGCCCCCCTTGAGGACCAGGAACTTCTCGTCGAACTTTTCCTTGAGCTCGCGCTGCCACTGGAAGGCGAGGTTCGCCGGGCATGCCACGAGGATGCGTTCAGCCAGGCCGCGTAGCTGGAGCTCCCGGATCAGTAGCCCCGCCATGATCGTCTTCCCGGCCCCGGCGTCATCGGCGAGCAGGAAGCGCACGCGGGCGAGCTTGAGGAGGTAGTCGTAGATGGCTTCGAGCTGGTGCGGCAGGGGATCGACGCGAGAGATGGAGAGGCCGAAGTAGGGGTCGAACTCCCAGGCGATTCCGAGCGAATACCCCTGGAGGCCTAAACGAAGGAGACGCCCGTCTCCATCGTAGGCGAAACCGGCGTCGAGGATGGTGAGTCCTTCCAGGTCGCGGCTTGTCAGCGTGACCTTTCGGAAGCGCTCGGACTGCGTGCCTACGAGGCCCACGGTCCAGGTTCCGTCCCCGCCGGCGCGCACCGTCTCCACGCGCATCGGCTCGTTGAAAAGCGAGCCGGTGAGCACCTGGCCCTCGCGGATGGGATGGGCGTCACTCATGCGGATGGTTTCCTCTTTCGCGGCGACTTGTTTTCTGCATCCAGCTCCTCCTTTATCTCCAGGAGGCGACGGATCAGGAACGGCTGCGGGGTCCGCTTGCCGTTCTCCCAGCGGTTCACCGAACCGAAGGTGACGCCGACTTTCTGCGCGAAATCCTCCTGCGTCAGGCCGAGCCGCTGGCGGAGTTCCTTGACCAACTTCGGCACATTCAGATCGGGCATGGTCGTCTTCCTGCGCATCGCTCCCTCAAGAGGATCTTATCGTATGCAAAACGCCATACCATCTTGCATACACGGACCTGCCTGTCAAGCCCGGGGTCCACGCCGTCGATGCCACCAGGCGACTCAATCGGTGCTGGCAGCGTTCATCCGAAGGCGCTCCCACCGGGTGACGCCGCTATCGTAGATGCGGGCCACATCTGCGTCGTTCTTCGGCTTCGCTCAAACGGCGGATGTTGGGAAGTCCGTATGCGCGGCCAAAGAACGTGATTCAGTGGCGTTTCCTGTCGGGCTCTATCAGAGCGATCGCCGCCTGGCGTTGCTCGGGCCGGACGGCGAGGTTGAGGAAGGCGATGATGCGGTCGACGTGGGCGGCGGGGTCGGCGAGGAGGTCGTGGTAGTGGATTGTCAGCAGCGCGGGGCACGGCGTGCCGGACGAATTCGGCGCGGCGGTGAGGGATTCGATCTTGGCGAGGCCGGCGCGTTTTGCGGCATCGGTGGCGCGCTGGAGGCGGTCGCATTGGTCGGGCATGGCGCGGAGCCAACCGCGGGCTTTGGCAGAGCGGTCGGTCAGGGAGCGGATCGATTCGTCGAGCGGCCGGTCGATGTGGATGAAGCGGCTCTCCGGCTCCAGTTCGAGCAGCACGTCTACAAGGAAGCACAGGTGCGGGTACTTGCCGCCGGCCTGGCCGATGATCCAGCGCGTCGGGGCATAGACGTTGTGCCGGCCGCAGGCGAGCAACTGTTCCACACCGTGATCGGTCCGCCAAGCCACGAAGGATCAGAACTTGCCCACGGGGCAACGCCAGGTATCCACCAGGAGCAGGTTCAGGACGAAGGCGCCGCCGCTTTTCGTGCAGCCCCACTGGGGCGTCCGGTGTTCGCAACCGAGGCAGGTCCGGGCCCGCTCGTTGACCATTTCGATGATCGCCCCAGGCGGCGGGGCCGGATTCGATTCCGACGCCTGAACGGCCGGCCCGGGACACCGTAGGCCGTCCCGGGCCGGCCAGCGGCTGCCTTGCGGGTGCGGGCATCGTCCGTTCGCGGCCGAGAGCATCAGGCGGTAGGTGGTCGGCGAGGGCCACTGCGGCTCGATCCGTCCCGCCGCGATGGCGGGCGGTACCTGATCAAAGACCAGCGGCGCATCGTCGTCGGCGCCGCAACAGCGGATCAGCGCGCAGCAGGGCTCGCCGCGGATCAGGCCGTGGTACTCACAGTCGGCGCATCGCGCGACGCGCTCCGCCAGCCACGGGACGGCGTTAGCCGAAGAAGGAGAGATTGGCAAATCCTCCGCGCCAATTGCTCCGGTTGAAGACCTCCACCGGCGGGGGGCAGCCGGTGAAGGGTCGTTCAATCCGGTAGGTTGGATAGGTGTCGGGACCGGTTGCAGGGGGTCTATAGGACGACCGGAACGCGGAACAGAGCCCGCTATTAAAGGTATTTACCTCAAAGTCGACGAAGGCCTCGCATCTGGCGAACGGGTTGCCCGAATACTGCTTGAACCAGACCGTCGTGCGGTTGATCCAGCCGTGGGCGTTGGTCACGACCCCCGAAAAACTCCGGCACTGCGAGGGCGGGACGTAGAGGCAATCAAGTGGATCAGGTCCGAGGGGGACGACGACGAAAAAATCAGCGCCGGAATACTGGTCACGGGCACATTGCGGCGGCTGGCTCGGGCAATAGACGACCCCGCTGACCTGCACCGCGCACATCGTCGGCATGGGGACACTCGCATCGAGGCATGGGCTAAGGATCTCCTGCCTGCAATCGAGCGCGAGCAGCGCCGTGGCCGGGTCGTGCAGGAGCCGGCGGGTTTTTTCCGAGTGCCTCAACATCTCGATCTCACGTACAGGGGGTCGAGCCGAAGAGCCGGAACTCGCGGCACTCGAACCGCTGTTCGGCCCGATTCCACCAGGCCGCGGGGACCACATCGCCGACCGCCAGCGGATCACAGGAGGCCGAGAAGCCCTCTGTGGGCGGCGGATACCGCAGTTCGGCCAGGTTCAACAGCGGCTGGGACGCGCCGGCGGGCAGGAACGAGTTCCCGCGAAGCCGGGAGGCGCGATAGGCCCGCGGCCAGGCGTTCCCTTCGACCTCCGTGACCTGCACCGGGAAGACGGGACTACCCGCGTTCAGCAGGACGATGCACAGGCCGATGTCGGCTACCTCCCGCTCCTGGGGCGGTTCCGCCGCGACGATCAGGGACGATCCGCCGGGATTGCTCTCCAGGACATTGGCGTCCCAATCTTTGATGTCGGCGGCGGGGTGTCCCTCGTCCCGGAACAGGACCCGGGCAATGGCGGGCGACCCGAACCACGCCCGGCCGGTCGCGCCTGCGCGGACCGGCTCGGTCAGGACGGCGAAGCGCCCGCCGGAATGGGCGGGGTCGGCGGGCAGGGCGCCGCGGAAGGCGATCCGGCGGGCGAACTCGTCGGGGTTCTGTTGGCGGGTGATGAGGGGTCCGTTGATTCCGAGCACGTCGAAGCGCCCGCGGTCGGCGCCGCTCTCGTTGCGGACCAGGACGAGGCCGCTCTGGCGGAAGTCGCGCTCGGCGTCCCGGCTGCGGTCGCGCTGGCGCTGCTGGAAGTCCCGCGCCGCATCGACGAAGGTGTTGAACGTCGAGGCCGGGATGACCAGCGGGTCGCCGGAGCGGACGTGTTTGAGCATGGGCATCGCGGATTTTCTCCTCAGATGCCCAGCGCGTTCAGGTCGCCATAGGGATAGACCTGTTCGACGTATGCGGCGACCGGCCGTTTGACCAGGGCCTTGGCGACGGTGTCCTCTTCATCCGCGTACCGCACCCAGAGGTATTCCCAGCCGCGCTTGTTGATTCCGACGATGTCGCCGACGGCCAGGCCGGTCACGTTGGGGCTGGCGGCGAAGCGGTAGTTGATCTCCCAGTCACCGCTGCCGCGCTTCTGGCCGGATGCGCCGAGGAACAGGCACTCGCCCTGGGCAAAGCCCTTGAAGGGTCCGCTGTTGACCTTACCGGTCAGGGCGAACAGCGTGCCCTTGTAGGCCGGCGTGATGTAGGCGTCGTCGATGTAGTGCGTCTCGGAGAACTGATAGACGGGCACCGTGATATCGACGCCCTCGACGCTGTCGGCGGTGGCGCCGATGGCGCCTTTGAAATTGGGCGCAGGCTGGCCAAGCGAACCATAGGCCCCCACGGTCTGGAGGCTCTGCGCGATGTGCTGCGTGCCGCCGCCGGTATCGAAGGCGAAGACGGACTCGTTGGTCTGCGGGGTGCTGGCGTAGCGGACGATGCCCTCCCACAGCCGATCGCCCGCCGGCTGGATGGTGACCGTCTCGCGCGGCAGGAAGACCAGGCCCGTGCCGAACAGGTCGAACCCCGCCGGCGCGGCCGCGGCCAGGGCGGACCGCGCCTGCACGTCGTCGTTGGTGCCGCGGACGTTGTAGCGCAGTTCGGCCGAGGGATTTTGGCCGGTGGTGACCAGGCGGCTCTCGAACTTTTCGTCGACGGTGACGGGCATGGTCGCTTCGCTCCTAGGCTATAGGCCATAGGCTGTAGGTGCCGACGCGGCGAGAGCCCGATCCTCAAGCCCTACGGCCTATGGCCTACCGCCTACAGCCTCCTCATTCACGCAAACGTCAGCCCGCCGATGGCCGCGGCCTCGGCCAGGCGCTTCGTGTGGCGGGCGGTTTGCTCGCTCGCCCGTGCAGTGCGTTCCATCGCATCGCCGCCGGTCCCCAGGCCGTGGACGGCCGCGGCGCTGAACGTGCCGGTGACGCTGATCTTCTGCGCCAGTGCGTCGCCGATGCCGGCCAACCGGTCCTCGAGGCCATCGAGCGGATCGCCCAATTTGCGGCGCGGCGGACCGCCGGACTTTTCGGCCTCCTCGCGGCGCTTCTTGGCCTGGGCGATGGCCTCGTCGAGCTGGCGCCGCGCCTCGGCCAGCGCGCGGCGGGTCTCGGCGATCTTGGCGTCGGTCTCGCCCTCCAGGCGCTTCTCGGCCTCGTCGAGTTGGCGACCGATCTCGGCCAGCGTGGCATCGTGTTCTTCGCCGGCGCGGTCGCGCTGCTGCTTTCGTTGCGCCTCTCGTTGGGCCAGCGCCGCCTCGCGCTGCCGGTCGATCTCGGCGTTGGTCGAGGCCAGGTCCTCGTCGGCCATCCGCTTGGCGGCCTCCACGTCGAGCGTCTCGTCGAACAGGCCCCACAGTTCCAGCAGCCGCTTCGTGGTCCAGTTGATGGCCGTGTTCCAGGCCTTCTGGAAGCCCGACGTGAAACTGGTCCAGGTCTTGGAGAGGAACGCGGTCGTCTCGATCCACGCGACCTCGAGGGCGTGGAAGACGGTCTCGGCTGTCGCCAGGGCGCCGAACCACATCTTCTGCGCCGTGGAGATGAAGAACCGCTTGGCCTCCAGCCACAGGCGGTTCAGCGATGCGACGCCCTGCTGCCAGGCGAGCTTCAGCGACAGCCACAGGATCTGCGCCGCCAGGGCGATGTCACCGGCGGCGAGGGCGTCGGCGATGCCGCCCACTACCTTGTATACTGTGTCTCGCAGCGCACCGAACTGCTCGCCCAGCCAGGCCAGGGCGTCGGCCCCCGCGCCGGTGACGACCAGCAGCGTGCCGCCGAGGGCGACGATGGCGGAGATGACCAGCCCGATGGGCGACAGCATCGCACCGAGCACGGAGGCGACGACGCCCAGCGCCGTGCCGACGCCCGCCGCAATCGAGGCCAGCGTGCCCAGGGCCGCGCCGACGCCGGAGATGACGAAGCCCAGGGCGATCAGCGCCAGGCCCACGCCGGCGACGCCCACGGCGATCTGGGCGGCAGTGACGATCAGCGCCTTGTTCTGTCTGATCCACTCGGAAACACGCACCACGGTGCGGGTGACGGCGTTGGACAGGTCTACCACCGTCGGGGCCGGGGCCGAGCCGATCACGAAGACGCCCTGCTTCACCACCCGCCAGAGCGTGTGCAGCGTGTCGTTGAGCAGGGCCGCGTCCTTGGCCGTCTGCGTCGAGACGGTCAGGCCCAGGCGGCGGGCCTCCTCGCGCAGGGCCTCGATGCCCTTGGCCCCGTCCTGGATCAGCGGCAGCAGGCGGGTGCCCGACTTGCCGAAGAGTTCCATCGCCAGGGCGGCGCGCCGCGTGGGGTCCTCGATCCGGCTGATCCGGTCGGCGATGAGCAGGAACTGCTGCTCGGGCGAGAGGTCCTTCAACTGCTCGACCGTCAGACCGAGTTGGGCCAGGGCGTCGATGGCGCTCTTCGATCCGCCAGCGGCCTCGGTGATGGCCTTCTGCATCTTGCGGATGCCGGTCTCGAGCGTCTCCAGGTCGGCCCCCGACAGTTCGGCGGCGAAGCCCAGTTCCGACAGCGCCTCGGCGGACAGGCCCGTCCGCGCCGACATCTTGTCGAGCACGTCGCCGGCATCCGAGAACGTCCGCACCGCCGCGGCCAGCGGGGCCAGCGCCGCCGACGCGACGGCGGTGATCCGGGTGCCAAGGGAGCGCAGCCCAGCCCCGAAGGCCTCGAGCCGCCTCTGTGCGGCGCGCAGGCCCTTGGTGAGCTTGTCGCTCACGCCGAGTTCGACGAACGCCCGACCAGCCCGGATGCCCTGCGTGTTGGCCATAAATCAGTCCTTAGGCGATAGGCTGTAGGCTGTAGGCGCGTATCCCGTGGCGTTGTGCCGAATGCGAGCCCTATGGCCTGCCGCCTACAGCCTCCAGTCTTATCCCCGCACGCTTCCGGCCCACCGCTTCGGGAGCTTGGGGCGCTCCTTCTCGAGGGCCGGCCCCATGTACGGTCGCGCCTTGATGCGGACGCGGCGCTTGCGGAGTTCGCCACGGCGAATCTCGCCAGAGGCGGACCGCCCGCGCGCGAACTTGGTGACCGTGGTCGTGCCGCCGTGCTCGAGCACGCGCGGGGCCTCGGTTTGTTCGCCACGGCGAATCTCGCCAGAGGCGGACTTGTTCAGCTTGGCCGGGCCGACGACGACGGAGTCGCTCGCCCGGTCGTAGCCGAACAGGATGAAGTTGCGGAGCAGCCCTACGTGCGAGTGCGGCGGAGAGCCGGGCGGCGCGGAGCCCTTGCGCCTGCGGATGCTGGTCCGGGCGGCGGTGCGGATGAAGGCCCCGGCCTTCGACAGCACCGCCCGCTTGGCCTTGTCGACGGCGCGGACGACCTTCTGGCGGTCGAAGAACAGGCGCTTGATCCGCAGGTCGATCATGAGAGGCTCCAGGCTCCAGGCTTCAGGCTTCCATTGGGCACGTCATTCCGCTCCCGAAGTCTGAGGTCTGAAGCCTGAGGCCTCCTTCCCGTTCTGCCTGATGCGGGCCATCTCGCGGCGGTGACTGAGGATCAGCATCAGGCCCATCAGGATCACCTGCCCGAACGGCACGGCGCTGGAGTACTCGATGCCCTTCCAGCCGCTGGCGTCGATCTGGCCGGTGACGTTGCCCTGGCCAGATTGTTGTGCAGCCTGCGCCGTCGTGTGCGATTCGCCGCCGCTCGGCATCGGCACGGACTGCGCGGCTCGCGCGGGCGCGGGCCCTTGACTCGCCGCGTCTCGCCTTGCGAGACCGGCAGCAAAGCGGCCGAGCAGCGACGCGGCTTGCGGCGTGTCAAGGGCGGGTGGACCCGGCCCTGCCTGTGCGTCCCACGCAGACAGGCCAGACATCGACTGCCGCGCCGTCGTGGCGGCGCAGCCGGTGACAGCGACCGCGCAGCATCCGGTGATGACGATGTGACGCGCGCGGATCACGGCTGCGCCTCGCCTGGAGCCGGCGCGGGGGACTGCTCGTCCTTGTTCGCGGGTCGCCACGGCGAGTCGCCGTGGCGACCGGCGCGTCGGGCGGCACGTTGTTCGAGTAGGGACTCGGTTCATTCGCCGCTGCGCCAGCTCGCGGCTCATTCTCGCCGCCGGCGCTGGAGACCTGGAGTTGCCCGGCGATGCCTTCGACGCCCACCGATGCGCGGCCCTCGATGCCGACCACCCACTTGCCGGCGAAGTTCACCACGTAGGTCGGGTTGATCCCCTGCGCGCCGGCCTGGATGGTGAGCTGCTCGACGCCCTGCGCCAGGCCCTGCTTCACCGCCGGGATGATCGCCTGGTCGGCCAGCTTGTTGGCGAACTCCTCGATCGGCGGCCTGGGGTTCAGCGCCGCGCAGCCGGCGACGCAGCCGTTCAGTAGAAACGCGGTCAGCCCAATCGTGGTCTTCCGTGACCTCATCATCGCAACCTCCTTGTTCTTCAGACTCCAGACTGATTACTGCGGCAGCTCGTCCAGCGTGAGCGTGCCGAACAACCCCTGGCCGACCGTGCCGGTGCCGGGCGTGGCCGTCACGACCACCTCCAGCACGTCCCCGGCCGCCACGGCCATCGTCGAGATCGCGGCCGCGACGAGCTGCCGCGCCGTCTGCGTGTGGTCCAGCGTGACCGGGACGCTGAGCAGGGACGCCCCGTTCTTCCGCAGGTCGACCGTGATCTCCGCCCCGCTGGTGCAGGGCGTGACGCAGCCGGCCTTGAAGTCCCGCAGCGTCCGGCGGTACGGGTCGCTGTAGCGGTACGGCGGCTCACTGCCCGGGGCCATGACCTCGTACACAAAGGTCTTCACGCCGTCGGTCTCTCGAATCCGATCCCCCGCCTTCGGCAGCGTCTGCACGCCGGCGAGCACCAGGTCCGCCGTCCGCACCAGGTAGTCGCGGGACTCGGTCTTGTGGATCACGCCGAACTCGTCCGCCTGCTCGAACTCGGTCCGGCCGATCGTGGCCGCCAGGTCCACCGAATCGGCGCCGCGTTGGTAGGTCACCATCCGCGTCATGCGGCGGTTCCGCTGGTCCTCCAGCCAGGCCGAGCCTCGTTCGAGCAGGTCCATCTCAGGCTTCCGGCTTCGGGCTTCAGGCTTCGGATTTCAGGGGGAACCACGGGCGGCATCTTTCTGCGCCAGCGGCCCGGAGCGTGAAGCCCGTAGCCGCTTCTTCACGGCAACATCCGAACGCGGACGGTCGCATCCGCGTCGGCCGCGGCCTTGATGCACTTGCCGATCAGCTTGTTGCCTGTTGCGGTGGTCGTGGCCACGTTGTTCGCGTCATCCCAATGGACGTTGGCCCCGGCGCTGATCGCCGTGCCGGCGCCCGTGGCCTTGGCGAAGTCGAAGACGCCCCGGACCGCCAGCGCGCCCAGCGCGTTGGCGGCGATGGGGGTCTTGGCCACGCCCACGAGTTCGCCGATCACGACCACGTCGCCCGCCGCCACGGCGGCGCCGGGCGTGTAATCGATTGCCCCACCGTCATGCACGAAAGTTGCTTGTGCCATCGTTCATCACTCCTTGAGGCTGTAGGCCATAGGCCGTAGGCTGTAGCAGCCATGCGAGATCACACGAAGCTACGCGCCTTCGAACTGGCCGATGCCCTGGTCCTCTCTGTATATCGCGTCACCCGAGGCTTTCCGAAGGAAGAACTCTTCGGGCTCACCGCTCAACTCCGCCGCGCAGCCCTCTCCACGGCGTCCAACATCGTCGAGGGCTGCGCTCGCCACTCCAAGTCGGACTACGTAAGGTTCCTCGACATGGCCTTTGGGTCAGCCCGCGAGGTCGAGTATCAGATTTCGGTAGCGCACAGACTGAACTACCTCTCGAAGCAGGAGTATGACCCTCTCCATGCTCAGTGCGTCGAAACATCGAAGGTACTCGGAGCATTGATACGCTCGCTTCGCGAGTGAGCCGACCACCTACAGCCTATGGCCTAGGGCCTATCGCCTATGCGGCTCCCTTGCTCTTCACGCCGCCGCGCGGCTCCTGAAGCGCGACGCCGAAATCGTGGTAGCCGCGCATCTGGATGCCGAGGACGTGAAAGTCCGCCTCGGCCGTCTCGATGGTCGGCGACTCCTGGCCGTTGAGGAACGCGACCTCGATCACCGGCAGGTCGGCCGGGTCGGCCAGCAGATACCACGCCTTGTCGGAAAAGCCCGTGTACTGCGCGTTGCTCAGGTACCGGCTGACCTCGACGCGGAACTTGCCGGCGTGCGGGTTGGCCACGGGGTACTTCGTCGAGGCCGTCGTGTCGCGGATCTCCAACGACTTGAACAGCATCGTGCCGATCGCCGAGAGCGACGTGGGCACGAGCAAGACCTGCGGCATGATGCCGATGGGCTTGCCATCCGCATCCACCTGGTCCATGAAGGTCCGCTCGGCCAGGCTCAGGGCGTCGATGCCCAGGGCGGTATCGACCCCCTCGATGTAGTTGTTGTTGCCGGCCGTGAAGAACGCCGCGTTGTTCATGAAGACCGACCAGAAGACGTCGTTGATCTTCAGGCCCGATCCGCGGCCCAGTTTGCGGGGCACGGTCGTGATGGCGCCGAGGTCGTCATTGATGATGTCGCGGCGGTCGATGGACAGGAGCAGGCCGTAGGTGTCGGCCTTGTTGGTGTAACTCTGCTCGCCCAAGGTGCCGTGCTTCAGTTCCCCGCCGGGGGCGACCTTCTCGTACTGGTCCTTGCCGATCAGGCGGTAACTGGTGACGGTCTTGAAGTCGCTGACGTTGCGGACGGCGGTGATGTTCCGCCAGGTCCGTTCGACGCTGAAGAAGCCCTCCAGCAGGAACTTGTTGGCGACGTTGGAGAGGATGCCGCCGATGTCGATGGTCGAGAAGGCCGCCTGGAGGGCCTGCCCTTGACGCGAAGTGTCAAGGGTCTGGCCGAAGGCGAAGCGCAGGACGCTGCGGCTGTCGCGGAAGTTGCGGCCGGCGAACCCGTTGGCCCACGCGGCCTCCAGCAGGAGCTCCTGCAATCCTATGCCGCCGCGAAACCGCTTCGAGGCCGCTTCGAGGGTCTTCTCGTCGTACTGCTCCTCGACGGTTGCCAGCTTCGCCGTGAGCATGCACGCGGCCTCGAGGACCTGGCCGCCACACGCGACCTCGACGGCGTGGATGGCCGGGGCCTTGGGCCGCGAGGCCCGGAGCTTCTCCAGTTCGGTCTTCTCCTCCGTCCAGCCCTCGGCGATGGCCCGCTCTTCGAGGTCGGGGAACTTGCCCGCACAGATGCGGCGGATCGCGCCGATGCGCTTCGTCTCGGCGAGCGCCTGAGCGCGCAGCTCGGTGACGGGCGTGACCTGCGCATTCGGCGAGTTGGCGGACGGGTTGGCCTCCCTGCCCTTGACGCAGCAGCCCGAGCGAAGCTCGGCGATGGCTCTGCCATCGGCGTCGCACGACGCCCGCTGTGTCAAGGGCGGGCCATTCCCGCCCGCCTCTGCCGCGCGCGTCGGTTCCGGCGTCGGCTTGTCCTCGGCCGGCGTGACTTCCGTGTCGTTCAATTCATCCATGACTGCGTTCTCCTGTCGAAGGTCCGCCGGAGCGGACTGCGCCGCGATGGTCGCGGCGGTGTTCGTGTCCGCGCCGAGGTCGACGAAGCTGATCTCGCCCAGCACAGTCCGGCGGGCGACATAGACCGGGCCCTCAAAGGTCCGGCCGTTTACCGTGACGCCCTTGCCATTCCGCACGAACTCGGCCTGGGCGACCTGGGCGCCGATCGAGGCCTGCCAGGGAAAGCCGCGCCTGCCGCTGGCGACCACCTCGCGGGCCGCGGTCGTGTCGCGGGAGACGATGCCCTCTGCAATCACCCGGCCCGCCTCGACGGCGATGCGTTCGGTGTGTCCCACTCCCTGGTACATGCTGTGGCCGAAGCGGACGGGTCGGCGCTGCGACGGGATCGAAAGGCCTTCGAGATCGACGACGACGGGGAAGCGCCAGCCCTCGACGCGCATGGGTTCGCCGGTGTAGGCGATCATGCTGAAGCGCGGGACGGCCTGCTCGTCGCCCTCGGTCGCCAGCGCCACCAGCGAGATGTTGCCCGGCGTGCAGCGGAGCACGATGCGGTCGGGCACTTGCTCGGTGTTCTCACGCGGGTCGCCGCTGGCGACTCGCTTAGGCGACCCGCTGGGCGTCTGCATCTTCCGTGACATCGTCGTCATCCTCCGTGTCGTCTTCGTAGTCCGATGGCGTGGCCGGCGCCGCCTGCTCGACCGTCAGTCCCAACTCGCGCATGAGCGCCACCTCACGAGCCCGCTGGCGCAGCTCGCTCTCCCAATCGAGTCCCGCCTTGGCGAATTCGGCGGCCAGCGTCGTGGTGTTGCTTTGCAGGCGCGTGGCCTGCGCCGTCGCCTCCTTCTGCGGGTCGACGTGCTCCAGTCCATCCCAGAACCATTGGTGTGATGCGTCGAAGTCGAGTGTGCGGACCGATTGCGGCAGGTAGCCTTCGATCAGCACGGCTTCGTTGAGCCATGCCTTCAGAATCCGGTCGAGGACCACGTCGGCGAGATAGGCCTGGTCGATGCGGATGGCCTTGAAGAAGGCCTGGTGATCGAGACGCCCCGAGGCGTAGTTGTAGCCCGAGGAATTCCCCGCCGCGATGTTGAACGGCATGTTCAGGCACCGGGCGATCTCGTTGATCACCTCGTGCTTGAAGTCGCCATAGACCGTGGTGGGCTGCTCGGCCTTGATCTGGCCGATCTTCCAGCCGAAGGGCATGGTCATCCACGTGCCCCGGTCCATCTCGACCTGGTCCATCGGCTCGACCTGCGAGGCCTCGGCATCGGCCGCGGCGTCGGTGTAGATCACGCCGGACGGCAGCGCCGCCATCTCCGCCGCCCCCAGCACCGCCAGCGTGTAGCGACGGAGCGTGGCGAACAGCGGCAGGGCCGGCGTGATCTCAGGAATCCCCCGGCTCTGGCCCGGGCGCTCGGCGCGGAAGAGGTGAATCACCGACTCGGCCGGCATGATGTCGAATTCGACGTCCCCGGCCTTCCACGCGGCGTTCTCGCCGGGGTGCTGGCGCAGGACGTAGTACGCGACCGCGTTGCCGAACTCGTCGAAGATGATTCCGTCGACAGCCTTGAGGTCGCCGCGCGGCACCGGCCACGGCGTGCAGATTTGATCAGCTTCGATCGGCCGAACATCGAGCTGCACCGGTGCGTCCACGCTGGGATTCGTCGCCAGAAGCGCGAAGACCTCGCCGCTCTCGCACTGGGCGATCCGCATGGTCCTCAGCTTGTGGGCCAGGCCAACCGCCCTGGCCCAGCGCGAGAACTCCTTCTCAATGACGCGGTTGGCCTCGGGGTCGCCCGCCAGCATCTGGAGCCGCGGGCCGGTGCCGACGACGTAATTGGCCAGGGTGAGCACAATGCCCTTGGCGTAGCTGTTGTTGGCGACCTCATACCGCGCCCGGCTGCGCAGGATGCGCCGCACGTCGGCGCCCGTGGCCGCGTTGGCGGACAGGTGATCGGCATTGGCCCAGTGCCGGCGGTTCTCGTCGTTGGTGATCGCGGCGTCGTAACGAGCTGAGACAGGCTGTAGGCGGTAGGCGGTAGGCTGTAGGCGCAGTGAGCCGATGCGCCGCCGCGCTTCGTCACGGCTCTTGCCGAGCATCCATTCTCGAACCCGCTTCAGCATCCGCGTCCCTGCCTCTGCTGCTGCTCGCTCCTACCACCTGCGGCCTATCGCCTACGGCCTGCTGCCTACGTCGCCCCAGGAGGGGCGACGCGCGTCAGCCGCACGCCGAGGCCCTTCTTCGCCGCCGCCTTGGACGACAGATACCGATCCGCCTCGATCTGCTCGGTGATCGAATGCTGCTCGACGCTGCCCGAGTCGCCCTGGGCGCGCTTCGGCCCGGCGGCGTTCTCGCGGATGGCGTCGTCGATGGTCGGGTCGTCGGGCATCGAGGCACTCGAATCAGTTCAGGATGGGGACCATGCGCTGCCGGTGCCGCCGCTCGCGCCGTGCGAACGTATTCACCGCCCGCGCAGCGTTGCGGCCCTCCAGGTGCGCCAGCCACGCCTCTTGAACCGCGTCGTCCCGATCCGTCCAGACCACCAGGCGCAGTTCTAGCGCGAGCTTGCGGTGGTCCCGCAGCGGCGGAAGGTCGCCACGGGCGACTCGAGAAACGCCGTTCATCCAACCTGTACCGACACGAGAACCGAATGCTGTGCGCGGTGTTCGCGGTGAGCGATGCAGTTTGTTCGATAGATCGAACGTGGATTTGATAGATCGAATGGTTACGACGCCGATTCGCGGGTGGTGATGCGTTTGCCGCAGTGCCGGCACTCGCGCAGCCGCATCACGACGCCGTTGGGCCGGCGCTTCAGATACACGACGTGGAAGTGCTGGCAGCCGCAGGCGCGGCAGACCAGTCCGGCCTTTTGCCCGTCGACCACCTCGTCACGTTGTTTGACCTTGGGCATTTATCGTCGGCCCCTTTGCAGCTCAGACAGACGCATCCGTGGGCGCGGCGCAGGCCGCGCGTCCGTGCCGAACAGGATCGCGCCCTGGATCGACGCCGCGACGGCGCAGCCCACGAGGCAGTCAAGCCAATGGTTATCGAGGCCCTCGACGCGCAGCTTCCATTCATCGACCGTGCGCCCGCGCCCTTCTGTCTTCACGCGGTATTCGCTGGTCAGGTGCTCGGCGATGAGCCGATGCGCCTCGGGCTTACGACCGTGGAGCGACAGGCAGCCGGGGTCACCCATCGGCACCCCCAGCCGCGCGTGCGAGAAAGACTTCCAATAATTCGTGTCGAAGACGGCGTGACGCACGGATCGCTTACCGGTGACTACGGGGATACGCCAGTTCAACCCCACGCGGTCGCCGCGCTTGCGGCGGTATTCAGAGAACGGAATGCTCGAAGCGCCGACGTAGCGGCCGTGCGAGGGCATGACCACGCTGGCGTATTTCGACTGGCGGGAAAACTGATAGACGACGTCCGACGAACTACCCCAGTTGGCGTCGATCAGGCAGCGGTCGATCCGCACCATCGCCTTCGGGCTCCCTCTTCGGTCGCCCTCAGCATCGCGCCGCCACTCGCGGCCGAGCAGCGCATCGGTGACCCGTTCCAGGCCGGCGTAGATCGCGCCCTCCAGACCGGCCCGTGACGCCGTACTGGCCAGGGTGCGGCGGATGTCACGCAGCGTGAAGTACTGCTCCTTCTGCTCCGGCTCCGTGCCGTAGTCGATGACGTAGCCGGTGAAGTCGTCCTCCCACGCGGCCACGAGCCAGAACAGGGCCTTGCCCTGCACGTCGATGAACATGGTCAGCGCCGTCGCGCCCAGCGGCACCTCGCCGCGCTTCAGGCCGTTGACCTTCGCGGCCATCTGATCGGCGGTCAGCAGGTCGTCGTCGACCTGTTCTTCGGGCAACGGCTCGTTCTGATACTCGGCCCAGAACGCCGCCTCGCCACGATCCAGTTTCAGATTCACGGCGTGTTGGATTGCAGACAGCTCGTCGGGATGGTGACGCTGTGGCCAGGCGACATTGGCACCTTCGTCCATCGCCTCGCGGTTGGCGCGATAAAACTCCGTCGCATCCGCGATGCCGCGATCGGCCCGCATGCCCTCGCGCCACAGTTCGGCGTACTGCGCCCACAGCGCCTCGTTGGTCGGGAACGCATAGACCATCTTGGTCCGTTCGCCCTGCCATTGGGGGTGCTGGTCGCGGTCGAGAATCCGGTCGGCCAGGTCGTCGGGGCGCACGACCGTCAGCGTCATCAACCCGGCGATCTTGCGCCCGGGCCCGGCCAGGCCGAGGATCGCGCCGGCGAGAATGCGTTCGCGCGTCACGCACTGCGACGGCGACCGCGCCGATTCGTCCGTTTGCGGGTCGTCGATGAGCACGAGCGACGGCCGCACGCTGGTGCCATCCACACGCTTATGCTTCATGCCGCGGATGCGGCCGGTGATGCCGGCGACGCGGATGATCGCGCCGCTGGCCTTGCTGTCCGGCATCGTGGGCAGCACGATCTCCCGCGCCGTCCAGCCGATGTGGGTCTGCTTGCCCTGATAGAGCTGGCCCCCGGCCCGCTGGTGAATCCCATCCAGCGCCCGGATCGGGAACACGACCTCGGGGAAGTCCTCCAGCAGCAGGTCGTTGTTCTCCAGTTCGGCCTTGATCGAGTCGAGCATGCTCGCGGCGTGCTCTTTATCCGAGCCGATCAGGGCCACGAACTCGCGGTGCCCATAGACCAGCGCCCACAGACAGGCCGTCTCGCATAGAGACGTCTTGCCGCTGCCGCGCGGCATGGCCATTGCGAACAGCCCGCCCTCCAGCACCGCCTGCTCGATCTTGGCGACGACCTTCAGGTGGTCGGGCGACCACGGCAGGTGGAAGACCTGGGGGAAGTACTGCTCGCAGAAGAAGCGGAAGTCCCGGCTCGCACGATCCTTTCGCTCCGCATTCACGACGGCCGGCATCTCGCCGATGTCGCGCCCAGACAGCGACAGCTCGATGTTGCGCTGCCGGGCCCGCTCTTTGTGGGCGTCGTAGCCGGTCAGGCCCTCGGGCTCGGGCCTGGGCTTGTGGCGCTCGCTGACCAGCCAGGCGACGTAGCGCAGCAGGTCGATGTTGCGGGGGTCGGCGGTCGACGTGATCCGCAGGCCCGCGCGCGTGCGATGGCGATGCAACTGCCGCTCGCCGATGACCTCGCCGAGGGGCGTCGAGTTCAGCAGCTGCACGAGCTGCGTCGGTCGCAGGCGGCGCGGGTCAATCGTCACGGCTGGACATCTCCTTGATCAACCAGGCCGCGTACTGCATCAGGTTGATCGTCCCGTCGGCGTTGGTCGGCGCGCCGGCGTCGACGTCCGCCTGGATCATCTCGGCGGTCACGCGCGTTCCGCCCGCGGCGCTGAGCAGCCGGGCGGCGTCGGCCACGGGCAGCGCCGTGGGATTCAGGGTCGGCTTGTTAGGCTGGGTAAAGACATCTCCTGACATCATGCCGCCCTCCGTACGGCTGCGGGCAGCCTGGTCGCCCACACAGGCCCTTGACTCGCCGCCCGCGGCGAAGCCGCGCGGCCGCTTCGCGGCCGGTCCGCCCTTGGCGGACGCGGCGTGTCAAGGGCAGGCAGTCCGTGTGCCTGACATGGCCGAATCTCGCGTCGGTATATGGAAAAGAATCTGCGAATTCCGACCGGAATTACGGCCAGATTCGCTTGATCCCGTTCGCGGAAGTCGCCCTCATGGGGCTGTACGCGATGCCTGCCTGCCCGCACGCGGAAGCGGGCGCAGGCAGGGGCGTACCGAAGGCGAAGGAGATGAACATGGCGATACGAGTTCGAGCGCGAGAGTTCGAAACCTACGAGGAAGCCGAAGCCCACGCCGCCGAAACGGGCGGATCGGCGCTGACCATGCCCGGTGGCCGGTTCCTGGCAATCAGCGCCCGCGATTGCCAGCGCATCGACCGAGCCGGCGGACCGGAGACCGCGCGGTTCATCGGACGCCCACCGCGGTGGGTCGCCCGTGGCGACCGGCTGCGCGGCGGGATTCGATTCATCGCAGTCGGCCGCTGATCGGCCGCCGCAGGAGAAACGACCATGACCATCGAATACCACGCAATCGAGTTCGAGACGGCCCACGAGGCCATTCAGTTGACCGAGGCAGACGGGCGCGGCGTGGCGATTCAGCTTGACGGCCCGAAGGTCGTTGAACAGCAAGACGTCGACCGGCTGGCCGCCGCCGGCGTCGGGTTCGCGTACCTGCCCTTGACATGCCGCGAACGCTCCGCGTTCGCCGATGCGAAGCATCGGGGCGACGACGTCGCACTGCATGTCAAGGGCCTGCACGACCACGAGATGCCGGACGGCAACCGCCGAATCGTGACCGTCCCGGTGAACTGAGCAAGATCGCCGCGTCGCGTAGGCGCGGCATGACGAGGTGATAACAGCAAGGAGTACGACATGAAAAAAGAACAGGTGCAGATTGGCCGCACCTACCAGGCCAAGGTGAGCGGGCAGCTCGCGCGGGTTCGCATCGATGCCGAGAGCCGGTTCGGGGGTTGGGATGCGACCAACGTCTCGACCCACCGCAAGGTTCGCATCAAGAGCGCCCAGCGCCTCCGGCGCGAGGTCGCATCGGAGAAGGCCGCCGAGTCTGTCGGAGCCACGACGGCGGTCGTCGAGGACGACCGGCCGCCGCAGGACATCGACGAGCGGATCGCCGCCGCGCCACCCAGCATCGTGTCCTACGAGGAGCGCCGGGCCAGGGCGGAGCGCGGGCAGGCGGCCGTC
>Ga0187893_10002850_pt1 | contig 36807 bp, 32 predicted proteins | sample MA1701074metaG_FD_139574 | JGI IMG/M metagenome (GOLD analysis project Ga0187893, IMG submission 139574) | White microbial mat communities from a basaltic lava cave in the Kipuka Kanohina Cave System on the Island of Hawaii, USA - MA170107-4 metaG ... | reverse complement strand
TGTTGCAGGACGAAGCCGGGCGTGGCCGGGTTCCACGAAACCGTTGCAAAGCCCGGAGCGCCGCGAACAATCTGAAGGGTTGGCGCGCCGGGCGTCTGCACACCGATGGGCAAGGCCCAGAAACCGCCGGTGAGCGAATAGTTGCCGCCGGTCATTGGCCCGCCGGCATCCGGCTGGCCGATGGTGCCGCTGACGGTGAACACACCGCCCGTGCTGGTGCCGCCGCCACCGTCGATGGTGAACCAGTCGATGGTGAAGGTTTGGGCAGGAGTGGTGGTCGCCGCTCCGAAAATGAACAGGAGGGCCAGAACTGTTTTTCGTGTTCTATGAGTCATAATTCTCATGGTTGTTTTCAACGGCCGATGGTGACCGGGCCGTCGTAGGCTTGAACGGTCATTCGTTTCGTGAGCAAAGGAGTTTCGCGGCTTGATCCAGCTTTGATCCAAAGGGTGCCGCCGTGCGAAGCAAACGTTTGTCCTTCCGCCACGGTATCAAATGGGTTGTCAAATGTCCCAAACTCCGGACGGAAGAACGGACGAACGAAGTCCACCCAGGTTTCAGATTCGGTCAGCCACTCGACGGTGATCGACGCATCGCCAATGTTGAAGGGGCGGACGAAAAGGCGCGTTGCGGTGGTGGTGCCATTGGTCAGATAAGGCGTCGTCGCATTGCCTGGCCAGGGAGTGGTTCCACCCCGGTTCAGGGACGGTGAGCCTTCCGCCACGAGTGGCTGGGTCGAGACAAAATGCCAGACCACCATGCCGTTCCCCGCGACGTTGGCGTCATAGCCCGAGCCGCTCGGAGTGGTGCGCGTCCGATATTCAACCAGAAAGTAATCACTCGCGCCCATGGATGAATTGAAAAGCAGGAGCGGAGCGGTGGGCTGACCAAGTTGCGCCGCCGCGATGGTTTCCTTCCCACCCGTGCGGAGCTGGCGGAGACGCGGCTCCGACCAGCCAAATAACATTTTGTGCCAGGGATCGAGGTGATAGATGGCAGGGTTTTCCGGGGAAGTGATCGTGCAACTCATGAGAGTCAGCCGGATGCTCAGGCATTGCCCGCCGTAGAGATCGCCGGCCCCGAGGCTATGCATGATTTCGTGGCACACCGAGGCAAAGTCATTGTTAGGCTCCAGCCGGACGATGCTGCCATCCCACGCCACCGAAGAACCCGGCGGGTGCACGCGGCCCGTCCCCCGGTTGCTCGTATTCTCCCAGTGATCCGTTGAGACAACCACGATGACCAGTTCATCGGTCGTCACGGTTCCATTTTGATTCGCGTCCGCCGTGGCGAAGTTGAACAAGCCGGAAGTCATGATGCGATGCACCATGTTCGAGTGGTAGAGCTGCCGGCGAAGTCCGAACTCCATTCCGTCCGGCGTGAAGTTGGCTCCGAGTTCGCCCGCGGTGAAGTTGATTGGCCCGATGGCTCCTGCCCGCCGCCAGGTGAAGCGCCCGTTGGAGACTTCCTGGAAGTATCCGTTCACACTGGGCCGACGCTGCGCGTTGAACACAAAATCGTCGAAATACGCAAGGTCATGACCGAGCGGATCGGCCGTGGCGAAGTTTGCCAGCACCACCAGGAGCGAGCGCGTGCTGCCGGTCGCCCACGCACCGTGCCCGAAATCCTGCAATGACTGGGCGCGCAACGCAGGGTCCAGAAGCATCGCGGCAAAATAGAGGATGAAGCGAGTCTTCATGGTCGTGCGGGCGTCAGGGCCTTCCGATGACGACAGCGCCGCGCGAGGCGCGCAGCGTTGCTGCCCGGTTGAAGGTCGTCCGTTCGTTGTAGTTGCCCGCGCGGATGAGCACGATGTCGCCGCTGCTGGCGCTGTTGACGCCATCCCGCACGAGACCGAAAGGGCCGCTGAAGGCATCGCACCGGCTGCTGCCGTTGCGGATGATCGAGCCGCAGTTCCGGTCCACAAACCAGGTGCGCCCGGTGGCGACGAAATTGCGCGCGACGCTGGCCGTGTCGGTCAGAAGGTCCATCTGATCGTCGGTGAACCGGTCCTGGGGCAGGTGATAAGACATGAGATTCAGCCAAACGTTGTCGATCTGGAAGGTGCTCGCGCCAGGGTTGTTCGCAACCAGTGCGGCCCGATCCCAGCATTGGTGATCGAACACCGTGTCGGTGATGCCGTCGTCGCCACCGATCAATTGAGCGCAACCGCAATTAGCGTTGTCGCAAGCGCTGCCGTCGCTGTTGCGGTACCGTTCGGTGTTATGGGTGTGAAAGAGACCAAAAAAGTGTCCGCACTCGTGGAGGATCAAGGCGTCGTAGGACGCCGAGCCGGCGAAGATGATGTTGCCCGAGCCAACAAAGGAGCAGATGCCCGAGCTCGTGTTGTTGATGTACACGTTGATGGCGTCGTCGCGCCAGAAGAACTGGGCGCGCGAGGCGGGGCTGGCGGTGGCCGCGGCTTCGAGCGCGACCTTGTTGGCCTCGCTCCGGGCGGGTGCGTTAAAAAAACCGTCCGCGCCGGTCACGTCCTGAATCTCGGTGAGATTGAACCGGAAACCGCGTCCCGTGCGGGCGAGCAGTTGGTTGGCAAAATTGATGTTGTCGGTGACAGCCTGCCGGTTGGTGAAGTTAATTCCGCTGGCACCGAAGTTGGTGCTCGTGTTGGTCGGCATCTGGCCGTTGGCATCCAGAATGAACTTCACCGAGATGCGCCATTGGATTTGCCCCTGCACGTTTCCCGATGCGGCGCACAGCGTTGACAGCGCGAGCAGCACAATCCGGATTGGGCGGAGTAAATACGGGCTCATAAGTGCGATTCGTATGGCATCCAGGGCGCTATCGGCCAATCGTCACCGGACCGCCGAAGACTTTTACGGTCATCGCCTTTGCCAGAGTGATCGCCGTACTGGTCGAACCAGCTTTGACGCTGAGAGTGCCGCCGGAGGCGAGGGCATTGACGCCCTCTTGCATCGTATTGAACGGCTGATTGAAAAGACCCCTCTCAGCGCCGGCGAATCCGTTGTAATTGAAATCCACGTAAACTCCGCGACCTGTGGGATAAGTGACATAGTTCGCCCCGAACCCAATCGAAGAGCATTCGTAGGCGACCCAGGCTTCGCCATTTTCGCCCCAGCCGGATCCCCAACTATTGCGGACGCGCCAGGCGCCGAGCGCGTCGCTCCAGCCCACAATCAAGACCATGTGGTTCACGAAGTCAGGCCGGCAGTCGTTGAGCACTCCCGTGAACGAATTAGTCCAGTCGCCCCCCGCAAAGACCGAGGTGGAAATCGGGCCGAAGAGGTAAACCGCTCGCTTGAGCTGATCCCGCGAGGCCTGAAGTTGAAGCGGGAAACCGATGTAAGACCAGCCCTGCAGCCAATAGTGATGGGAGTACGGGCAGGCACACGTTCCATTGCCTCCCTGGTACGGAGCGTCTGATTCGAGAACCGCACCGTTATGCCCACAGCCGTCGGTCGAGATGCCGTGCAGGAAATAATTGTAACTCTGGAAACCGCCATTGCACCCGTTACCGCCCCCGATACAATCGAGCAGCCACTGTTCGGAGAGATCGACATCGCGCCGCTCATAGATTTGAACTTGATATTCGACCGCGCCCACGGTGGCGAATGCCCAGCAGGAGCCGCACTGCCCCTGATCACGGGCAGGCTTCCCGGGGAACTGTTCGGTCCAAACAAATCGACTCGGCAATACTCCCGGTGAGGGAGAGTCTGCGTCCCAGGGCCCCAACGTATTCCAGAATGGGGGGATTTTCAGTCCGAACGATTGGGCGAACGTCGTGTCGGGCCCGATCCCAAGGAGCATCACCAGCAGACAGCACGTCCGGGTGATTGCCACCCATTTCCTGCGCGCGCCGCGAGGAGACGGTCGAGATTGCGTGTAAGCAACGAGCCTCTGTTTCATAACCGTTCGTGCTTGCGGCTCTACTGAAGCGTCACCAGCACCAGCACCATGCCCTTGCCTTCCTTCAATCCGGTCATGGCCTTGCCGAGGATCGCCCCCTGGGCCTTCGCATGGTCGGTCACCTTCATCGCGTGGCCCGGAGTGTTGGAGGTGGTGAGCAGATCTCCCGGCTTGATTGCGCCGTGGGATGCGTCGGCTTGGACGTACACCCGGCCAGTGAGCGCGACGTTTTGCCCGCCTTCGATCAATCCTTCCTGATGCAGGGTGATGCCGGCTTTGATGCCGTTCGCCCCGCTGACGATGCCAGCCACCCGCGTGTCATAGGCGCCCTCGCTCATCTTGAGATGACCGGGCCGATCCTCGTCGATGATGACCACTGAGCCTTTGGGAATCTCCGGCTCCGACATCTGGAACGGCTCGGCCAAATCGCAACCGCCGGTGATACGCAGCACGGCCACTTCAACCGTCGGATCGCAGACGTCGCCTCCGCCGGGCGAGTCTTTGAAGTAAAACGTGTTGTCCCGGTAGCCGATGAAGTCCTCGCTCACGCCGGCGTGTCCGAAGGAGATGTGGTTGCCCGCAGCGGCGAAGGCGCCGTTCGGGCCGAAATTGTTGGGCATCCCAATGCCGTTGGCGGTGAGATTGCCCAGGACATTCATATCACCCGGACCGCCACCGCCGCCCACATACACCGTGCCCGCGCCGCCGAAAGGATTCAGATAAAGATGTTCGTTGGCCTGGATGTGCAGACGCCCGCTGGAAGAGATTGTGCGCCCCGTATTCATGCGAAGGTCGTGGGAAATGGAGACGCCGCCCGTGGCGCGAACATTGAACGTGTTGGGGCCGGCTGAAGAAAACGTGCCGGCCGTGCCGTCTGACCAGACGAACGATCCATCATGTTCCGCGCTCGCGGAGCGTCCCGCTGCGAAACTGTCCGTGGCTGTGGCCCGATTCCCGTCGCCGCCCGGAACCACCGCATACGTTCCGGAGGCGGTGTTGTTGCCGCCGCCGCCCACCACCGCGCTGTAACCGCTGGCGGTGTTGTTCCAGCCGCCAAGGATCGCGCTCCAATTGCCGCTCGCGGCGTTGGGCCACGGCCCGCCGAAGGTGTCGCCTCCGCCACCACCGATGAACGCCGAGACGCCGCTCGCAGTGTTCCAACCGCCGCCCGCCACCGCTGAGTGCGCGTTATTCGCGACGTTGTTCTGCCCGCCGCCAATCGATGCATGATGGCTTTCGGCGCGATTGCCCGCGCCCCCGCTGATGGTAGAGTCGGTGCCGCTAGCCTGGTTTCCCGCGCCACCGCCGACAGTTGAACGAGTCCCGCCAGCGACGTTGCCATCGCCGCCCGCCACCGTGGCGGCATAACCGGCGGCGCCATTAAAAACCCCGCCGGCCACCGTGCCGAACGGCACGTCGTTGGGATCGCCGTTGTCAGTGCCCACCTTGTTGCCAAAGCCGCCACCGACAGTGCCGTCGGAATCCCACACCGCATGGAAATCTCCTCCTCCAAAACCGGAGACCGGCCCGGCGGGCGCGTTGCCGCCGGCCACAACCGCACCGCGAACACCGTTGCCGATGACCGTTGGCAGGAAGGCGGACAGTCCGCCAACAATGTTAGGCGTGCCTCCAATCGCCGGATCAATGCGCAACGCCACCGTGTTGTTCACTCGGATGGCAAGCGACTGATTGTCCATGGTGCCGATGAAGTTTGCTGGCGTCGTGCCCGTGTTGCCGCCGAGTTTCCAATCGCCGCTGCCGGCAATGGTCAGCGTGTTGCCATTGGTCGCCAGCGTTGTGTTGGTTCCTGCCGCGAGGATGACGGTGTCCTGAAGCCCGTTCACGTTGCGTACCACCTGGCCGTTGGCGATTTTGGCGCCCGTCACGGCGTTGTTCACCAATGCCGAGGTGGTGACGGAATCCACGCCGAGCTTTGATGACGTAATCGAGCCGCCCGGCACCGTCGCGGCCAACGACGCGTAATGCGCGTTCGGCGTGGGCGTGATCGGCTGGCGCGGACTCAGCAGGGCGAACGCGTTCGCCGTGCCGTTGCTGCGAACGCCGATTTCCATCCACAGTGCGTAGCCAATGAAAATGTTCGCCCCGAAATTCACCGGCGTGGTGAACAATCCGTTCGACACGACGACGTTGACGTTGGTGACGGTGACGATAGGCGTGCCGCCACTGGCCGCGTCGTGCAAGGCGAACCGGAGGTCGTATCGTCCGCTGACTCCGCCCGAGGCATCGGCCAGCCGGCCCTGGTAAGTGAATTCCGTGCCAAAGGGTGTCAGCGCCGCCTGAGCTCCGCCAGACCACAACAGGGTGACGGCGAATAACGAGATGAGAAGCTTGAGTTTCATACCGCTGGTCATAGGGTTCGAGTTGTTCATATGTATGTGAAAGGGGAACAGAGAAAACGGGCGCGATCTTTCAACAATCCGCAAAAAAGTTTTTGAAAGTTTCGCCGCGATGTTCACGTTCCCTTCGTGAAGCCGATTATGTCTGGAAAGCATGACCCTATTCTGGGGGACGACAGTCTCGCCACGCGCGCCAGCCTCCTGGGCCGCATCAAGAACTGGGAGGACGCCAAGAGTTGGGCGGAGTTCACGCAGACCTACTCGCGGCTCATCCGCGCGGTCGCGCTCAAAGCTGGATTGACGGAGTCTGAGGCCAAGGACGTGGAGCAGGAAACGTTACTCTGCGTGGCCAAGACCATCCATGAGTTCGAGTCCAATCCAGAGCGAGGCACCTTCAAAAGCTGGCTGCTCAATCTCACGCGCTGGCGCATTGCCGATCAATTTCGCCGCCGCGCGCCGGGGGCAGCGCAAGCCACACCGCTCTCCGAAGCCACCTCCACGCGCACGTCCACCGTCGAACGCCTGCCCGGTCCGGAAAACCTTGACGCGGAATGGGAGATCGAGTGGAAGAAGAACATCCTCGAAACCGCGCTGGCCCGCGTGGGCCGCAAGGTCAAGCCCAAGCATCTCCAGATCTTTGACCTTTACGCGATGCGCCACTGGCCCGCCGGCAAGGTGGCCCGCGAACTGGGCGTGACGCGGATGCAGGTGTACCTGGTGAACCATCGGCTGACCAGGTTGATGAAGCGGGAGGTGGAATATCTGGGGCGGAATTTGGAGTAGGCGTTGTGGACGAAGCTCAAAACTCAAAGGTCAAAGCTCAAAAGAAGCTCCAAAAACCAAGCTCCAGGATCCAAAGAAACACTAAACATCAACCGCGTCTGAAGGGGCCTTGGAACTGGGGCTCTTGGGCGTTTTCCTTGTGTTTGGAGCTTGGATCCTCCTTTGAGCTTTGAATTTTGTCCTTTGAGCTTGATTGAAACTGTTCCTTCCGTTCGCGAAATGTGCTAGAAACCTGAGCCAATGCCCGACCAGCCGCCACCCATTTCCGACTTCACGCTGCTCCGCCGCATCGGACGCGGCGCTTACGGCGAGGTCTGGCTCGCGCGCAGCGTGACGGGCGTTTATCGCGCGGTGAAAATTGTCCGCCGCGACAGCTTCAACGAGGACCGTCCTTTTGAGCGGGAGTTCGCCGGCATCCAGCGCTTCGAGCCGGTTTCCGTCGGGCAGGAGTCGCAAGTCAGCCTGCTTCACGTCGGGCGCAATGATGCCGCCGGTTTTTTCTATTACGTGATGGAACTCGCGGATGATGTCGAGACCGGCGAGGAGATTTTCCCCGAACGCTACGTGCCCAAGACGCTCAAGGAACTGCGCGCCCGCCGACAACGACTGCCCGCTGATGAATGTCTCTCCATCAGCGTCGCCCTCACCCGGGCGCTCGCACATCTGCACGAGAAGGGCCTCGTCCACCGCGACGTCAAGCCGTCCAACGTTATCTTCGTCCACGGCGTGCCGAAGCTCGCCGACATCGGGCTGGTCTCTGCCATCGATACTTCCCACTCGTTCGTGGGCACGGAAGGCTTCGTGCCGCCGGAGGGTCCGGGCACTGCCTCCGCTGATGTGTTCAGCCTCGGCAAGGTCCTTTATGAAATCAGCACCGGTAAGGATCGCAATGATTTCCCAAAACTCCCCGATGACCTCGACGCGATCGCGGACAAGCGTGCTTTGCTCGAATTGAACGAAGTCGTGCTCAAGGCGTGCGACGCGGACTTGCAACGTCGCTACGCCGATGCCGGGTCGATGCACGACGACCTGGTGCTGTTGCAAGCGGGCAAGTCCGTGCGCCGGCTGCGCCTGATGGAGCGACGCTTCGGCTTCGTGGCAAAGTACGGCGTCGCGGCCACCATCATCACCGCGCTGGCCATCGGCGGCTTCCTCTGGGCCTCCGCGCAAACGCGGCGGGCGAAGCAAAACCTCCAGCGCGCCGAACGCGCCGAGGCTGACGTTCTTGCGCGCCTTCACGAGGCGAACCTCAACTGGGCGCGCGCCAACCGTCTCACCGGGCGGCCCGGCCAGCGCTTCGCCAGCCTCGCCGAACTGGCCCGCGCCGCCGCCCGCACGAACAGCCTCGACCTGCGCAACGAAGCCATCGCCTGCCTCGCGTTGCCCGACCTGCGCCTGGTCAAGCAATGGGCCAAGACGCCCTACTGGGATTCGTTCAATTTCAGCCCCAGCTTCCGGCTCTATGGGACCAACGATGACCGCGGCAACCTGACTGTCCGCGACACCGACACCGACGCGGTTCGATTCCAACTCCCCACCCAGGGCATCCCGCTCGCCTCCGCCGTCGCCAGCCCGAACGAACGGTTCGTCGCGACGAGCGACATGATGGGCCGCGCCTGGATTTGGGATTTACCCACGCAAACGCCGCGAAAGATTGAGTTCCCAAATGACGCGAAGCTCCTCGAATTCACACCGGACAGCCGCTCACTCGTGCTCAAGCACGCGGACAACTCCCTGCATTTTCTGAACGCCACCAACGGCGTGGAGGAACGGAGTTTCGCCGGACCGGCCAAACTGGGCGCGATTCGTTTCAACCGATCCGGAGAGTCGATGCTGGCACTGGGCGGCGGACTGACGGCCTTGCTGCGCGTCTCCGACGGGCGGCCGGTTCGCCCGCTGGAATTGCCCCGCGAGGTCTCAGCGGCGGTCTGGCATCCCGACGGGCGGCGGTTTGCCCTGGCCTGGACCACGCGGATCGGGTTGTGGGACGCCGAGACGGGGCGGCAGCTTAGAGTTTTCGAAGGCAATGAATCGCTGGTGGTGGGATTGACCTTCACGGACACGGGCGAATGGCTGGCCTCTTCATCCTGGGACCACACGACGCGCCTCTGGCACACGGACACCTCGCGCGAAGCGTTGCGCATGAGCGGAGCAGGCAACGGCCTCCGGCTCAGCGCGGACGGACGCCAGTTGGCCTACAAATCCTGGGACCACGCGCGGGCGCATCTCTTTGAAGTGGCGGACACCCGCGCCGTGCAACGATTCACCCTGCCGACGCCGGCGCGGCACGCCAACCACTACACCGCGCAGGCGGTCTTTGGCGCGGAGGGCCGGTTCGTGGCTGCGCTGGATCGGGAAGGCATTTTTCTTTACCAACCGCCGCACCCCGCGCCCATCGCCGCCTTCCCGGGACTGGAAAGCTACTCGGTCTGGTTCCAGCCCGAAGGCCGCATGTGGCTCACCTGCGAGCCCGACGGCGTGAAGCGCAGGCCAATGGCGTGGTCCGCCGACCGGTCCGAATTGCGCCTCGGCCCGCCGGAGGTGTTCGAACCCACGCGCGGCGAGCGCGTCGATGCGTTCGAAGTTTCCCGCGACGGGCGGTGGATGGTGGCGGGAACCAAGAAGGCGTACCTGGCTTTCGATCCGGAAGCGCCCGGAGAACTTGTCCGCGCCCACTCCTCCATTCAGCCGGGTCACCGGGCTTACGTCAGTCCCGATGGACGGCTGGCCGCCAGCATTGCCGGCTCACGGGCCGCGCGCATCCAGATTTGGAATGCCCGCACCGGCGCGCCCGTGACCAACCTGGCCATCCCGGACTCACGCCAGCTCGCGTTCAGCCCGGACGGCCAATGGCTGGCCTGCTCCGCCGATGGTGAAACAACGCTCTGGCGGACGGCGGACTGGAGCCAGGGACATCGCATCGCGCATTCACCGGAAACACCCGGCCGCGCCCGCGCGGCGTTCAGTCCCGACAGCCGCATCATCGCCGCCGTTGTTTCGGTCCAGGCGACGCGGCTGGTGAGGGTGGAGACGGGCGAGGAACTTGGCACCCTGCCCGCGGACCGGATGGTGAACTGGCTCACTTTCAGCCCCGGCGGCGACCGCCTCGCCGTCGCCTGCGAACCGGGCTATTTCCAACTCTGGGACCTGCGGCACCTGCGCGAACAACTCGCGGGCATGAAACTTGATTGGCCTGGACCTCCGCTGGCGCCAGGCCCAGCGAGCACGAAGCCAGTGCGCGTCACCGTTATCTCGAAGCCTACCCCGCGATTGGAATCAGCCTCTGGAAAAGGCAGCGGTCAGTGAGAGGTGTTCGGGTGGCTCTCCAGCCGCACGGTGTCACGCCGGCAAATCCAAAGCGGGATCGCGCCCAACACTCCGAAGGAGCAATCCATCAAACGCCACCAAATCGGGATGCCGCGCACACCGCCGAAGATGAGCGCGTAGGGTATCACAAGCGCACAGGCAATCAGGCCGAAGTCGAACAGCCAACGATTACGAACGGGATCGCGCCACGCGCCGAGAAAGGCGATTGCGATGACAAAGTGGCCGAACGCGAGCCAATCGCCGCCGTAGCCGATGAAGGGGAATTTCGCGTTGGTTTCGCGCAGGGCGGTTTGCACGCGGCAGAGCCATTCGGCCCAGGCGGGTGGCGACGCTGAATCACGCGCATCGACCGTTTCCCTTGCGCCGGTGAAGCGCACAAGGAAGTCCACTTCGGTTTCAAGCGGAATGGCAGTCACACCGCTGAGGACAAGCCCGATGATAAAGAACACGACGAGCCATCGGATGCGGCGAAGGAGTTTCGGATCGAGGGGTTTGGCGAGGTTCATTGTGGCGGAGCGGGGCGCGAACGCATTGCGGCATTTAAGCCGGCGGACAAGTGCGTGAGAGAGTAGAGCAGCAGATAGGCGACGAACAGCATCGTGGCGAAGAGCGCGGGGATTTTGAGGCCGTGCGGATGGCTGGTGAGTGCGATGAGCCATTGGCCGGTGTCAGCGAGGAGGTTGAAGGGGTTGAGGACCACGTCCCAACTGTTCCAACGGAAAAAGCGCCCGACATAGATGCCGAAGCCGCTCAAGGTTGCGACGACACTCACAAATAGCCAACCCGCTGGCCATCCGTAACGTCGGGCGACGAGGCGCTGCATGAGAAAGAGGGAGAGAAATCCGAGCACGAGTCCGATGAGCGCGAAGATCAGGATGAGCACGAGATCAGTCCAGTAGCGGTTGTGGAATTTGGGGCCGAGATGAATAAGATCGGTGAAAATATAGGGGGCATTTGGAAAGAAGAGCAGCCACGCGGCGGCTGCGGAAAAGAACCACCAGCGTCGTTGCGGGCGGGTCTGGGCAAGACAGACGGCAGTGAGCGCGAAAAATAGAGGCATCCACGCGAGGAACAGATTCCAGACGAGGTAGAGCTGGCGGAATTGCCCGACGAGCGCGATGCGCAGCGCCAGCAGGACACACGCGAGCATTGAGGTAAGAGCGAGCGCTGAGATGGGTCGGAGAAGATCGCGAACAGAGATGGCGAGGGATGGGTTCATGGAGTCGTGCATTGGTGAGGTTTAGAGAACTCGCGTCAGCGTCTTGGAGTGCGGCGGGAAGCGAAGCGCCACGCCGCTTTGACTGCTTGGCGCGCGGGCTGATTGATTATTCAACACACCCGTATTCGCTCGAAAGCGCCGTCGTCGCTGCGCTCTGCCGGCGCAGTCCAAAACCTTGCGGATGTTTGAGCGGAGTCATTGGACTAACAGGCGGCGGGCGGCTTCGAAGACAGTTTCGTAGAAGCTGCCGCGCAAGTATTCAGGGCCAAGGAATTCGACGGGACGCGCCGGATCCCAGATAAACGGGCGCAGCACCCAACAAATCTGGCTGCCGAGCAAAAGATTCACCGCCAGCCAGGCGAGCAGGACGTTGCGACCGACGGCAGCGCTGCCGCTCAGTTGCCTCAGCAGCGGCACCAGACACAGGTTTCCAGTCACGCCCGCATACGTGATAAACGTGACGAGCGTAAGCTGGAGCATCCCATATTCTGGCGAGGCCAGCCGTGTCGCGGCGGAGAGGGGCGGCGTATTCCAGACGACGAAGGCGGCGACGGGACTCAGCGCACCCAGCATCACCGCCGCCATGGCGAAGGTCATCAGTACCATCAGGAGCGATTGGCGGAACGTGAGGTTCAAACCCAGCAGCGGCGCAAGCATACCGTTGAGCAGCGCGTTCCCGAGAGTGGTGAGCAGGATGACGAGCGGCAGTTTGATGCCGGTGTAGAGGGCCTGCAGTCCATCGCGCCACGCACCCATGACGGCTCCGTAGAGCCCGGCTCCGACGACGATGAGGACGGCGCACCCAAGCAGGCGTCGAATCCGCCAGTGCCTCAACCAGTCATTCAGGCGGTCGGGTTGAGCGTGGAGCAGGATGCTGATCTCGTTTAATGACGTTGTGGGGGGAATCATCCGTGAAAGCAAAGTCATGCGGAGGTTTCCTACTGCCGGGCTGTCACTGCGGCCGATGGCTTGTTGATTTGTTCGATCCAATGCTTCACGAAGAACTTCTTTTCTTTCTGAAGGAACGCATCCGAGGTCCCGACGAGCGGGCGCAGGGTCGTCGTCATTTGCGCCATCACGAGCAGGAAGATGATGACCCAGACGCTCAGTCCCCCGGGCCTGCCGCTCAGGTGTGCGAAGCCGGTCGCGAGGAAGCGGACGCCGAAATAGGTGGCGATGAACCAAAAGATCAGGTGCAACGTGCCCATTGCTGCAATCGATTCGGTGGATTGCGAGAAAACCCATGCCACGGGCGCGAAGCCGATAAGCAGGACCGTCATGAGCGCAAGCAGTCCGGTGATAAGGCCGCACACTTCGGCGAGGCGCGCTTGTGAGCCGCTCAGGCAGGAAAAGATGTAGAGGCTGGGCAGACAGATTAGCGCAGCGATCACCAGGCCGCACGCGATCTTCACGGGCGCCGCCCAGAGTTGCGAGCCGAGGCTGAAGGTGCCGACGACGACGCCATAGACCGCACTACAGATCACTGCAATCAGCAGCAACGCGAACACGATGTGGCCGGCGCCGGGTTGTCGGAGGTGATAAATAATTCGGCGCGGGTGACGCAGAATGGCTTCGATGGCGGAAATCGCCCCGGTGATGTGGATGCGGTCTTGAGGATCATCTCCGAGCGCGCGGACGCCGCTCGGCGGGCTGGGAGGACCGGGAGGGTTGGAAGCAGGAAGCATGGGCGGATTGTTGTCATTCATGGATGGCCTATGGTTGAGGTTGACTGGTCAGAAGGGAAAGAGGCTGGTGGCGTGGTTGAGCACGGCTTCAAAGAAGTTGCCTTCAAAGGCATTTGGCCGCAGGAACTCCACTTCGAGAAAGGGCGAGCCGACGAACGGCCGCAAGTTCCACGCGAGTTGGCTGCCAAGAAAAAGGTTGCCCGCCAGCCACGCGAAGAGAACTTTCCGGCCCGCGCTCGCGCTGCCGCTCAATTCACGGAGCAATTGGAACAGCCGCACATTTGCCGCGATGCCAGCGAAGGCAATGATCCCGGTTTCGCACAGCAGCACGAGACTGTGCGCGAAAGCGTTCGTGGTCGCACCGGGCGCGAGCGGAGGTGTGTTCCAGATCAGGAAGTAGAGCAGCGGACTGAACGCTCCGAGAATCACGGCGGCGATGGTGAAGCTCATGAGGACGGCGAGCAGAGACTGACGCACGCTGAGGTTCACCCCGAGCAACGGCGCGAGCATGGCGTTGAGCAGGCCGTTGCCGAGGCTCGTAAGCAACAGAATCAGCGGAAGCTTGATGGCGGTGTAGAGCGATTGCAGCGGCGCGCGCCAGGAACCAACCGCCGCACCGAATAATGCCGCGCCTACAACGATGACGGCGAGATACAGCAGCCAGCGCGAGCGCTCGGTGCGTTCCACGGATTCGCGCCCGCGATCTCCCTTGAGGAGTCCCGGCAGTTCGGCACTGAACGACAGTCCGATGACGCGCATGGTTGTGGAATAACTATTTGAGCCGACGACGTGCGATTTCGTTCAAACACCGGCGGACACCACCTGGCCGGTGATGTCGAGGCTGGATCGCGAGACTGTGACTTGTGGTGCTCGCTCAAGACGCTTCCGAAAGGCGACATGGCGAAAGCGGGTCCAATGCACAAGCGGCGACCAGACGGCATGAACCAAGCGATGCTTGATCAGAAAATGCCAGAAACGGTTCGAGCGCTTGTAGAGGTATGACATCGCTAGATAAGCGGGCACGGCGGAAGTGTCCGCCGGCCGTCGCCGCCAGATGGATGCCGGCGAGAACAACCGGCGATAGAGCCAGTCGTAGCCGAGGGCCAGTTCTTCGGGTGTCATGTGCTTCGGCTTGAAGACTACATGTGCTGTGTCGTACTTTGACCAGTCACGATGCAGCAAACGATCCTCTCGTTCCATCTGGCGGAAGAGCGGTGTGCCGGGATATGGCGTGAGAATATGAAACGTCGCGCACTCCAGGCGGTTGGCCTCGATCCACTGGGCAAGCGCGGCGAAGCAATCGTGGCGATCCTCATCGAAGCCGAGAACAAAGCTGCCGTTGACCTGAATGCCGTTGTCGTGAAACAGGCGGATGCGGCGCGCATAATCCTCGGTCCGCGGCGTGCGTTTGCGGGCGGCGGAAAGGTTATCGTCGGACAGTGATTCGAATCCGATGAAGACGCCGGTGCATCCGGCCAGCGCCATCTCACGAATGAGTGACGGATCGTTCGTTACGTCCAGCGTGACCGCTGCGCTCCAGATTTTCTGGAGTGGGCGAAGTTCCCTGCATAGCGCGCGGAGGTAATCGGGCTTCGAGCCAAGGTTGTTGTCGATGAAGACAGCGTAGGGTTGCCCGTTTTCGGAGAACTGACGGCAAATATCCGTGGCCTCTCGCACGCGGTAGGGCATTTGCAGGCCATCGGTCGAGAGATAGCAGAAGCCGCAACGGTTGTGGCAGCCACGCGTGGCAATCAGGCTGGTGGTCGTGAGAAAGGTGGCGCGTGGGACAAGATCCCGACGTGGCGAAGGATCCAGATCATACGAGCGTTCGTAAGTCGCGGCATAGCGCGGACGCAGTTGGCCAAGTTCGATGTCGCGCAGCAATTGCGGCCAGACCTGAACGCCTTCGCCAATCACGATGGCGTCGGCGTGAAGCGCTGCTTCATCCGGGCACGAAAGGACATGCAGCCCGCCGAGAATGACTTTCGAGCCGCGCTCGCGAAAGTAACCGGCCAGATCGTACGCGCGTTTCGAAAAGGTCAGATGTACGGTGATACCGACAACTTCGGGGATGAGGCGTGACGGAGGCGGGCCTTGCAAAAGATTCTCGTCCCAGTATTGGACCTTCCAATGCGGAGGCGTTGATGCCGCAATGCTTGTCAGAGCGAGGCTTGGAGTGAGGACGTGCTTTCCAAAACTGGCGTGCGGATCCTTCGGATAGAATGGATTGAGCAGCAAAATGTGGCGCTGCTGTATCAAGCCTGCGGCCTTCAATTCATTCAGAACTGGCGGAGTGGCCATCTCATGGGGCAGCCAAAGCGGCTTGCGTGGCTGATAGAAAGGATCGTTGGGAATGCTTTCGAACCAGGCGGGCAACCAGTTTGGGCGCATAAGCAGGAAGGTCGAAGAGGGAAGAGATCAAACAGCATTCGATGCCAGATGCTCCGCGACCCTCGTTTGAAAGTCCGCAAATTCGGTCAGCCAGTTCTCTACGTCGATGATGGTTTCATCGGGAGTCGAAGTTCCGGCGGTGAGGCCAATGGTGTCGTGCTCCAGAAACCACGTGGAGCGCAGGTCGGAGACGTCCTGGACATGATGCACGCGCCCGCAGTAGCTCTGACAGGTGGCGACAAGTTCGCGGGTGTTATTGCTGTGCGCGCCGCCGATCACGATGAGCACATCGCACTGTTGCGCGAGTCCGACGGCGGCGATCTGGCGCTGTTTGGTGGGCTGGCAGACGGTGTCGATGAAACGGATTTCAGCATTGGGGAAGCGCTCGTGGATGAGCGCGACGAGATGGCGGACTTTGTCGATGGGCTGAGTGGTTTGCGCGGCGATGCCGAAGCGCGGGCGCTCGCGCAGAGCGGCGACGTCTTGTTCGCTCAAGACGACATCATAATTTGTTAGATCTTCAGTAAGGCCGCGCACTTCGACGTGGTCGCGCTTGCCGATGATGACAGGGTGAAATCCTTCCCGCACGAGTCGGGCAACAGCCTGGTGTGCGTGATGAACGAGCGGGCAAGTCGCCTCCAGCAAGTTCAGGCCACGTTCGCGCACGCGGTTCAGGGTGCGCTCGGACGCGCCGTGGGCCGTGATCATGACAGTTGAGGTCGTCACGTCGGCGACCTGGTGCTCAATCTTCACTCCTTGTTGGCGAAGGGTTTTGAGGACGGTTTCGTTATGCACCAGGTCACCGAGGATTGTGACCGGCTGTGACTTCGACTGGCTGAGGGCCAAGGCGATGGCGTCGCGGACGCCGAAGCACATACCAAGATGGGAAGCGCGGAGAATCTTCATAACTTCCGAAGAGTTCAGAATTGGTGAGACATGGGAGCTGTTGCTCCTGACTGGCGGTTACGTTGCATGTTTACTTTGCAGTACAAAGTTAATGACCAAATCGGCTGACGAACGTTCAAACTTGAGTCGAGCTATTTCTGCTTGGTCTGCTGGACGATCTGTTCCAACAGGTTGATATAATCGGTGAAGGCTTTCCGACCGTCGACGGTCAGGGAATAACTCGTGATCTGGCGTCCACCCTGAAATGCCTTGGTGACAGCAATATAACCTGCCTCGTGTAAGGTCCGAACATGGGCGGTAATGTTGCCATCGGTCATGTTCAAGGTATCCCGCATTTCGGTGAACGAGAGTTGAGGGGAAGCAGCCAGAAGCGACATGATGGCCAGGCGGCCTTTCTCATGGATGACGCGGTCGAGTTGAAGAAACGGTTCTGGATTCACTCAGCCGTCCTTTGCTTCTCTGCGGAGTAAAGGTAAACTCCGCAAGCCAGGTGGAGCGCGCCGAAGAAGACTCCCATCACGTAATGGGCTGCCTCTGTGGTGCGCAGCACCGGCCAATGCGAGGACACGAAGAGAAGGCCGCACCCTCCAATGATGAATATCCAACCGAAGAGCTTCATTCGGTTACGCATGAAGAAGCCGGCGGCGTGTAGTGCGCACCCGTAGATGACGATCCAGCCCAGGGCAAGCAGCCATGCACCGGTCGGCGGATCGCGAAAGGCATGAAACACGCCGGCCGAGAAGCCCACAAAAAAGGCTGGCAACAGGGCTTGGGTGACCCGTTTCGTCGGCAACGACCAGAACGGCTCCGACTCCTTGAGGGCCTGGCGCCGCACCAGAAGAAGGGCCGCCGCCATGGCGACAAGACTGACGGCCAGCCAGAATAGGCTGAATGCACGGTTGGTTTGAATGGAGACAAAGCGGGAAACAACCGCCGCTGCCAGGCCGATGCAACCGCTCACCATCATCACTGGAGCGAGCGCGCGGCGATAAAGGGCCGAGCGTTCCATTAGAGTGCGGATGGTATGAAGATGGTCAGAGGCCCAGTTGGTTTCCATGGCGTTTACTCTGCAATGCAAAGCAATCTATGGCAAGACGCATTTCCGACGTGGCCGAAGCGGGCTGGACGTTCTCCTCGCACAACCTTGTCGCGTTGTCGGTGTTTGCTACAGTCGAGCCTGCGATGTCCACCACGCCGGACCCGGATGCCGCCCTGATGCTGCGCGTCAAACAGGGTGATTGCGGGGCTTTCGAGGAACTGGTGGAGAAATACAAACAGCCGGTGATGAACCTGGTTTATCGCACATTGCCTGACGCCACCGAAGCAGAAGACCTGGCGCAACATGTTTTCTTGCAGGTATTCAAATCGGCTCATCGCTACGAAGTGTCAGCGAAATTCACCACCTGGTTGTTCACCATCGCGCGCAACCTTTGCCTGAACGAAATCCGCCGCCGCTCGCGTCATCCGGCGGACTCGCTTGATGAAACCTTCGCTGACAACGACGAACAACCCATCCGGCAGCCCGAGGATTTGCGGACGTTTTCGCCGCCTGATTCGCTGCTCCACTGCGAATTGGAGGAAAAAATCGAAGAGGCGCTGGCCGAACTGCCCGAAAAGCAGCGGACGGCCATCCTGATGTGCCGGGGAGATGAGTTTTCCTATGAGGACATCGCAGAGGTACTGGAATGTTCCGTTTCGGCGACCAAGTCGCTGATCCACCGGGGCCGCGAAACTCTGAAACAGAAGCTCAAACCCTACCTGAAGACCGGCGTGTGGAAGGAAAAGTAAAGGTTGCCCTTATGAACGGAACTTTCTTCCCGCGCCGGGTTTGGAAAGAGAGAACAACATGAACGAGTCCGAATACCGAACCTTGATCGAAGCCAGTTGGCAGCGACCATTGAGCGATGACGAGCAAGCCTGTCTGGATGCATGGCTCATTACGCATCCTGAGGCGCGGAACGAATGGGAATCGGAATCCGGCTTGAACCGGCTGCTCGGTCAGTTGCCCGATGCGCCGGTGGCATCGAATTTCACGGCTCTTGTATTGCAAGCTGTGGATCGCGAGACCCGGACATCAGCACGAAGTAACTCACTGTTCGAGCGAATCCGACATTGGTTATGGCGTCCGGTGCCGCGCGCCGCCTGGGCGCTGTTACTCGTCGGCGGGCTGTGGTTCGGCTATGACCAGCACCAGACGAACGTTCGCGGCCAAATGGCCAAAGGCCTTTCGGTGATGGCCAATGTTGCCGCATTGTCCGACCCCGTGGTGCTTCAAGACTTCGAAGCCATCCAGCGGTTAAGCGCACGTGAGGATGAAGAGTTGTTCGCTGTGCTGACCAAATGATTCGCCGCGCCATGCCATTCCATTCGATCAAATTGTTGGCTACGCATGGAGTGCTGGTCTGGTCGGTTTCGCTGCCGATGGTGCTAGGACAGAATCAGTCCCCTACTGCGGCCCAGCCCGCCAGTTTACTGCCGCCAATGCCTCCCCCTGCGCAATCTGGAATTGCCTACTTTCGCGAATTGCTCGAAGCCAAGCCGGAGCAGCGCGAAAAGCTTCTCGCCGGAAAAAACCCGCAATATCGCGCGGTGTTGGAAGACGGCGTACGCCGATACGAAGCACTGTCGCCTGAGGAGCGTGAATTGCGGTTGCGCACGATGGAATTGCGCTTTTATGTGACCTCGCTGTTGCGCGTGGCACCCAGCAACCGGGCAGACCGCTTGAAACGACTTGTTCCAGAGAGGGAGCGCCCGCTCGTCGAAGACCGTCTCAATTATTGGGATCGATTGTCTGCCGCAGATCAGAAAAAGGCATTGGAGAACGAGCAGATGACTCGCGCCGTCGTGGGGATCGTCGGCCCGCCGGCGTCGCACCGACAAATACCTTTGAACAATCAGACTTCCAATCAGGTCCGCCAGATCGAGGAACAGTTTATCCGTTGGCAAGAGGTGCCCAACGCGCGCCGCGCCAAGGTCCAAATGAACTTCGCCAATATTTTTGAACTGACGGACGCGGAGAAGCACGAAATTCTTTCGAGATTGCATTTGAACGATGAAGAACGGCAGTTAATGGAGAATACCCTCGCTCGATTCAAACAACTCACACCATCGCAGCGCAGCGCTTGCGTGCAAAACTTCAGCAAGCTCGCATCGCTCTCACCCCCCGAGCGGCGGGAGTTTCTCGTCAACGCCGAGGAATGGCAGAAGATGAAGCCCTCAGATCGTGAAGCGTGGCGCAAACTCGTCAGCCAGGTGCCGCCCATGCCGCCATTGCCACACAGTCGTCTGTTGCCGCCGTATCCGCCGGGACTTCGCCCTCCGCGCCCCAACACCACTACCGCGCTGAAAACAAATTAATGCTCTGCCTTTGTGTTGCGGGCCGTTGCGCTCTTTTTTGTTTTCTGCGCTAGGCGCGGGCCTTTGCTGGCGGATACCACACTTGAGGGTTGCTCGGCGGGATTAGATCGTGCTCGCCGAACTGCGGCACCGGAAATTCGCTCGGCTCATCGGGATCCAGGTGCCGGGCGCGATCCGGGCCAGTCAGCTTCTGTTCGTCGATCTTCCGCTGGAGCGTCATGAAGGCGTGGATGAGCGCTTCCGGCCGGGGTGGACAGCCGGGAATGTGAACGTCCACCGGAATGTAACGATCGATGCCTTTGAGCACATTATAGCCCTGCTTGAATGGACCACCGGAAATGGCGCATGCGCCCATGGCAATGACGTACTTCGGCTCGGGCATCTGATTGTAAAGGCGGACTACTTGCGGGGCCATCTTTTTAGTCACAGTGCCGGCGACGATCATCAAGTCGGCCTGGCGTGGCGAAGGCCGGAAGACTTCCGCGCCGAAGCGGGCGAGATCGTAGCGCGACATGGTCGAGGCAATCATCTCGATTGCGCAGCAAGCGAGGCCAAACTGCAACGGCCACACCGAGTTTTTCCGGCCCCAGTTGTGCAATTCCTCCAGCTTGATGGTGAAGATCCCTTGCTTGCTCAACTCGCTGCGCAGGCCCTCGTCCATACGTCTCACTGCTGGTCGCCGACAGGGCGGATTATTTCCATGTCAGGACTCCTTTCATCCAGGCCCAGGCCAGTCCTTCTACGAGCAACAACAGGAAAACCATCATCGCAATGAACGCGCCCGCGGAAAGATCCGTGAAGGCGACAGCAAACGGCAGCAGAAAAATTGTCTCCACATCGAAGATCAGGAAGATAATGGCGTAGAGATAATACTGCGCCTTGAACTGGATGAGGGCGTCGCCCTTGGATTCCAGGCCGCACTCGTAAGTGGCGTTCTTTTGCTCACCTGGCTTGGGCGGGGAAAATTTAATTGCCCAAAGCCGCGCCAGGGCCAGCGGAGCGAGCGGGAAGGCAATGGCCGCTACCAGAAATACTGCCAGGAACAGGTAGGGCGAATCCATTGCGTCAACGGCGAATCAGAACGTCATCGCGCCTTTGGCTCGTGGCGATGCAAACCCACCGACGCAGCAATCTCATCAAACTCCTCCCGGCTAACCTGTTCCAAGGCCTTGCCGCGGGCGACGAGCTTTTCGTTGATCTTAATGGCCTTCTCCGTCATCGCCTCATGGGTTTCCTGCGTGCCGCCAGCCAAGGCGAAGTTTGGGCCGGTGGTCAGGCGGCGGTGCCCGTCCGAATCCAACCCGATGCCCAGGAGCAAGGCTTTGCGGGCAGATTTGCGTGGTTTGCGTTTGCCGGAATGTAACGACATAAGCTGAAGCTAGGGAGCAATGGCTTGAAGTCAAGCCTTCGCCGGTCGCAGCGTCGCAAGTTCCGGCTTACCACGTACGTCTGCCACTTATTCCAAAACTTCGAGTTAATCGACCACAGGCATCTGAGCCTTGAAAGTCGCACCGGACAACGATTCGGGCGGAAAGACCCGGCACCCCACGTTCAACGCCGGAGCGCTGGTTGTAGCCACCGAACTTGCGCTGACTGCCCGCGAGCCGTTGAACCGCGCACGCTGTTCCACCGCTTGACGACAGGCGTGCAAAACGACGCTGAACACCAGCCAACCGGCACTGAACAGAATGATCGGCCTCAAAACCCAAAACTCGTCTTTCATTCTTTCATGAATGCCTCTCCGGCGATCGTTAGCCTTGCATGGAGAATGGCCGGCCATTATTTGAGCCTCGTCAGGATCAGTTTTTTCATCTAGCGTTCACCCGGTTAAACGGCCCGATGGCGCCCTTCTTTCAAGAATCTTGCCGCGCCGTGACGAGTCGCTGAATGAACGCGGCGGGTTGCGCAGAAAGTTTGCAAGAAGCGTTGTCAGTTGTCGTTTAACCACAACGATGCCCAGCGATCCGCCCAATCTCGATGAGTTGATTCCCACGCGTGACAGCCTGTTGAGCCGGCTCAAGGACTGGCAGGACGACGAAAGCTGGCGCGAGTTCTTCAACACTTACTGGAAGCTGGTTTATGGCGTCGCGCTCAAGGCCGGTCTCACCGAACAAGAAGCGGAAGAAGTGGTCCAGGAGACGGTCATTACCGTGGCGCGGCGCATTCCGGAGTTCAAATACGATCCGGCGGTATGTTCCTTCAAGACCTGGCTGCTGAACCTCACGCGTTGGCGGATTGTGGATCAGTTGCGCAAGCGCAGGCCAAATGCCTCGGCCCGTTTCCGCCCGGAAGGCACCGCGCGGACAGCCACGGTCGAGCGGCTGGCCGATCCGGTGAGCTTGAATCTCGATGCCGTCTGGAACCAGGAATGGGAACACCAGATTCTTGAAGCGGCCATCCGGCGGGTGAAAGGCAAGGTCAACCCGGAGCACTACCAGATTTTTCACTTGTGCGTTTTCAAGGAATGGCCCGTCAAGGAAGTGGCGGGCGAGTTGAACGTCAGCGCCGCGCAGGTCTATCTGGCCAAACACCGCGTGGGCGTCTTGTTGAAGAAGGAAATCAAAGCGATGGAGAAGCGGATGAATGAGCGGTGAAGAAGATGGGGATTAAGAACAAGATTAGGATTACGAGCACGATACGGAACCCAGGGGTTCTTGCTCTTAATCCTGTTCAAAATCTTAATCTCACTCATTCTTAGCGAATCATGGCAGAACCGGCTCCATCTTCCACGCCGCCGTCGGTGCCGGGTTATGAACTGCTCCGTTGCATTGGACGCGGCAGCTATGGCGAAGTCTGGCTGGCGCGCGACGGCTCCGGCGGCTTCCGCGCGGTTAAAATCGTTTATCGCAAAACCTTCGAGCACGACCGGCCTTTCGAGCGCGAGTTATCGGGCATTCAGAAGTTTGAGCCGATCTCGCGCAGCCATCCCAGCCAGGTAAGCATCCTGCAAGTCGGACGCAACGTCGCGGAGGGTTATTTTTATTACGTGATGGAGCTGGCGGATGATGCGAGCGCCCCACTTTCACCGACTCGCCATTCTGCTTTATCACCTGCGAGTTACGTGCCGCGCACTCTCAAAAGCGAGCTGACCCGCCGTGAACGCCTGTCCTTCCGCGAATGTCTCGACATCAGCCTCGCGCTGGCCAAAGCCCTCGATCATCTGCACCAGCACGGGCTGATTCATCGCGACATCAAACCTTCCAACGTCATCTTCGCCCAGGGCGTGCCCAAGCTGGCGGACATCGGCCTGGTCACCGACGTCGGAGCGAGCATTTCGTTCGTGGGCACCGAAGGCTTCCTGCCGCCGGAAGGCCCCGGCACGCCGCAAGGCGACCTCTACAGCCTCGGCAAGGTCCTTTACGAAATCAGCACCGGCCACGATCGCATGGACTTTCCGGAACTGCCGACGTTCGTGGACGACGCCGGGGAGAAGGAGCACCTGCTCGAACTGAACCAGGTTTTCCTCAAGGCCTGCCAGAACGATCCGCGCCGCCGCTACCAGTCCGCGCGCGAAATGTCCGCGGACCTTGCGCTGCTGCACAGCGGCAAATCACTCCGGCGCGCGCGAGCCGTCGGACAACGACTCGCCCAGGTCCGCCTCCTCGTGGGCACCGTTATTCTGTCGGTTGTGGCCGCATCACTGGCCAACTACTTGATCCAGCAACAGCGTATCAGGCGGGTCGAACGGGAGAGCGCTTTTCATGCTCGAGCTGAACAGAAGGCCCAAGAATTCGCCGCCGGCCAAACTCGCCGGTTGGCTGACGGCTACGCCGTGTCGGCCAAGGCGCTTGAAAGCGAGGGAGATTACGCCGGCGCGCTTCTCTGGCTGGCCAAAGCCTTGAACGAGGAAAACGCTGACCCGGCGCGGACTGATCTGCGCCGCCAGCGCCTGGCGTCGCTCCGGCAACGAATACCGCCCATGCCTGCGCTGATCGCCCACGCGGGCGCCGTCAGGACGGCGGCATTCAGCCAGGACGGACGCCGCATCGTCACGGCCAGCGACGACACAACGGCGCGGGTCTGGGACGCCGAATCCGGTGAACCGCTCAGCCCGCCGCTGGAACATTCCAATCGCGTGATTCGCGCCGAACTCAGTCCAGATGGCGAACGCGCGCTCACACTTGATGACAACGGTGTCGCGCAGCTTTGGATCCAACTCGGGTCTACTCCCGCATCGACAAAGCTCGCGCACGACGGCCGTTTCACTTTCATCGCGTTCAGTCCGAACGGTCGCCAATTGGTCGCGGTGACAGACAGCCATGAGGCCCAGCTCTGGGAAACCAGCAGCCGGCGATTGCGTTTCACTCTCAAGCATCGCGCACGGATCCTTTGCGCCATGTTCAGCGGCGATGGCCGATTCGTGGCGACCGGCAGCGCGGATCAATCGGCGCGGATCTGGGACACCGAAACCGGCGAGCCGCTCACGCCCGCGCTGGCGCATGAGAGCCCCGTGACCCAAATTTCTTTCAGCCCGGATGGTCGCCGGCTCGCGACAGTGGGTGAAGCGCGGGCGCGGGTGTGGTCCACGCGTTCCGGTGATCCGGCATTGTTTGTCCTGCGTCATGACGCCGCGATCTCCACGGTTTCGTTCAGTCCCGACGGAAAGCAGCTTCTGACTGCGGGCGAGGACATGACCGCGCGCGTGTGGGACGCAATCACGGGCAAACCACTTGCGCCGCCGTTGTATCATTCCGACGCAATCCGGCGGGCGGTGTTCAGCCCCGACGGGCGGCTCTTTGCCACCGCTTCAGGAGATCGAGTTCAGGTTTGGAGCGCCCGGACGTTTGAAATGATTCCCCCCATCTTCGTTCACAATGCCGCCGTGCGCGCCGTTCAGTTCAGTCCTGCTGGCCATCTTCTACTAACGGCCAGCGCCGATGGAACAGCGCGAGTGTTTGCAGTGGATGCAAACCCGAACACTCCTTCTTCCTCTCGCGCCGCCGGAATGCTCTCGTCTTCGGGCGCGGAGATCTCCGACAGACACGCTTCTGCGCCTGAGAATGGGCGTACTCCAGGCGATTGGATGGAATGGGCGCAGTTGGGGTCGGGTCGGCAAATATCGACTAATGAACAAGTCGCGCCAATTCCAGCGGAATCGCTGCGAAAGCTCTGGACAGAATGGCGAAAGAAATCTCCCCACAGTTTTGAAGCTTCGCCACGGCCAGCCTGGCACCGCGTGGCGGCCGAAGTTTGTGAAAAGTCCGAGGGCTGGTTTGGCGCGGAGTTTCATTGGAAACAAGCGCTGGCCTTGCGACCAACCGAGGAGCGCTTTCGCGCTGGACGCGAACACGCCGCGCGCGAACTGGCCCGAATGGAACAAGCTGCCGCGCGCGGCGAAGAGCTCCCGCGTCGCATCCCGTCCCGCCCTGCCGACGCTGGCGCGCAGTTGCTCGACTTGTCGGCCCATTACAACGCAGCGTTGACGGAAAGCTGGCTTCCCACGAGCGGAATGGCGTCGGGCAACGATCTGTCGGCCCTGCAACCTGGCTTGCGACGTTTTGGCGGCGTGGAGTTTGACGTGCGGGGGATCGTTCAGCTTTCCGGCGGTGCGCTGGAGAATTCAGGCGGCAGATTCCCACGGGAGGTCAGTGGCATCCAGGCGGGAAGCCGGTGCCGCAAGATTCACTTCCTGCACGGCGCGGCCTGGAGCGCTCGAGCAGGCACACACGTCGGCAGCTACTTCGTTCATTATGCCGGTGGCGACTCGCGGGAGATCAAAATCATTTTTGGCCAGAACGTGCGCGAATGGTTGTCTCCGCCCGCGCCCCAACTGATTACAGGCGCCGCGGTGGCGTGGGAAGGAAGCAACCCGGCGGCGCGCGCCCTGGGTCTCAGCGTGCGGCTCTATCAGATGACGTGGAGCAATTCCCTGCCCGACGTGGAGGTGCGAAGCATCGAGTTCAAGTCCACCATGGAGAATCCTGCGCCGTTCCTGATCGCGATTACGACTCAGTGACGCTCACCGGACTTCGCTCCCGCTGGCGTCTGCTTTGGTGGCCGGTTTGTCCAGCAATCGCAAGTCCACCGGCTCGCCGGGCAGCAGCTTCAGGCCGGTGGGCAGACTGATGGACACCCGGCGCCCTATCGGGGGCACAAGCACAGGCCGGACGGCGAGTGGAGCAACCAGCACATTGGTGAAGGGTTCGAGGTTGGGACTGACTCCTATTACCGTCGCGCAACCCTTCAGACGTTTTGCGGCGCGCGTCCAGACTTCCACTCGCATGCCGACCTGCGGCGTCACCGGAAAGCTCTGCGGCAGGTAGCCGACAATTCTTGTGCTTTGAGCGGAGGTAATCGTGGCGATGGGCTCGCCCGCAATGATTTGCTCGCCGGCGTGGCGATGGACTTCGGTGACGATCCCGTTGGTCGGCGACTGCAAGCGCAATGGCAGCATCTTGGCCTCGAAGACGCGCGCTTTGTCTTCTTCCAGTTCGATGGCCTGGCGGATGGGGTCGTTCTCGCCGCCCGGCACGAAAGCGTCGGCCACCGACTTGAGCCGGTCCAGCGCCTTCTCGGTGCGCTGCACGAGATTCGACTTGCCCAGCAACTCCGCCTCATAGGCTTCCATGGTCCGGCGGGAGAAATCGAGCAGTGCGGCGGAGAGAGCGCCTTGTTCAAAGAGCAGTTGGTCCCGCTTCAACTGGTTCGCGGCCTGTTCCAGCTTCACGCGGGCCACGTCCGCCTCACTCCTGATGCGGTCGCAGTCCACCGAGAGTTGTTCGTAGGCCAGGGCGGTGCGCTGGCGGCTCAGGACCGGCTCCATTTCGAGGGCCATCAACCGCATCCGATCCCGCATCACTTCAAGTCGGTTGTTGACGGTACGGGGATCGGTGGTGATGACCTCGGCGACGAGGTCGCCAATGTTGACCTCCTGCAAGGGAACCACCCAGAGATTGGTGATGAACCCTGCATCACGACTGCTGACGATGGTCTGGATGGTCTCCACCTGGCCGACAAATGAGAGGGAGCTTTGCAACCGCTGCCAGACCATCACGCTTCCTGCGCACAACGCCAGGAAGACGAAGACATGCGCCAGTTTCAGGCGCCAGCGGCGCCAACGGGAACTGAAGGATGCTGGAATGGGGGGCAGCGGTTCCATGTTACCATGCGGTGGCTTAGTGGACCCAGAACAATGGCATGGCCCGATGGTTCCCGCAAGCCAGCCGGGAGGTCAATAGAAGGATGGAGCCGCACAGGAACGGCCCGTGGCACCTGCAACCAGCGTCAAGGCACGGGACAGGAACAACGTGCCTTGGCACGGCTTGCAACCGCAAACTTATGATTGAAAGAGACTGCATCCTCACCGCCGCTCTGACGGGAGTCAGAGTATTAAACGCGGCAGGGAAGCCGTTCTTTCAAGAAAACTGACCTTCAACCTGAAGTGCCGGTGCGTCCGCGTCATCTCCCTACCATCCATCCCACTCTGCGGACACCAGTTCCGGCACATGGAAGCGGACGCTGCGTTCGTAGGCCCAATCGATCCTCGTCTTCTCCTTCGCGGGGTCTGTGCAGAGGTATTTATGAACCGGTCTGATTCCCACGCGCCCCAAATCCAGCCGGTCGGCGTCCCAGCACGTCTGCACCGTAACGTCACCTGCCGTCAATCCATCCGTGTGTTGGTCACAGGCGATTTTCAGTAGAGCGAAGTCTTCATCCGAAAGATCGAAATGGCTTCCGCGCAGGATCCCGGCCAGTTCGGTTCCCCGCCGCCCGTGGTCCGGGTCGTGGTTCTCGTTCTCGCGCCGGGAATCGTGGAACACCGCGAACAGGGACACGACCTCGACTCGGGCCCCTGTGTGCGCTGCAAGCTGCAAACCATTTTCCAACACCCGCGCCCAGTGCGTCACCCCATGAATCCCGCGCCACGGCAGTCGATAGTGCCCGCGGATCACGCGCAAGAGTTCGGGCGAAATGATTTTGTGGGTTTGATTCACACGGATGAAGCTGCCTCAGTCCGCAACCCGCGGCAACGCTGATCGCTTGCGGCAACCAGGTTCAAACCACTCGTGTGCCCCGCCTTTTTTGATGCAATGGCAGGCGAGGATGGGCACCATTGGTAAAGTCGAAACCAACAAAAACGGCTGTGAACACGAAACCGGACACCGATTCAAATCACGGGGAATCGAAGCGCGCGCGCGCCGCTATCGTCCGCGGATGAATGCCAACTGAGCCACCCAAATCAGGCGGCGAACTCTTCATCGTGGACAACAGCGATGAGGCTTGGAAAGGCCTTCGCTACCTTCAAGACTGGACCGAAATCGCGAGCAGCTTCGATATTGCCGCGGGTTTTTTCGAGATCGGCGCGTTGCTGGCCCTCGACGGGCAGTGGCAGAAGCTCGACCATATTCGCATCCTCATGGGCGATGAGGTCAGTGAACGCACGCGCAACGCGATTCTTGAAGGCCTTCGCCGACGAATTACGTCCGTGCTGGACGCCAGCATCGAAGCCGAAAAGGAAAAGAACGATTTCCTGACAGGCGCTGCCGCCATTGTCGAGGGACTGCGGACCGGTCGAATCCAATGCCGGGTTTACAACAAACGGAAGTTCCACGCCAAAGCCTACATCACCCATCCCAAGGTCCACGTCATAGGCTCAGTTGCGCTGGTAGGTTCCAGCAATTTCACACTCCCCGGTCTGACCCAGAACGTCGAACTCAACATCCAGATTCGCGCGCCCGGTGATGTCTCACAGCTTCAGGATTGGTTTGAACGGCACTGGCAGGAAGCTGGAAGTGGATGATCCATCCGCCCTGACAAAAGCCCTCACGGAACTGCGCCAGGAATTGCTAGGCGATCCTTACTTTGCCGGCGTCGAGTCTTTCCGTCCGGAGCGCAAGAAGACGGCGCTCTTGTTCCACGCCAAGGATGATCTTCCAGAGGTTCGCTATCGCGTGCTCAGTCTGCTCCGGTCATTCGGCGCGGCTCTCCGATTCCACGCCGTGGTGTGCGACAAGCTGGCTTTGCTGCAACGTGAAGCGGAACGCCGTCAGCAGCAGCCAGGTTACCGCTATCAGCCGGACAGTATTTACGACGGACTCATCCGTTCCCTTTTCTCGAAGCTCCATCGTCTGGCTGACCGTTATGAATTGTGCGTCGCCAAGCGCGGCAGCAAGGACCGGAACCACGCGATCCAGGCCGCGCTGGAACATGCGGAGCGGGATTTCGAGAGCAGGTTTGGTTTCTCGCGCGGAGGAAAAGACGTTTGGCGCATCACCATCTCGAATCCCCGTGAGACGATCTGCCTCCAAGCTGCTGATTACTTCCTCTGGGCGGTTCAGCGTTTTTACGAAGTTCGCCGGCATCCGGCGACCGGCGAGGAAATTCGTGAGGACAGGTTCCTCCAGACCCTCTGGCCGCAGGTTGGGGAAATCCACGATCTCGACTTTGGCCCTTCACACGGCACGTTTTTTACCGCACAAAAGCCTTTGACGATCACGGGAAGGTTTGGCGACAGCGGGCGGAAAAAGAAAAAGCCATGAGTATAGGAGTCCAGAAGACTCTCACGGCACGGGGCCGAATTTCACTCACGGCAAGGAAAGCATCGGCTAATCGCCCGCCGGACGCAAGCACTTCATTGAACGGCTCTCCATACACCATCCGTCCGATCGACTTCGCCTCCGCGCCGGAGCGAGCGGAGCACGACGCGTTGGCGGGCCTGGTGGAGCGGATTTTGTCCGCCAGGCGCGCCGACCCGGTGGCGGACACCGGCCTTCGCTCGGAAGCTACGGCCCGACAGGCGAGCGCGCTGGCTCGTCACGCCGAAGCCATCGCGCAGGCGGAAGCAGAGATTGACCAGCGCGTCTATCGCCTCTACGCCCTCACCCCGGACGAAATCCAACTCGTGGAGGAGAGCGCCAAATGAAAGTCCCGGAGGGACGACCGATAATAGCCCACCGTTTCAACGGTGGGTTGATGTGCCAAGAGCATGTCGAGTCCCGTAGGGACGGCAGAGACAGGGTCAAATCGCGTGAGGATTTCTTTCGCCCTTGCGGGGCTTGTTATCCTTTTGCCCGATTACCCACGGTTGAAACGGTGGGCTATTCTCGGTCGCCCCTGCCGGGGCCGGCGTAATCCAAACAAAGCACGACGCGTTGGCGGGCTTGGTGGAGCGGATCGTTCGCTGTAGCTATTCCACCGTCACGCTCTTGGCGAGGTTGCGGGGTTTGTCCACATCGCAGCCCCGGGACACGGCGATGTGGTAGGCGAGCAGTTGCAGCGGGATCGCAGCCAGGAGCGGGTTCAACGGATCGAGCGTCGGCGGGATGTAGATCACGTCGTCCACTTTCTTGTGAATCTTTTCATTGCCTTCGGTGGCGATGGCGATGATCGGGCCTTTGCGCGCCTTGATCTCTTCCAGGTTGCTGAACGTCTTTTCGTACAACTCATCCGACGGTATGACGAACACGGTTGGCGTCTTCTCGTCGATCATCGCGATGGGGCCATGCTTCATCTCCGCGGCGGGATAGCCTTCGGCGTGGATGTAGGAAATTTCCTTGAGCTTGAGCGCGCCTTCCAGCGCGGCCGGGAAGTTGTATTGGCGGCCCAGGAAAAAGAAGTCTTCGGCGGCGGCATACTTGAGCGCAATGCGGCGGATGGTCTCGTTTTGCGCCAGGATGGATTCCATCTGCTTCGGGATTGCTTCGAGGGCGCGGAGCAGTTGCGCGCCGTGGCTGGAGGAGAGCATCCGGATGCGGCCCATCATCAGCGCCAGCAGCGTGAGCACGGTGACCTGCGACGTAAACGCCTTGGTCGAGGCCACGCCGATCTCCGGCCCGGCGTGCAGGTAGATGCCGCCATCGGCCTCGCGCGCGATGGTGCTGCCGACGACGTTGCAAATGGCGAGCACCTTGTGGCCACGGCGTTTGGACTCGCGCAGGCCGGCCAGGGTGTCCGCAGTTTCGCCAGACTGCGTGATGACGAGCACCAGCGTGTGCTTTTCGATGGGGGCGTTGCGGTAGCGGAATTCGCTGGCGTATTCGATCTCGGTGGGGATGTGCGCGAATTCCTCGAACAGATATTCACCGATGAGCGCGGCGTGCCAGCTGGTGCCGCAAGCGGGAATGACGATGCGGTCCACTTCGCGCAATTCGGCCAGGCTCATGTTCAGCCCGCCAAACTTGGCCGTGGCCTCGTGGTGATCGACCCGGCCACGCATGGCGTTCTCCACGGTGCGTGGTTGCTCGAAGATTTCCTTGAGCATGAAGTGCGGGAAGCTCCCGCGCTCGGCGGCTGAGGCGTCGAACTCCAGCTTGCTGATCTGCACCCGGGCGGTGTCGGAGCCGAGGTTGGCGACATTGAACCGGTCGGTGGTGAGCGTCACCACGTCGTAGTCGTTCAGGTAAATCACCTCGCGTGTGTGCGAGGCGATGGCGGTGGCGTCGCTGGCCAGAAAGTTTTCGCCCTGGCCCACGCCCACGATGAGCGGCGAGCCGCGCCTCGCGCCAACCATCACGTCCGGAAAGTCCGAGCACACCACGGCAATGCCGTAGGCGCCGATGACTTCGCGCAGGGCGTTCATCACGGCTTGCGCGAGCGGGTGGGCGCCGTTCTTCGCCGGCGGATCGCCCTTGGCAGTCTGCGCGCGGACCCGCTCGTAATGCACGCCGATCAGGTGCGCCAGGACCTCGGTGTCCGTGGAGGATTTGAAAGTGTGGCCCTTGAGTCGCTCCTTGAGCCGATCATAGTTTTCGATCACGCCGTTGTGGACGACAGCGATGCGCCCGCTCTCGTCGCAATGCGGGTGTGAGTTTTCGTCGGACGGCGGGCCGTGGGTGGCCCAGCGGGTGTGACCGACGCCTGTGGACCCTTGCAGCGGCTCGGCTTGCAGGAGTCGGCCCAATCCCTCGTCGATCTTGCCCTTCTTTTTGCGCGTCTGAATGATTTTGTCGGCCAGCACGCTGATGCCCGCGCTGTCGTAACCGCGATATTCGAGCCGCCGCAGCCCCTCCAGGATGATGGGAGTGGCCTGTTGTCTGCCCACGTAGCCGACGATGCCGCACATAAACTCTGTTGGGTGGCTGGGGTGATGGAGTATTGGTTGAGTGAGCGGGCTTCCGGCGCCGCATCACTCCATCACCCCGGCAGCTCCCGTCGCCCCATTCCTATCGGTTGCCGCTTGCCCTGCTCAAGCGCTGCAAGGTATAGAAAGGCCGTCACCATCGCAAGCCGCGAAATGAAGATTTCACAGAGCAAACGGATGTCGCCCAACACGAGCAACGTGCTGGCGGTGATCATGGGCGGCGGCGCTGGCACGCGGCTGTTCCCGCTCACCAAGGAGCGCTCCAAACCGGCGGTGCCGCTGGCGGGCAAGTACCGGCTGGTGGACATCCCCATCTCGAACTGCATCAACTCGAACCTCAAGCGCATCTACGTCCTGACGCAGTTCAACTCCGCTTCGCTGCACCGGCACATCTCGCAATCCTACAAGTTCGACCATTTCTCCGGTGGCTTCGTGGAAATCCTCGCCGCCGAGCAGACCCCGACCAGCACCTCGTGGTACGAGGGCACCGCCGACGCCGTCCGCAAGAACCTGACCCACTTCCTCAATCACGACTTCGAGTATCTGGTCATCCTCAGCGGCGACCAGCTTTACCGGATGGATTTCCGGCGCATCATCTCGCAGCACATCGAGACCTACGCGGATTTGACCGTGGCCACCATCCCGGTGCCGCGCAGCCAGGCGCAGGGCCTGGGCATCATGCAAATCAACGAGGAGAAACGCATCGTGCGTTTCGTCGAGAAACCGAAGGAAGCCGCGGTGCTCGACTCCCTCAAGCTCAACCGTGAGTCCTATTCCCGCCTTGGCATCGAAGGCGAGGAGGAATTTCTGCTCGCTTCGATGGGTATCTACGTTTTCAACCGCGACCTCATTGTCCGGCTGCTCGACAACACCCACACCGACTTTGGCAAGCACATCATCCCCGGCGCAATCGCCAACCACCGCGTCTTCTCCTACGTCTTCCAGGGCTACTGGGAGGACATTGGGACGATCCGTTCGTTCTTCGAGGCGAACCTCGACCTCATCAGTGAACTGCCGCGGTTCAATTTCTTCGACATGAGCGCCCCCGTTTTCTCGCGTCCCCGTTTTTTGCCCGGCTCCAAGATCAACGGCGCGACCATCGACCATGCCATGATCAGCGACGGGTGCATCATCAGCCAAGCCACCATCCGCAACTCGCTGGTCGGCATTCGCAGCCTCGTGGGCGCGGGCAGCGAATTGAACCGCGTCATTCTCATGGGTGGCGATTATTACGAGAGCCACGCCAGCATCATGGAGAACGAACTGGTGGGTAAGCCGCGCATCGGCATCGGGCAGAATGCGAAGATCTCCAACGCCATCATCGACAAGAACGCGCGCATCGGCGACAATGTCGTCATCTCGCCCGAGGGCAAACCCGCCGAAGTCGATCACGATCTCTACCACATCCGTGACGGTGTCGTCATCATCCCCAAGAACGGAGTCATCCCGCACGGGACAGTGATTTGATTGGTTGGCGGAGCACTTTGCTGGAAGACAGATGGCATTGGAGTGCTCTTGACGCATTTTGTGCGATCCCCACGCTTTTACGCGTAGGCTAGCGCTCGTCTCAAGCAGGCGACACTCGTGGCATCCACAATGCTTGGCTGATTCATTGTTCACGGGAAGTAAGTTGGCATTTTTGTTTGCACAAACTCAGGTTGCCTCTCATGAAAACTGAAATAAGGAGAAGTGTTGGAGTCTCCTGGATGCTTCTGGCATTCAGCCTGCCCATTCCTGCGCATAGCGATCAACCGACCGTGACCGCACAGCGATCCGGTCCCAATGTGGTCATAAACTTCACTGGTCGTCTCCAAAGCGCGGGATGGATAGAAGGCCCATTTACGAACGTGGTGGGTGCTCGCAGTCCATACCTGGCGCAGTCTCCGGAGAGCGGCGCGATGTTCTGGCGGTCCGTCTTGGATAACGTAAGCACGATCGCGGCAGGCGACGATTTCATGTTGGCGGTGCGAACCGACGGAACCCTTTGGGGATGGGGAACGAACTTTTGGGGCGCACTCGGTGTCGGGACGAACTTAGCTGCGCATCTGCCGGTTCAAGTGGGAACAAATAGAAACTGGCAGGCAGTCTCAGCGGGACCCCGACATGCCGCAACTCTTCAATCCGATGGCACTCTGTGGACCTGGGGATACAACATCAACGGGGAATTGGGGCATGGCCGGACCGGGGCTGGGACCAATCGACCGGGGTTGGTGAGTGTCGACACCAACTGGTGCTCTGTATCTGCCGGCGGTTTCCACACGGTCGCGCTGCGGACCGATGGGACCCTGTGGGTGTGGGGAGATAACCATTGGGGACAGGCAGGCAACGGCACGACGGGGAGCATGACCCAACCAACGCAGTCTGGAAGCGAGACGAATTGGGTATCCGTGGTTGCTGGTTATGGGCACACGATGCTGTTTCGCGCCGATGGCAGTCTTTGGGGAAGTGGATGGAACAACAAAGGTCAATTAGGCATTGGCACAGCCATCGACACGAACCAACTAACGCAAGTGGGAACGAACGTTAACTGGCGATCAGTGGCCGCAGGACAGTATCACACGGTGGGACTACGTGATGACGGCACACTTTGGGTCTGGGGAGACAATCAGTCGGGCCAATTGGGGCTTTTTATTTCAGGAACCAACCAACCCACGCAGTTGGGGACGGACACAAACTGGGTCGCGGTGGCAGCGGGCGCTGACCGCACCGTTGCATTGCGCAACGACGGCACTTTGTGGGGGTGGGGAGCAAATTACTATGGCGCGTTGGGCATCGGCAGGGCCGTCACAGGGCGTCGCGCGCAACGAGAAGAATGAAAAAGTCTCGCTGGTCTCGGTGAGTTGAAGCCCATGACCGCCGCTCCTTGGAGGTCGAAGATGCCCATGAACTCTCTCTTGTTCGTGCTCCTGCTCTTACTCCTTTGAGGCAAGAAGGATTAAGATTAAGATTACGAGCAAGAGCAGGAGCACTAAGTTCGGAATTCTCTCCTGCTGCTTTGGCTTGCAGCACCTGCCCGGGACGGGGAAGCTGCGCACATGAACCCCGTCTGCTTCACGGCCTGCAGCCGTCCACTGGCCCGACTGGCTTTTCTCACCCTGGCTCTGCTGGCCGGGCGGACGGCTTTTCCCGCTCCCGCCAGAATGGAGCGTCCGCCGAATGTCGTGCTCATTTTCTGTGACGACATGGGCTACGCCGACGTCGGCTGCTATGGAGCGCGCGGATACAAGACTCCAAACATCGACCGGCTCGCGCGCCAGGGCGTCCGCTTCACGGACTTCTACGTGGCCCAGGCGGTTTGCTCGGCTTCGCGCGCGGCGCTCCTCACCGGCTGCTATCCGAATCGCATTGGCATCAAGGGCGCACTGAACCCGCAAGCGAAGGTCGGCATTCACCCAAACGAAGTGACCATCGCCGAGTTGGTCAAACAGCGTGGCTACGCGACGGCAATCTACGGCAAATGGCATCTCGGTCATCATCCGCAATTCCTCCCCACCCGCCATGGCTTCGACGACTACTTCGGCCTGCCTTACTCGAACGACATGTGGCCACACCACCCGACGAGCAAGACCAACTTTCCGCCCCTCCCGCTGATCGAAGGCGAGAAAACTGTCCAGCTCATGCCCGACCAGACACAGCTCACGACCTGGTACACCGAACGCGCGGTCAAGTTCATCGAACGGAACAAGGACCGCCCCTTCTTTCTCTACGTGCCGCACGCCATGCCCCATGTGCCGCTGTTCGTCTCCGGGAAGTTCCAAGGCAAATCCAAACGCGGCCTTTTCGGCGATGTCATCGAGGAGATCGATTGGTCCGTCGGCCAGATTCTGGCCGCGCTCAAGAAACACCGGCTCGACGAGAACACGCTTGTGATGTTCACGTCCGACAATGGGCCGTGGCTTTCCTACGGCGATCACGCCGGTTCGGCGGGGCATTTGCGCGAAGGCAAGGCAACGACGTTTGAGGGTGGTGTGCGCGTACCGTTCATTGCGCGCTGGCCGGGAAAAATTCCTTCCCGCAGCGTCTGCCGCGAGCCGGCCATGACCATTGACCTGCTGCCCACGATCGCGAGAATCGTCGGCGCGGAGTTGCCCGCACATCCTATCGACGGGCTGGACATCCGGCCCCTCCTCTCCGGGCGCCGTGGGGCGAAATCGCCACACGAAGCGTTGTTCTTCTACTGGGACCAGCACCTTCAGGCCATTCGCAGCGGCCCCTGGAAACTTCACTTTGCCCATTCCTACGTGAAGCCGGTGCCTCCGGGCAATGGCGGTCAACCGGGCAAGATGACCAACCCAAGGATTGACCTCGCGCTGTTCAACCTCGAATCCGATCCGTCCGAAACGACAGACCTCGCGCCCAATCGCCCTGAGATCGTCGCCCGTCTCCAGGAGCTTGCCCGCAAAGCCCGCGAGGACCTTGGCGACTCCGCCACGAAACAGACAGGCAAAGGCGTCCGCGAGCCGGGACAATGGGGCTCTTGAACCAAGAGCTTGGGCTTGGAGTCCCGGCTTTAGCGGGTAAACGCTACGCCGGCTAAAAGGCGTAACTATGCAGTTGGAAATTATATTCAACCACGGATGCACACGGATAGACACGGATGCTGACAGGGGAGACAGGGCAGCTCTCGACCCACCAAACCGTGAGTCATTTTCCAGCGCTGCTTGCCTCGTCCCCGCTTTGGAATCCGTGTGCATCCGTGTCTATCCGTGGTTCTCTACTGCATGGTTCCGGCTAAAGCCGGGACTCCAAACTAGCCCTAAAACAAGCGAATGGGAAGCGCGGAGCGCCGCTGCATGATGCAGCCGACTTTTTCGACGGTCATAAATCATCCCATCTGTGTCGCCAAGCCACTGAAGCCGTCGTTTTCGGCAAAAGTGA
>Ga0187893_10002849_pt1 | contig 36837 bp, 31 predicted proteins | sample MA1701074metaG_FD_139574 | JGI IMG/M metagenome (GOLD analysis project Ga0187893, IMG submission 139574) | White microbial mat communities from a basaltic lava cave in the Kipuka Kanohina Cave System on the Island of Hawaii, USA - MA170107-4 metaG ... | reverse complement strand
CCGTCGCGCAGGACCTTGCCGTTCGCCACGCAATTGAGCGCCACCCCACCCGCCAGGCACAGGTTCCTGATCCCGGTTTCCTTGCGCAGCGATCGCGTCAGACGCAGCACGACTTCCTCGGTCGCGGCCTGGAGCGAGGCCGTCAGGTCCATGTGATGCTGCGTCAGCAGCTGTTCCGGCTTACGCGGCGGGCCGCCAAACAGCTCGTCGAACTTGCCGTTAGTCATGGTCAAACCTGCGCAGTAGTCGAAGTACGACAGATCCAGCCTGAAGGATCCGTCAGCTTTCACGTCGATCAGATGCTCGAAAATCCTGTCTACGTACTTCGGCTCGCCATAGGGCGCAAGCCCCATGACCTTGTACTCGCCCGAATTGACCTTGAATCCGGTGTAATAGGTGAATGCCGAGTACAGCAAACCGATCGAATGCGGGAAGTGGATTTCCTTGTGCACCTCGAGGCCGTTCCCTTTGCCGATCGCCGCGGAAGTCGTCGCCCACTCGCCCACGCCATCCATCGTCAGCACCACCGCCTCCTCGAAAGGCGAGGGGAAGAACGCGCTCGCAGCGTGGCTGAGGTGATGCTCGCTGAATAGCAGTTGGCCGTTCCAGTTACCTTCGCCATCCGACTTCTTCAGTTCCTTAAGCAGCAGGTCTTTCAGGAACAGCTTTTCCCGCAACCACAGCGGGATCGACATTCGAAATGACTTGAATCCCCGCGGCGCGAAGGTAGTGTAGGTCTCAACCAGGCGTTCGAATTTCAGGAACGGCTTGTCGTAGAACACCACATGCTCGATGCCGCCCATCCCGATGCCGCCTTCGGCGAGACAATAGCGGACCGCGTTTACGGGAAACCGGGCATCGTGCTTCTTGCGCGAAAAACGCTCCTCCTGCGCAGCGGAGACGATCCGTCCGTCATCAATCAACGCCGCCGCGCTGTCGTGATAGAACGCCGAGATTCCGAGAATGCGCAATTCGCCGCCTTCTCAGAACAGGGTGTAAATGAACGGCGCCACGGCCGATCCCTGGGCCAATACGATCAAGATTCCCAGGAGCGCCATCATCACGAAGATCGGCCACATCCAGTACTTCTTGCGGGCGCGCAGGAATGCCCAAAGCTCTTTGATCAGCGACATCGCATTTTCCTAGAATTGGTTGGTCATCGAGTCGGGCGGAGGACCCGGCGGCGCGCGCCGTATCCAGTACGAATCCGTGCCACGATCGAACTTGAGGCGCAGCGGGTCCTTCCCTGCGAGTCGCAGCATCGCCCCGATCGGCGTAATGACGCCGTAAAACAACAGGCCGAGCGCGATCGGACTCACCACCTTACCTAGCAAGATGCCAAGCTTCATCCACTGGCGATTGAGTCCCGCGAGCAACGAAGGTCTCACCGCCGCGATCAGAGCAAACACCGCCGCCACAGCAACCGCCCACCATCGCAGCGGCTCCCCATGCCACAACGGCCAGGCCGCGATCACAAGAAAAACAACCGCAAACACAACGCCAAACGAGCGGTCGGATGAACCCTCGACTTCCTGCTCCCGGTTTAGATCTTCATGTGCCATGGCGAGCGGCGATTCTACTCATATCCGTATGCGCCCGCCATAATGGAGAACCGTCGCGCAACAGCAACGCCGTGCCGAACGCCAGGACAGTGCGGTCATTTGAGTAAGAATGTGCAAGAGCTATATTCTTCGCGCGATGAGACGACCCGTACTTGTCCGGCGACAAGAGGTCTGGATTCCCACCGTCTGGGGCTGGCTGGTAATCCTAGTCATAGGCGCTGGTACGCTAATTTGGGCAGGTCGCCACGCGTATTCGTTTCTCGCACCGAACAAACCCTCGGGCGCCCACCTTCTGGTGGTCGAGGGATGGTTGCCTCGCGATCAGCTGGATCAGGCCATCGGTGCGTTTCACGACCGCGGTTACAAACGCATCATCACTACTGGAGGACCGATCGACTCCGCGCTCAATCGGTTCGGCCATTCGTCGTACGCGGTGCTGGCCAGGGACTACCTCGTGCAACGGGGCCTTCCGCACACCGCCGTGAGCGCCGTTCCCGCTCCGGACTCGAACCAGGATCGCACCTTTCTCACCGCGATCATGGTGCGCGAATGGTTGGCACAGTCCGAACCCGCCGTCGAAGCTCTCGATGTTCTCTCCTCGGGCGTCCACAGCCGTCGTTCCTGGGCGCTCTATCGTCTGGCTTTCGGTTCGCGCGTACGCATCGGAATCTATGCTGCACGACCCACCCGCTACGATCCAGATGCATGGTGGACGACCAGCGCTGGAGCGAAGACAGTCCTTTCCGAGGGACTCGGCTGGTTCTGGACCGAGGTTTTTTTCTGGCCGGGTGCGCCGGGCACCCATGAAGAGAAATGGGGCAGACCCTAGAGGACCTCGCCTGCTGATTTCACAGGTACGCCCGATGACGATGACACCATCGGATGAAAACGTATATCGCCCACACGCGCGTCCAGTAAATCCCCGATGCGCCATCGAGGAATCCCTGCCAAAGTCCCCGCACCGCCTCCGGATTCAGCCCGGTCGATTGCACCGCCACCGGATCGCGCATCGTCTCATCCATCACCTTGCCCAGGCCTTTTTTCAGCCACCGATCAAAGGGCAGGACGAACCCCGATTTGGGCCGCTCAAACAGCGATAGGTCCAGCCCGCGCAATCCGATCCTCCGCAGTACCGACTTCCTCCTCAGCGGGCAATACCGCTCTTGGTCGGGCAGCCTGTCGACGCTCTGGAACAGCACCTGGTCAACCAGCGGCAGGCGCACCTCGATCGACGCCGCCATGCTCGCCGCATCGGTGTCGCGCAGCAGTCGCTCGCCTAGGAACAGGCGCTGTTCCATTACGCTGATCGCCGCCAGGGGCGAGCGCGAGCGTGTTTCGAACTGGAGGCGCGACCGCATAGCGCGCGGGAGGCCGTCGATTACGGCCTCTGTCATCGCACTTCCCAGCAGTTGCCGCTGGAAATCCGGCAGAAACAGCGCATACGCCATCTGATAGAGCGACAGGAGATCGTCGCCGCGCCGAACCATCTCCGGAAGCTTGGCCCACCTGGTCTGTTGCGGTATTGCTCCGCGCGACGTTTGCATCACCGCTGACACCAGCTCCGCAATCGCCACACGCAACCCCTCAGGAATCCACTTCGCGTACGCCGACCATCGCCACAGGGCGGGAAGATCGCGGAAGGACGTGTATCCGCCGAACAATTCGTCACCGCCGGTTCCGGCCAGCGCTACCTTGAATCCCGCCTGCCGCACCGCGTGGGACATGTAGTACGAATTGAGCCCGTCGAAGGTCGGCTGATCCAGACTGTCCAGTGCCGCATCCATTTGGCCGACAAAGTCCTGCTCGGTGAGTACCACTTCCCGATGCTGCGTGCCAATGGCTTGAGCGATGCGCCGCGCGATCGGGCCTTCGTTGTACTCATCTTCCTCAAATGCGAGCGTAAAGGTATGCACCGGCGCGCGCGAAGACTTCTGCGCCAGATTCGCCACCGCCGACGAATCCACGCCTCCGGACAGGAACACACCCAAGGGCACGTCGCTGGCGAGATGCAGACGCACAGCTTCCTCAAGCGTGCGCGCCAGCTGGGGTTCGTCCATGACTCCGGCGTCGCGGCCCTGCGGCGCGCTCCAGAAATAATCCTGCAGTTCCTCCTTGCCAGCCGCGTCGAAAACGCGCAGCTGACCCGGCCAAACCGGTTCGATTCCCGCGATCGCAGTCTCCGGAGTCACCATGAAGCCGTTCCACACCACTGACGCGGCCGCGACCGGATTGAGCCTGGCTTTGCCGAGCAGACCGCAGGCCAGGATGGCCCTGACTTCCGAGGCGAAAATGAGCGCCCAGTCCCCATCCCGATCCGGGTTTCGCGCGAGATAGAGCGGTTTGATTCCCAGCGGATCGCGCGCCATCAACAGCTTGCGCTCGTGCGGATCCCACAACGCAAAGGCGAACATGCCGCGTAGCCAGCCGACCGCGTGGCGACCGTGCATGCTCAGCGCCCGCAGCATGACAGCACTGTCACCAGTCGACTGGAATGACTGTCCCGCAGCCGCCAACCGGTCGCGCAGTTCGACGTAGTTGTAGATCTCGCCGTTGTATACGATCACCTGTCCCGTCGCCGGGTCCGCCATCGGCTGCTCGCCGGAGGGGGACAGATCGAGAATCGCCAGCCGGCGGAACGCGAGCATTGCGCCCCAGCCACGTTGGTCCGGCGCGGCTACCCAGAAGCCTTCGCCATCCGGCCCGCGATGGACCAGGGCGTCGCTCATCCGCCTTAGGGCGGCCTCGTTCGGTCCGCCTACGCGTCCAATGATGCCGGCAATACCACACATGATGTCGATCTCATACCACATCTCCGAATGACATGGTCCTGGAAATCGCAAAATTTGGTGTCCATCAAACGGAGATAAGATGAGCGCGTGAATGGGAAATCCAGGCGCTATCTGATCGTATCGCCCTGCCGCGATGAAGAGCAGTACATGCGGCAGACCCTCGATGGCATTGTCGCGCAGACGGTTCCCCCCGCGGCATGGGTGATCGTTGACGATGGGTCGACGGACCGCTCGCCTCAGATCCTTGCGGCCTATGCCTCGAAGCACCCATTCATAAAAGTGGTTCGGCGGCAGGATCGCGGCAAGCGTGCCGTTGGTCCCGGCGTCATCGACGCGTTCTACGCGGGACTCGATACAGTCAGCTTGGATGACTTCGAGTACGTTTGCAAGCTGGATCTGGACCTGCAACTGCCGGCGACATATTTTGAACGGGTCCTCAATCAGATGGAAGCCGACCCTTATCTGGCGAATTTTTCGGGCAAGCCGTATCTGCGAGAGGCGGATGGGCGCCTGATCTCGGAGCGCCTGGGCGACGAGAACGCTGTCGGACAGATCAAGCTCTACCGGACCGCAGCCTTTAAGGCGATCGGCGGGTTTGTCCGGCAAGTGAGCTGGGACGGAATCGACGGCCACCTGTGCCGCATGAAGGGCTGGGTCGCGTGCTCCGAGGACCGGCCCGAGCTCAGGTTCGTCCACCTGCGCCAGATGGGAAGCAGCCAGCAGAGCATCTGGGTAGGCCGGCTGCGCTGGGGATTCGGCAAGTACTACATGGGCTCAGCCCCCTACTATGTGGCGGCAGTGGCTATCTACCGGATGCTCGAGAAACCTTACATCGTTGGCGGCTGGGGAATCCTGTGGGGGTATCTCAAGGCCGTGTTCGATGGCGCACCCAGGTTCGAAAACCGTGAGTTCCGCCGGTTTCTGCGTCGCTTCGAGCTGCAATCGCTCCTGTTTGGCAAACGCCGCGTGGCCGATCGGTACCACCGCCAAATCCGCCAGTCGCAACAACGACGGAGCACAGATGCCTGACAGCCCGCCGGATATTTTTCCGGACGGCGGCGCAGCGAAGACCGAAGCTGTAACACCCGCCAGTGTACGCCCGAGAAAGAAAAGGGTCCTGGCCGTTTCCAGCGGCGGAGGCCACTGGGTGGAGTTGATCCGGCTTGCGCCGGCCTTCGAGGGTCATGATGTCGCGTACGTGACCGTGGATGAGGCGTACCGCAGCGAGAACGAATCGGCTCGGTTCTATACAGTGCGCGACGTTACGCGGTGGGACAAGCTGTGGTGGATGCAGACCATCGTGAAGCTGGTGTGGATCCTGATGCGCGAAAGGCCTGACGTGGTCGTATCGACAGGGGCATTGCCGGGATATTTTTCCTTGCGCCTGGCCAAGTGGATGGGGGCGAGGACGGTGTGGCTCGACAGTATCGCCAACGTGGAAGAGTTGTCGATGTCAGGTCAAAGGATCGGCAAGCATGCGGATTTGTGGTTGACACAATGGCCGCAATTGGCGCGACCGAATGGGCCGCTGTATCGGGGGTCGGTGTTGTGATCTTCGTAACGGTTGGGGCACAAATGCCTTTCGATAGACTGGTAAAGACCGTTGATCAGTGGGCGATTTCCCGGGGACGCGGCGACGTCTTCGCGCAGATCGGTCCGACCGACATCTATCCTTCAGGCATCCAATGGACAAAGTTCATGGACCCGGCCGAATTCAGGCACCGATTCAACACTGCGAAGGTGATTGTCGCCCACGCTGGCACAGGTTCCATCATCACGGCCCTCCAAGTGGGTAAGCCCATTCTCGTCATGCCCCGGCGCTCGAGTCTGAGGGAGACGCGCAACGATCACCAGGTCGCGACTGCGGAGCAGTTCCGCCGCTTCCCTTCCGTCGTGGTGGCGTGGGACGAGAAGGAATTGATCGCCAGACTGGAGCGAATAGACGATCTGGGCGGACTTCAGGCCGTCGGTCCGCACGCCGCGCCCGAACTGGTCGGGGCAATACGGAGTTTCATTGACGGCATCGACGTAATACCGCCTGCCTAGGTCCCGCGGTTCTTTCCCATCGAGGAGGTCGCGGCGCGCGGCGCGTGACCCACTCGAGTCAGAGGCCATGCGGTCCATGTCCGTCCAGATTGGTCAGGTGCAGGCCCCGCGATACCTGGTCCCACGGTCGGAGCGCCGTTCTCAGCGCCGGAGACGCCGCAAACAAGCGCTTGCCGGCGAGCACGGCATAGCCGTTGGCGCCGAAGCCGGCGGACCAGCGCGGATCGGCCTGGTTGGAGAGAATCATGTCCACGCCCTGCTCGCGCAGATAGCGGGTCGCCGCCGCGACGATCGTGGCCGAGTCCTGCGGTCGGGCAAGGCAGTCGATAATCGATCCCACGCGCATCGAGCCGAAGCGCGCGTCATCCTTCATCTGCGTGTCCATTACGGCCGCCCACCCGATATCCGCCCCGGCGTGTCTAACCCGCAGCCGCGTCGCGGTCGGCCAGCGGCCAATGACCGGCAGCAGCGCGTTCATCAGATCGGCGCTGCGAACCGCGATGGCGGCGTAGTCGCCGGAACAGCGCTCCCAGAGCGAGTCGGCCCAAGGGCCGAACTGCGCTACCACCTCGGTCTGGACGCCGCGCATGTCTGCCGGCGCACGGCGCTTCGCCGCGAGAAACGCATGCAGGAGCTTGATGCCCATCCAACCCAATCCGCTCGCCGCCAGCGCGTCCAGCCCGAATGCGCGTACAGTCGAAGACCGCAGATAGCGATTGCGGCGAAGAAACCGATAGGGGTGCACGATGTAGACGCAGGCCGGCGTGGGGTGAATCAGCCAGCCCATTGTGCGCAGCATCCGCACCATGGGCTCATCGTCGCCACCGTGCCCCCAACTGTACAACAGCGGCCTCTTCCTCAGCATGTCGCGCACCATTCGCAGCCCTAGCGCGGCGAAGCGACTGCTGATGGCGCCTTCGGAGAATGGTCCTTGCCAGTCGGTGACTACCTGCTCGTGGCCGGCAATCATCCATGGCTGGGGTTTTAGCGCGTAGCCTCCGCGAACGGTCCCGTCCTCTTCTACCGCGAGGTGGAACTCGCGCCACACCCGCCGGCCCTCGATGTTGGGAATCCAGTCGCAAGTGCTCTCGGTGTAGAAACCCCAGCGCGATCCGGCATCGTGCATCCTGCGGTTGAAGGCGTCGACCGCGTCGCGATGGCCAGGGCTGTGTGGGACGATGTGCATCTTCATCAGATAGAACGGATCGCGGCACCGGCACCGCATTGAGCGAAGAGCGCGATCAGTTTCGCGGCTTCTACGTCGATCGAATGGCGCTCGAGCACGCGCCGGTGCGCCGCCTCACCCATGCGCGCCAATTGCTCGCTCGAACAACTGAGGCAGGCTTCCATCGCGGTCGCGAGATCATCGATCGAGCCCGCCGCCACCAGCCAGCCGTTCTCCCCGGGCCGCACCAGCTCCGGAATGCCCGCAACATAGGTGGTGAGGACGGGCCGGCGCAACGCCATCGCTTCCATCAGCACGACCGGCAAGCCCTCGGCGAAACTCGGCAGCACCAGGCACCGCGCCGCCAAGATTTCGCTGCGCACCCTCTCGCCGCTGATCCAGCCGGTGATCCGGACGCGTTTTGACAAGCCGAAATTCTTGATCAGCGCTTCGACTTCGGCGCGCATTTCGCCATCGCCGGCAAGAACCAGTTCGAACTCGATCCCCCTGCCGGCCAGGCGGTGTGCCGCCTCGACCAGCAGCAACTGCCCCTTTTGCTCGCACAGGCGGCCAACGCAAATCAGGCGCGGCTGCGCGGGCGGCGGGACCGGCACGACGTCGTGAAAGGCCGGCTCCAGTCCGCAGTGAACTACATGGATCTTCGCCCAGTGCTCGTGTTCGACCCATCGATGGAGCTGGCTGCGCCCGAACGAGCTGATCGCGACGACAAAGGCAGAGCGCCGGATCTTCTCGCCCAGACCCATGAATTGCGGCTTGTCGAACTCCTCGGGGCCGTGGGCCGTAAAGCTGTAGGGTGGCCCACCGAGCGCGCGCGCCAGCATCGCGACTTCCGCCGAGTTGGTGCCGAAATGCGCGTGCACGTGCGTCGCGCCATACGACTTCAGCCACGGCAGCATGCGGCACGCCTCGGCGAGATAGACCAAGTGATAGGGCAGTGGGCGTTCTGCGCGCCAGCCCATCCGGATCGCCAGCCCGAGCGCGGCGAGGAAACGCGCGGGCGATATCAGCATCATCCATAACACGGCCCGCGGCAGCGCGAAAAGCCCACCTTGCAAGACGTAGCGGGTCCGCTCCCGCTCCTGCTGGTCCTCTGCATCCACCAGTTCGCCGTCCCAGCCGCGTAGCGCGATGCGCTGAACGGCGAAGCCTCGCCGCTCCAAGGCCAGGATTTCCCGCCGGATGAAGCTGTGGCTGACCTTGGGGTACTGGTTGATGAAATAGGCGATTCTTGGAGGCATTGGGCAACTGGCGCCTGGCGACGCGCTACTTGTATTCGATCAGGCGGGATTGTCCGCCGAAATAGCGGTGACGCAGGAATCGCGCCTGGCCCAGCATTTCGGGGAACTTGCCCAGCAGCAGAAACCCGGCGCGCAACCAGTTTTCGCCGGCGGAGCGGCCGCCGCCCACGGCAAGGCGAACCACCTGCAGCGGATAGATCAGCAGCAGCGCGATCGCCCATCCCTGCCACCAGAACGCAAGTCCCGCCGCTGCGAAGGGGACACCGAGCGCCCAGAACCATATGCTGCGCGATGCGTGTACGCAGTATCGCTCGGGCCCCGCACCATGCAGATTGGCGCCCTGCGCATAGGCATAGCCGCCGCGCAGATTCCGGGCCCACCATTGACCGAACCGCGTCATCGCCGCGTCATGCAGTGTCATCTCCCGGTCGATGCGCCAGATGCGCCAGCCGGCGGCGCGCAGCCGCACGCATAGTTCGGGCTCTTCACCGGCGATCAGATCGGACCGATAGCCGTTTACCGCTTCCAACGCTTCGATTCGCATCAGCGCGTCCCCGCCGCATGCCTTGGCCTCCCCGGCCGGGGTATCCCATTCGATGTCGCAAAGCCTGTTGTAGATCGAACGGCGCGGATGCCGCTCGCGCCTCCGGCCGCAGACCACTGCCACGTCGCGATTTGCGTCAAGCCACGCGGCCGCGTTCTCGATCCAGCCAGCGACCACTTCGCAGTCGCCATCTGCGAACTGCACATACGCCAACTCCGGCTGCCTTTCGCGCAAACGCCGCAATCCTTCGTTGCGCGCCCGCGCCGCAGTGAAAGGAGCCCGCATGTCCAACTCGACCACGTCGACACCCAGCGCACGCGCCATCCCTACCGAGCCATCCGTCGAACCGGAATCGACGTAAACGACTCTCCCGATGATGCCGCCAAAGGATTCAAAACACATCCTCAGCCGCTCGCCTTCGTTACGCCCGATCACGACCACACCGACGTTTTCGAGCAAGTTGTTCAACGGAAACGGCGCTTCAGCCCAAGCAATGGTTGCTCGAAAAAACGATAGCTGAGTTCTGCGATGGCTGCTGTCAGGACAACGCAGAGCGCGAATTTGATCCAAGGCGTCGTGAGTGCGAGGCGCATCAGAAACCTGCCGACAAAGTAAAATGCGACCACATGATAAAGATAAATCCCGTAGCTTATTGTTCCAATACGTTTGACGGGTTTCCAGGCAAGAACATGCCGCAGGCCATGGTCTTCCCGCACTACGCAGACCAGAACCGTCATCGATAGCTGCACCGCAAGTCGCCGCCAACGCGAAATGTCGTTGGCGGGCAGGTTGCCGCTCCTAGCGTGCGCCGGTACGCGGAAGGCCTTGGACAAGCAAAAAGCCCGCCATGGCCTCGGCGGCCATTCTTTGGCCGGCGGCGTTCCAGTGGTCGTCGCCACCGTGAAAATAGAGTGAATTTGCGTTGTTCGCGCGATAGACGTCGAACAGGCTGACGTAGAGCGTGCCCAGCGTCCGCGCTATGTCTTCGAGAAACGCAATCTGGTTGCGGCCGTCGTAATCGGGGAAACGCTTGCGGTCGACCGGCCCCCAGTCGTAGTTGTCTGTCACGTCGAGCGGGTGGGGAATGAAGAGGAAGGCAAGAGGCACGCCGTTCCCTGCCGCCACATCGCGGATACGGCGCATCACTGCCCGCATCAGCGCGACTTTGTAGCGGGCGGACGCAGCGCCGGGCGTCAAGCTTACGTCGGCGCTGTAGTAGTCTATGTGGGTATTGGTAACAACGTCATCGCGCTCGAGAACAAAGCTCCGGTACTCGCGTTCGGCCTCCGCGAGGAGGAAGTCCATGTTGGTAACGCCCGCATCGCGTTCCTGCGGTGCGCGCAGCGAGACGAAGGCACTTCGCAGGGCACGCCGGAGGATCGACTCCTGCTGATTGAGTTCGAATCCCTCGCGCACTTTGCGATCGAGCTTCCAGTGATTCTCCTCGAGCGCGCCGTTCGCATCGAGCCGGAACATCTTGTTGCGCATGAGGTCGCCGTAGTCGTTGCCCGCGAAGATCCCAACGACTACGAGATCGGGGCGCAGACCGGGCAACTCGTCCTCCATCTTGAGCACGATCTGGTCGGGCCCATAGGAGCTCACTCCAGCGTTTACCACTTCGACCTGCCCGCCCAGACGGCGGGTGAGCAGCGTGCCGAGCTGGGCCGCGAAAGTTTCCTCCTGAGGGCTGTACGCTGCGTGGATGAATGAATCGCCGTAGACCACCACACGTGTCGCTTCGCCGGCGGGCCGCAACTCGTCGCCGCGGAAGCCGGACGAATTGATGCGATGGGTCACCGTCTCGCCGCCGTTCACGGGAATGCGCGTCATTGCACTGATGCGATTCGGGGTGAACTTGAATATCAGACGGCCGTCCGCCTGATAGATCGGCCGGTAGCGCGGCCCGAGCACGGTTTCTCCGGCGATCTCCGCAAGTGCGAGCATCACGAGACTGGTAATGGCGAGGAGCAGGATACGGCCGGCAATCCAGACCGGCAGCAATCCGCACAACGCGAGCGTGACGCCCATGGCGGCAATCAACATCCGAATCCGATTGAACCCGGGCGCGCCGCCGTAGAACGGGTGATCGGAGATCGCATAGACGACCATCGACAATCCGAGCAGCATCAGCAGGACCTGGATGATCCGCATGGCAGATCTTGACGTCGGCTCGGCGCTCATCGCGAAAGGCAACGTAGCACGAAACGCCGAAGCCGCTCGCGGCCCGGGTCCATTGCAAACTTTTGCAGCCTTGGCGGCGGTATCCGCCGGGGTCGCCTCAGGCGCGGCTGCGGTATACTAGCTCGTTAAATTTGCCCGACTGCTTCGCCTTGGAAACAGCATCTAAACTCGCCACCCGGCTGACCGGCGCATCGCGCCGGAAGGCTTGGGATGTCTATAGCGCATTCAACTGGAAAGCGTCGCTAGAGGCTGGTCGGTGGTGCATGCCGCCCGAGTTGATTTCGATTTTTGGCACGCCGGTCTACGAGGCGCTCAGCGAAGAGCAGCAGAAGCGCCTCAGCCTCTACGAAATCGGCAACTTCTTCAGCCTGGTGCTGCAAGGCGAGCGCCCGCTGGTGCAGGGCCTGGTTCACCGCCTCTACCTCAAAAGCAGCAGCCGCGAGGTCACCGAGTACTTGCATCACTTCGTCGACGAAGAAAACAAGCACATGGTGATGTTTGGCGAGTTCTGCAACCGCTACCTCGGCAAGATATATCCCGAGAAGAAGATCGCGCTCGCGCGGGAGTACGCGAAGGGTGAGGAGGAAGTGGCGTTCTTCTGCAAGGTGATGGTGGTCGAGGAACTCGGCGACTTCTACAACGTTCTCATCGAGCGTGACGAGCGCGTCGAGCCGCTGGTGCGCGAACTCAACCGCGTGCATCATATAGACGAAGCGCGCCATCTTGCGTTCGGCCGGCTCCATCTGGCCGAACTGGCCGCATGCCACCTGTCCGAGTGGTCGGGCGAAACCCTGGCGGGTTTCCGCTCGTGGCTGCTCGAGTATCTGCGGGCATCGTGGGGCGACTATTACAATCCCACGATGTACCGTGATGCGGGTCTTGCCGACGCATATGAAGTGCGTCAAATGGCGTTGAGCCATCCGGCCTGTGCCGCGCATCGGCAGCGTGCCGCCGCAAAGCTGGTTGCGTATTTTGTCAAGAACGGGCTGCTTGCCGAAGCACCCCTGCTCTGAGCAGGTCGATTCAAGATGCAGGAGCATGAGGTCAGGGGGAAGTTGCGCGGCTGGATCGCGAAGCATGCGAAAAAGGCGTTCACGGCGGATTTCAACGATGAGACCCCTGTACTCGAACTGGGCATTCTCTCTTCGCTGGACGTCGTGGAGTTCGTGCTCTTCATCGAGGATCTGCGCGGTGGCGATGTCGATCCCGATGACATCGGACCCGAAGCGTTCACCAATATCAACAGTCTCTACTCGGCGTTCTTCGCGAAGTCCTGACGGTATCTGATGCCGGCACAGAGCCGTAGCTTGCGGTCGGGGTTCCTGCGCTCGGTTGAGCGCTATCCGGACCGCCCGGCGCTGCAGCTTGCACACGAGATACTCAGCTATCGGCAGCTGTTCGCGCGCGCATGCAGTCTGGCGAGCACGTTGTCACGCCACGCCCCGGGGGCGGGATCGGCCTTGACCGGCGTGTTCGCGCATCGAACCGTCACCGCCTACGCGGCGGTATTGGCGGCGCTGCTGCGCGGCCATGGCTACGCACCTTTCAACCCGGGCTTTCCGGCCGACCGGACCCGCGGCATGCTGATTCGTTCGGAGTGCCGCAGCGTCATCGTGGATGCGCACGGCGCGCGACAACTCGGCGAGGTTCTGGCCGGCGTGGGGCACGAGTTGCTCCTGCTGCTCGCGGAACAAGAGGATGTCACCGCGCTTGCGTCGCAATGGCCGCAGCACAGATTTCTCGGCGCCCGCGACTTGCTACCCGCCGGCATGGTGGCAGGGGCGGAAATCGACCCCAATGCCATCGCCTATCTGCTGTTTACCTCCGGCAGCACTGGACAGCCCAAGGGCGTCATGGTCGCGCATCGCAACGTAACGCATTTCGTCGATGCCATGGTCGAGCGCTACGCGGTGACCGAGTACGACCGATTCTCGCAGACCTTCGACTTAACTTTCGATCTCTCGGCCTTCGACATGTTTGTCGCCTGGGAGCGCGGCGCATGCCTGTGCTGCCCGACGCAGGCGCAGAAGCTCTTTCCGGGAAAATACATCACGGAATGCGGCATCAGCATCTGGTTTTCGGTACCCTCTACTGCCGTGTTGATGAGCCGGCTGCACATGCTCAAGCCGGGAAAGTACCCCGGCCTTCGCTACAGCCTGTTCTGCGGCGAGGCGTTGCCGGTGGAGATCGTGCGGACCTGGGGAGCGGCGGCACCGAACTCGGTCCTCGAAAACCTCTACGGACCTACCGAGCTGACGATCGCCTGCACGCTTTATCGCTGGGACCCGGCGCGCTCGCCCGCAGAAAGCGAACATGGGGTGGTTCCCATCGGCGAGGCCTATCCCGGAATGCGGGTCCTGGTAACCGATGAGCAGCAGAGGGAAGTCGCCATTGGCGAGGTCGGCGAATTGCTGATGACCGGCCCGCAGTTGACACTTGGCTATTACCGCGATCCAGTGCGGACTGCCGCGGCGTTCGTGATGCCCCCGGGGCTTGGCGAGATTCATTACCGGACCGGCGACCGCGTGCGGCGACCGCGCCCCGGACAACCGCTCGTCTATCTGGGCCGCGTCGATAACCAGATCAAGATCCAGGGCTACCGCGTCGAGCTCGGCGAGATCGAGTCGGTCCTGCGTCAGGAGGCCGGCGTCGAAACCGCCGTCGCCGTCGGCTGGCCGCTCACTGCGAGCGGCGCTGACGGCATCGTCGGCTTCCTCGGCGCCGAAAGCGCGGATAGCGAAGCCATCCGCCAGCGAGTGATGACGCGGTTGCCGCCATATATGCATCCAAGCGAGATTCGCGCGATCGGCGATTGGCCGCTGAATGCGAACGGAAAGATCGACCGCAATGCGCTGCGCGCGATGCTGTCCGCGGACAGCCGCAAGGCGCGTTGAGCAGGCCCAGGCCGTGACCGAATCCGAGCATCGCTGGCGAATCAAGAAGGCTGCCCGCAAGGCCGTGGTTCTTGGCAGTTTTGCGTCATCGTCAATTGCCTTGCGCCGCTTGACAGGAAAATCGAGGATTCGCGTACTCACGTTTCACCGATTCGGCCATGCAGAGCGCGACCCCTGGTGCGTCGCGCCGAAGGTATTTGATCAGCAAATGCGCTGGCTGGCGGAGGACCGGCGGGCCGTTTCGCTGGATGACGTCCTGCGGTTCACGCGCGGCGAACTCGAACTCGCCGAAGGCTCCGTGCTGGTTACCATGGATGATGGATTCGAAAGCGTTTTGTCCACCGCCGCACCCATTCTGCGCCGCTATGGGATCCCGGCGGTCGCCTACATTACAACGCAGGCAATCGGCAATGCGGAAGCCGGCAAGGGCGCCGGCGAGCCGTTCCTCACGTGGAAGCAGGTAGCCGATCTGAGCGCAAGCGGCGTGACGATCGGGTCGCACGGGCACACGCACCGTTCGATGGGTGGACTGGACCCCCACGAGGCGCGCGAAGAGGGGCGTGCTTCGAAGCGGTTAATCGAGGTGCATTTGGGCAAGGCAGTGACGTCCTACGCCTACCCATTCGGCATGCGCGACGACGAGAGTCCAACGACCGCAAAAATCCTGGCCGAATGCGGCTACAGCAGCGTCTTTATTTCCCAGCACGGCACCGTGCAGCAGGGCGCCAATCCGCTGCGGCTGCCGCGGATAAAGGTCGAGGCAGGCGAACCGCTCTGGATGTTCAAGCTGCTGTGCAAGGGCGGCATGGATGCCTGGAGCCTGGCCGACAAGCTGCTCTAGGGGTGGCGGTATACTGGCGCCCCTCATCGCAACGAGCGACGCGCGCATGAACGGGACGCTTCGAACCGCAGACGGCGGTTCCTCGATCGAGGAGCCCATCTTTCTCGTCGGCACGACGCGATCGGGCACGACCTTGCTCTCGCTCATGCTCGGTCATCATCCGCAGATCGCATTCGTGGGTGAACTCGAGTGGGTGTGGGACTTCGCACCCGGCACGGAGACACCGGCTCTCGAACCCTATTGCGCGTGGCTTGCCACGCACCGGCACTATCTGCACCACCGGCTGCGTATTGATCGCTCCCTCGGCTTCGTGGAGCTCGCGCGAAGCTTTCTCGAGCAGATGCGCGCGAACGCCGGGCCCGATGCGGCGCGGCCGCGCGTCGGCTGCCAGGTGCATCGGCACTACGCCCGCGCGCTCTCTATCTGGCCGCGCGCGCGCTTTATCCACATCGTGCGCGACGGGCGCGATGTCTGCGCTTCGTGGATCAAGTTTGGCTGGCTCGGCAACGCCTACGAAGCGGCATTGCGCTGGCGCGAGGCGCTCGCCGAATGGGAGGCGGTCAAGCCGCGAATCGATCCGGCGCGGCGGACTGAACTGCGCTTTGAAGACCTGGTCCAGTTTCCGGAACGCGAACTCAAGCGGCTCTGCGAGTTCATCGGAACCCCCTTTTCAGAGGCCATGCTGCGCTACCACGAGGACACCAGCTATGAGCCGGTCGATCCGGCGCAGGCAAGCAAGTGGCGCCAACAGCTTGCGAGCCGCGAGGTGCGCATCTTCGAGTCGGTGGCCAACCAGGGACTGCGCGCGAATGGTTACGCGCCGAGCGGTGAGCCGCCGTATTCGCTCAGGCCGTGGTCGCGTTTTCTGCTCCGGATCGAGGGCCGGCTCCGGCACCACCGCGCGCGGGCACACATTTTCGGCACCGGCCTCTGGCTGGCCGATCTCGTAACACGCCGGATCGGCATGCGGTCGTTGCGGGATCGCGTGCGCCTGGCGCTCAATCGCGTCACGAACGCCAACATGAAGTAAGCGCCGCCGAATCGTGCTCGGACCTCCATTGTGTCGTGTAGTGTCTCTCGCGGCGGCCATGCTAGGGTGCGTGTCCGGGGCGGTATCACAGACGACCAGCTGCCCTGCACCCGGCGCTCCTGTGGCTGAGCCTTACCGCTGGTATCCCTCCCTCGACCTGGCGCGGATTCCTTTTCATACCGCAACAGGACCGTGGGGGCCGCGCGCGCGCATCACTGCCCCCGAGTTACCTGTCACGCGGCGTACCGTCAGTGTTACCAGCGCCGCCCAACTGGCCGCCGAGGCTCGCATTCCCGGGACGCTCATCATCGTGGACGCCGAGTATTTGGGCCACGCGCAGGTAATCGGTGATGTGGCGGACGTGGACATCGTGGTTCCGCGAGGGCGCACGGTCGGCCAGCTCACCATAGGGCGTTACACGCCTCCCTCCACCACCCAGCGCGTGCGGGTCCGCGGAACCACGCCGGGGACGCACTCAGGCGGGCTGATTGGCCAGATCAATTTCTTTTCCGCATCGACCACTGACGTCATCATTGACGGCGTGGATCTCAATGGCGCGGACGGCAACGGCGGCGGCCTGTTGTGGAATTTCGCCCATAGTGTCGAGCGCCTGGCCGTGGTCAATACGCGGGGCCATGGCGTCGGCTCTGCGGGCACCAACCGCGGCAACGACATTGTCATTGCCGGTAACCGCATCATGTCCGGCGCCCGCCCGCGCGAGATCAATGGTTACAGCGAGGGCTGGGGCATCCGGGGCGGGGACCGCATCGTGGTGTACGACAACCGGATTGACGGAACCCGCTATCACCGGGTGCGGGTACATCCTACACCGGGCCCTCCGCAGTATGCCTGGGTGGCCAACAACATCCTGGTCGATCCCCACGAAGCGCGCATCTTCAGCGCGTTCAATGTGGGCGGGAATTTGCACCGCTACGCCGCAGTGTGGGCAGTGTGCAACCGGGTGTACGCGCATTCTACTTGCATGCCTCCCAGTTTCGATGGGCAAGTGGCGGACTACGCCATGCTGACCGCCAACACCTCTTTCGGTTCCATCACCGAGGCCCGGCAACGCGGCGCGCAGGCCGCCCATGGCGCCGCGGGCCGCGACTACCTAAGCGGCAATACGTACTCGGCGTGGCAGGCGCCGCCTGCATGGCCGGCGCCGGGGGACCCCACCTCCGCCGTGCCGCTGCCGCCGGTGAATCCCAGCCGTCACAACCCCGCGTTGACGCTTGCGCCATGTCCGCCGCCGTAGCGGCACGGGACACTCATTTCTTCGGATACTGGCGACGTACCGCTGACGCGACCTCGCGGGCGATGACCTCGTAGCCCCTGCCTTGAGGATGACCGTCGGAATCCGCCGGGTAGATCTGGACATGCCGGTCGATATCCGCCTCCAGCGCAGCCGTAATGTCGATGTGCGCGATTCCCTGCTCGCCGAGAAATCGGACGAATTCAGCGTTGGCCTTGGCTTCGGCATCGCAGAGCTTGACGAAGGTCTCGGGCATCTTGGCGTCGGAATTGCGCAGATAGCGGCAGTAGGCACGCTCCTTCGTCGGAATCAGCACCGTCAGCAATTTGGCGCCCTGCCGATCCGACTCCACCTTCAGCGCGGCAAACGCCTTCTGCGAGATCTGCATGCCTTCGCGTACGGCCCGTATGTTCAGATCAACTGCGGCTAGCCTGAACTGCGGCGTGAAAATGGTCCGTACGGCCGGATTGGATGGGTCGCTCCAGAGCATGCGCGTGTCGGGGTTCGATCGTCGAGCCATGTCGTCCTGCTCTCCGGCTGCCAGACGCTGCAACACGGTCACCCGCAGCATCGAGTACAGAACGCTGTTGCGCGACAGCCAATTGCGCAGATTGGCAAAGCGCTTCTTCGGTTCTGCTTGGCCGGCACGATCAAATTCCGTTGCGCCCGCCTCCGCCTCGACCGACACCCGCCAGCCGTGCCAATGGGGCCGACCACGGGCAAGATAATAGGCGTCCATCATGTCGTTGCCGAAATAGAAACCAACGATCAACAGGCGCGGTTGGAGCGCCTTCGCAGCGCTTTGGGCGAGGTGCAGGTACTGAAGCGGTCCGTAACCGCCGAGCCCCATGTTGTATACCTGCTCGTCGAGCAGCACACCAAGTTGCTGGGGCCAGCTCGCCTCGCGAGGAGCACTGACGCCGTAGGTCATGGAGTCGCCGATGGCGACGATATCCGCGCGCGCTGGAACCGTCCGGTTGCGAAAACCCAAAGCATCGTGGCCGGTGGTGAGCGGTTGAATGCGGCTGCCGACCACCGGATCCAGAATCAGCGTAGCGTGCAGGAAATCCGAAGGGTTGACCGCGAATCTGGCAACGCCTTCTCCCAGCAGCAGCGCCACCGCCGTCGATATGATCACCAATGCGGCCGGGATCAGCACGCCGGCACCGGCAATGGGCCGAATCATAGGGTCAACCAAGCTGCGCGTGAACCGCACCGGCGACCCGCAGGGCATTCGCGGCAATCGTCAGGCTCGGATTGGTCCCGCCGCTCGAAGGAAAGAACGACGCGTCGACGACATAGAGATTCGCAAGATCGTGCGCACGATTGTTTCCATCTAGAACACTCGTACGGGGATCGTCGCCGAACCGGCAGGTGCCAGACACATGGCCATAGTTGAGGTTGTTCTTGCCGGAGAGGACCATCAACCTGTGGGGAACGAGCGCTTTCGCCAACCGCTTGCGAAACGACAGCACGCGTTTTCTCAACTCCTCGGGGTACTGATACTGGAATCGCATGCCATTGCTCGCCCGTGGATCGGCGATGACTCGGTTGTCGTGATAGGGCAGGTCTTCGACGATGGTCGCCCATACGGACGCATTCTTGAAGTTGAAGGCGTGGCAAATCAGCATCGCGATGAGCCGGATCGCCGGACTGGACATTTTTCGCCACCAAATCGGTCTCGGACTCGCCAGTCTTTTCCACCAGGCGGGATCCCGCTCGGCGACGTCGCGTATGAACTGCATGATCTGCCCCATTTCCACCGTCGCGCCCGCCGTCTGAAACGTGCCGAGTTTTTCCCCCTCGGAGTGGTAGAAATCATTGAATGCCAGGCTCTTTTGCGGTCCGGCGCCGGACAAATTCATTAGCGGATTCACCGCAATGAAATCGCTGACGTGCAGCATCAGATTGCGCCCGACCAGCCCTGACCTGTTGGCCAGCCCGTCCGGCCACGCCTCGGACCGGGAGTTCAAAAGCAAGACGGGGGTCATGTAGGCTCCGGCGGCCAGCACCACCATCTTCGCCCGTATCGAGAGAACATCTTCGTTCCATCGGCACCGGATCAGCTTGACCTCCGAGCTGCCGGCTTCCAGCGTCAGGACCTCGCATTGCGGCAGAATGCTGGCGCCAAACTTCTCCAAAGCCGGCACCAGGCAAATCCGGGCGGCGTCGTTTTTGCACCCGCGCGCGCAGACTCCCGGTGCGCACCCAGTGCAGCCTTCGACGAACTCGTAGCCGACATGCACCCGATACGGATGCAGACCCAAGCGACCGAAGGAATCGAACAAGTGCTGATCCCTTGCGCTAAGGGGTGGCGGCCCGCGCAAGATCGATTCCCCTCCTTGGTCGAGGGGATCCTGCGTTCCCCTGACCCGGAACAACTCCTCCGCCCGCTCGTAGAACGGTCGCAGATCCTCATAACTTATCGGCCATTTTTCCGGCAGCGTCGAATCGCGGGCTTCCGGAAAATTCGCCTTCGGGCGAAAATCCGCGGGCGAAAAACGCTCGAGCCCGGCCGCATACAGAGACGTCGAGCCACCGGACCCGCAGCCAAGTGGTGCAAAAAAGTCTACCTCGCCAAAGCTCGTACTCCCCTGGATGCGTTGCGGCCACTGGCCCGCCCGCAGGCGCGCAGCGGCAGATTCGTCCGCCGAGTTCACCGGCTGCGCAAGCAACCTCGCATCCGGTTGCACGACGCCTTTTCGAGCGCCGGGAAACTCCGCATGCAGGAACATGCCCTTCTCTATGAACAGCACTCGACGCCCGAGCCGCGCGAGTTCGTAGCCGGCGGTCGCGCCCCCCATCCCGGTGCCGATGACGGCGACGTCCCATTCCACCTTGCCTGGATCTACTGGAATGTAGGAATTCGTATTCATGGGGTTTCGTCCGGCGCGCGTTGCAGGCGTTTCCATACTCGCACCGAGGCCGCCGCGAGCTCAGCCGCTGCGCGCCCGCCATCGAGAAAACCTGCCAATCAGCCTCCACAATCGAGATCGCAGCCCGTGGTCCTCGACATGAAGCGCGCTGCGCAGGAACGTCTGGCCGGTCGGCCCGTTGCGCGGCAGGCATGCGACAAAACGGGCATGCGGATAGACATCGCTAGGGTCTTCACCGCTCTCGCTCATCCTGGTCCTGACGATTCCTGGAATCAGCTCGTTGATCAGCACGTCGGGATACCGGCTCCGGTCGATCTCGGTCGCCAATGCCCTGGTGAACGGGCGCACAGCGCCCTTCGACGCGGAATAGGCCGAGCTGTTCGGAATCGGCCCCATCCACGCGAACGAGCCAAGGTTGAGTATGCGGCCAAAGCCCCGTTCGAGCATGCCGGGAAGGACCACGCGGCAGCAGAGCGCCATCCCGAGGACGTTGGTCTGGATCACGCGACCCCATTCCTCGTGGGACGACTCGAGAAACGCGACCTTGGGATACAAAGCGGCATTGTTCACCAGGATGTCGACCTTGCCGTGGAGCCGCACCGCTTCGGCGAAAAGCCGCTCGACGTCCTCCGCCCGCGCCACATCGCCTGCGACGAATTGCATTTTCCCCGCCTCGCAAAGACGAGCGGTGTCCTCGAGATCCGCTCTCGTGCGCCCGATGCCAACCACGTTCGCCCCATCCGCGCAGAACCCTGCCGCGATTGCCCGCCCGATGCCGGAGCCCGCCCCGGTCACGACCACGGTCTTCCCTGAAAAAATCATTGCCACTCCTTTGAGACGCGCAGCAATTCATTATCCTAGAAGCAGGACTATCGTGAAACCGCAAAGGTAGCCGACCGGCAGCGCGATCAGGACCAGCAGTTCTCGACGCATATCGTTCAATCCGAGGCGTGCGTTAAAAACATGGACAAACGGCACCATCGCCAGGCCATGGAGCGCAATTCCCCAAAGCGCCGCGCGCATGCCGGCGTAGTAGTACAAGGAAGGCACCAAGACGAACAGCGATGCGCAGCGCACGATCTGAATCATCGCCATGTAACGCGGATTCCCGACCGCGAGGTAGATCTGGTACGCGACAGCGTAGCGCGCTCCGATTAGCGAAAACGCAAGCACCTGCAGCATCCCGCCGGCCGCCGAATAGCGCGGGTCGTAAAGACTGTCCACCACCAGTTGCGCGGTGGCATACAGCAGACCGGCCAGAAAGAGCAGAATGAGGTCGCTCGGGACACGCAGCCGGTAGTAGACCTCGCGCAGCCTCGACGGGTTGTTTCTGGCGGTCTCGCTAAGCGCAGGCAGCGAGACCGCCCCGAAGACCTTGCCCACCCCTCCCTCGAGGGCGCCGAGAAGCAGCACGGCGATCGCATAAAAGCCCAGCACCTCCGCGTTGACGAATCCCCCGAGAAGCAGGCGATCGCCATTGCTGGCAAGGACAGTGAAGGCCGAGGATATGAAAGCCCACTTGCCGAAGCCGAACACGTCGCGCAGCGCGCTCTTATCCAATCGGAAACGGTTCCGGTGCCCGCGCAACCAGGTGTGGCTCAACACCGTCGTCGTCAACGAGCCCAGGAGCCCTCCGGCGACCAGCACCCAGATGGACCGGGAGACCACGCCCAGTCCAATCATAGCGGCCAGGGCGACAAGCTGGCTGGCGAGTTCAATCACGACGATTCGACGCTGATCGAAATTTCGATGCGCCGTCGCCATCCGGGTGGATTGGAAGCCGAGAATCACCGCCGAGAACGAATTGACGGCGATGACGAGCGGCAATAGCGCCGACGCATAGACGGAATTGATGGGAATGATCCCGCCGAGATTGGCGACGTGCAGCACGGCACTCAGCAGTAGCGCCGCCAGCCACAACAGGATGCCGCGGACGATCTGCACGACCCACGCCGTGTCGAGGAAGACGGGCTCGTCGCCATGCGGGCTTTGAATGATTTGCTGCCGCAGCCCGATGTCGGAGAGCATGCTCAGGATCACGGTCACCATCGTGGCGATCGCCATGACGCCAAACATTTCCGGTACCAGCAGGCGCGTCATGATCAGATTGCTGCCCAGGCGGATTGCCTGGCTGAGGCCGTAGCCGGCGAGACTCCAACCGCCCGCCCTGAGCACGCGCTGCTTGAGCGTCGGCGGTCCTGGCGACCGAGTGCCAGTCATCCCTTGCGCTTGGCGCTCGCCGGCCGAAAACCCGCCGAACTCTTGACCGCAGGAGCCTTTGCGGGCGCAACCATTCGCGCATACGCCACGCCAAGGCCGGCCACCGACCAATACACGACCGGAATGAAATGGATGGAACTGACCGTGAAGATGATGATCAGTATTCCAAGCAGCGTGGCAAACAGCGCCTGACCCAGCACGTAAGGCTCCGCGTTCTTGTCGGCGGCTTTCCGCATCGCTTTGTAGATGCCGATTTCGACGGCAATGAAGAAGCCCGCGAACAGCGACAGCCCGACCAAGCCGCTCGAAAGGGCGACGCCGACGTAGGAATTGACGAGATCGATCATGCCCTGGCCCTGCACCAGTTCCTGCATTGCAGCCGACTGGGACCAGTTGGTGCTGCCAAAGAGGAGATTGTCCTGAATTACCTGGAAGGATATCTCCAGCAGCAACTTCCGGTAATTTACGTTCGTTTCCTCGATCGTCCCGATAAAGGGCAGATGGTCAATGATTGCGTTACCCGCGGGAGTCGCCAGCAACAAGGGGAGGGCCAGGACGCCGAACAGCCCGAGCTTTGCCAAGCGCACCCCCGGCGATGGGCCCGTCGCCACGAACACCAGTACCATCGCAGCTGCTCCTACCCACGGGCCGCGTGACAAAGGGGCGACCTCTCCCACGATCAGCAATGTCAGACCAAGGCCCCAGAGCAATGGACTGGGCACCGATCTCCTCAGATACAGGAACAACCCGATCGCGACCGCGATGACGTAGCCCATTGGAATCGCCTGCCCGGCAGTACCGGCAGCGCGCAAATTCTCCCCCCGCATCAGCGGGACCCCCCCACCCCATCTCACCCCCAGTGCCCGATCCAGACTGGAGTAGAGCAACCACTGCCAGACCGACTCGAAGGCGCCGATCGCACTGAGCACCATCGCGGCCACCGCGAACGCCATCAGCGCATCGCGGAATCCCGGGAGATCCTTCAGGTAGCGGCTCGCCACATAGTAAGGCAGAAAAATATCTATGAAACTGTAGAACACGCCGTGCCGCAACGTACTGGTGAAGGGACTGTAGGTCAGCATCAGCAGGACAGTGAGTAACATGTAGCCCGCGATGAATTTGTCCGGCAGCGGGCGGCCGAATGGTTCGATGCCGGGCTGCTTTCGCAACGACAGATAAGCCGGCAACAGCACCGTCAGGGCGAGCAAGCGCCCGTAGTCGATCTCAAACAGGAAGTTGACCACGCCAAATCCGGGAACCTCGGCGGAAATAAGCGGCAAGGCGAACAGCAGAAAGAAGAACATGGCGAGCGTGTTCGGTTCGCGGCGTGACCCAGCAAGCAGCAAGGCCGCCGCCACGATGATATAAATCCAGAAGTTGTGGGCAAGAAAAGCCGCCAGCGTGAGTCCGACCCACAGGTTGCGCCGGCGTTCGAAATCTCGGCTGGTGGTCGCAATGGCGCAGGCTGGCGCCTTGGCGAGAGCGAATACCACTGCCGCCAGAGCCAGAATGACGGGCAGGGCTCTTAGATGCTCCGGCATGTTCCTACGCCGGGTATCGTGGTTTGATCAATCGCGCCAGAATGGCATCGAGGAAAAGGAGGATCGCAAGCGCCACCATCAGCAATACGATCCCCGCCGCCCCATGCAGAAAGCCTTGGCCGGCGGCGTCGCCGGCGTGGTAAGTGACGAGGATCAGCACCAGGACACGGATGATATTGGCGGCAAAGGCGATCGGCAGGACGCTGGCCAGCACGATCGCGTTGTGCAGCACGCTGGCGCGGGCGGTCAGGTACATGAACAACAACCCCAGTGCAGAAAGGCTGAACATCGAATTCAGCCCGGAGCAGGCGTCGGCCACCAGAAGTTGGTACTGACCAATGGTGATAATCACCCCGTTGCGTGCGATGGGATAGCCGGCGGCGTGTAGAAGCCGCACGGTAATTTCCGAAATCTGTTCCTTGAGCGGGCCGGTCAACGCGTCGACGAAAACGCCTGGCAACGGCAGCAGAAAAGCGACGAAAAAAACCGGAAACCAGAAGGCACGCAAGGCCGGCCAGCCGCGCATCGCGAGCAGGATGCCGGCAAGAACAGGCGCCAGCGCGCCGACTTCGAACAGGACGATCTCCAGGGCGCGCCCCACGACATAGAACATCAGTCCAAGCACCAGCAGCGCAATGCCCGGCACGCGCGCAGGCCGGAAGGACACGTCGAACAGCGCGGCACGCTGTTGCCAGCCTAGCCAGAGGATGATTGCGAGGATGATCGGCCCATGGGCATGCTCCTCCAGTTGCCAGAGCCATGTCGCGAGGCCGTAGAAAGTGGGAACATAGAGGATCAGCAGTCCGGCGAGTACCGGCAGCCATTCCACCTGGGCGCCGCCGCCCCGGCGGGATTCGATGTCGAACGCCGCGGACATGGCAGGCCCGCTCAATAGTCGTTAAGCAGGCTGCCCACGAGAGTGGTGCTCGCCTGCACCGCGCTATCGACCACGCCTCGCACCCGCCAGACGCGCGCGGAGTTCCGGCGCACCACGACCAGCGCCGATCCAGCGTACATGCTGATGGCGAGTGCGTCTGGCGTCTCCCCTGCCGCCGGGGAATCGAGCAGGATCACGTCATACTCGCTGGCCAGATCCCGCAGCAGTTGGCGAAACAGCGGCCGGCCCAAGAGTTCCGACGGATTGGGCGGCGGGGCGCCGGCCGGTAGCACCGAGACATTGAGCAGCGACTCAATGCGGACGATCGCCTCCCGCGACCCGCGGCCGGTAAGCACCGCCGAAAGCCCGGCTTGGTTGCCGAGGCCGAATAGCCGGTGCTGGCAGGGATTGCGCATGTCGGCATCGATGAGCAATGTGCGCTCGCCGAGTTGCGAGCACACCACGGCCAGGTTGGCGGCGATGAAACTGCGCCCTTCCTTGCGCTCGGCGCTGACGATGGCAAGCGCTTTGTGCGCAGGGTCAGCGTCGAACCATCGCAGCATCAGCTGGCTGCGCAGCGCGCGCAATCCTTCCGCCTGCGGGCTGAACGGGGCGTAGGCGGCGATTAGCTCCTGGCTAATCGCGCTATCGCCGGGTAGCAAGTAGGGATAGCCGAACTGGCGCGAGAGCGCAAAGTCGATGTCGGCTTGGGTGAGCAGGCCGAGCTGAATGGCCGCGTCGCCAAACGCGAGGCGCTGCTCCCGCTGCACGCTCAGGATACGTTCCACGTCTTCGATCCTGAGCCGGCCGGAGTCAACCAGAATGACGCCGATCGAACGATTGCCCGCCCTGAGCGCGGGACCTCCGGCTGCAGCGGGAATTACCTCGCTCTGCCCCAAGTTTCCGCCCTAGCGCAGCGCCGGAACCGCGCCGCGCCGCCAGAAGGCAAGTCTGCTTTGCGGTTTGGTTCGCGCGATGACGCCAATCACGGGAAGCTGCAGCATCTCCGCGAGGTCATGGGTCGAGCGCACGCGCTTGTCGAGCATCTCGAATCCGAACGCCGAGGCACCGCCGGCAATCAAACCGAGGACAATCAACACTGACACGGTTACGACGAATGGCTTGGGAAACGAAGGCTCGAGCGGCTCGACCGCCGGGGTGAGCACCGAGACGTTGGTCTGCGTCGCCTGGCTCTCGAGGCTGGTCTGGTTGAACCGTGTACTGACGGCGTCATAGGCGCGTTTTGCCGTTTCGACGTCGCGCAGGAGGACCGCAAGCTCGTCGCGCCCGCCTTTGAGCTGCAGCACTTTCTTCTTCTGCGCTTCGAGCGCGGCCATCAGCTCGGCCTGCCTGACCTGGTTGACGGCGGTGCTGGAGGAATAGCCGCTCGTGACGCGACGGGTCTCCGCCTCGACGCTTTTTCTCAATTCGGCGAGCTCTGCCTCCATGCGCAGGTACTGCGGGTGTTTGCTGCCGAGGTTGGAATCTTTCAGCTTGGCTTCGCGCTGGACGATGTCGGCCCTGAGGTTAGAAATGGTCGCGTTCTGCAGCACCTCCGGCAGCGTATCCGCTGTGGCGCCGACCGAGCGCTGCTTGGTCTGCGCGTCGCGCAGCTCAGCCTGAACGGCGTTGAGCCGTCCCGCGAGATCGGTCAGCTTGGTGTTTTCAGTGTCGTAGGTTTCTTCAGTGGCGACGATGCCAGTTTCCTTTTGATACTCGGACAGCCGGGTCTGCGCCTTTTCCACGTTTTCGCGCAATACCTTGGCCTGTTCTGCGAACCAGCGGGCGTGCTGCCTTGCCGGCTCGACCTTCAATTCGATCGAAGCCTCGATGTAAGCCTGCGCGAAGGCATTGGCAATCGCCGCGGCAAAAGCCGGATCGGTGCCGCTATAGGATATCTTGAGATTGTTGCTTTCGCGCGAGGGCGTCACTTTGACGCCCCTTTGCAGCGCGTTGGCGAGCCAATCCTCGAGCTTGCCCCTGCCCTGGGTTGCGGCCAGCCAGGACTCCTTCACTGATGCGCTCTGATCGAGCTTCAGCATGGTGACGACCTTGCGGGACGTGCGGTTGCTGGTGATGACGTCCACCTGGGTAGCGATGCTGCCAGGGGTCATCTGTGTGGACTGCAGCAATACCGCGACCACCGGGTCAGGCGTCCTGACGTCCACCAATACCGAAGTCTCCGCGGTGTATTTTTTGGGCAGCATCTCGTTCACTACCAGCCCGGCACCAACGGTGACGATTGCAACGGCGAGCGCGACTTTCCAGCGCGCGTGGATCACAAGCAGAATCTGGATAGGATTCATCGACGACTCCTCAGAACAGGCTTTCGGTGACGAAAATCACGTCGTCCGGTTTGATCAGATCGTCAAGCTGGGGTGTTAGCAATTCAACCTTGCCCTCGGCGCCGGCGCGGTACACGCGCAGCCCACGCTCGGTGCCGCGGGCGGTCGGACCGCCGCCCAGCGCGAGGGCCTGGCGGATCGTCATGTTGCGCTCGACGCGGTAGCTACCTGACCGTTGTGCTTCGCCATAGATGTAGAACATCGGCTGCCGGTGGACGTAGATCACGTCGCCGCCGACCACCACGATGTCGTCCTGCATCCTGTTGTCGAGGAACATGGCGGCAACGTCGATTTCCTTGCGCAGCGGTTTGCCGTCACGCACGCCCGTGAGGATCGCGACATCGCTGCCGGTTGCGGTGGCGCCCCCGGCGATCGCCATCATCTCGGAAAAACGGGTGTTGACGGTTTCCAGCGGGAAACGTCCCGCCCGGGTCACCGCGCCGAGGACCGACACCTGGTTACCGCGGTTCGCCAGCAGCGAGATATTGACCTGCGGCGACTGGATGAAGCCGCCGTCCTTCAACGCCTTGGCGATGGCCTGTTCAGCTGCGGGGATCGTCATGCCGCCGATCCTCACCGACCCGACCAGCGGATAGCTGATGGTTCCGTTCTCCGTCACACGGGTGTCCATGGTCAGGTCGGGATTCTGGAACACCTGGATGCGGATGTTATCGCCCGCGCCAATCTGGTATTCCGATTGCTTGTCCTGCGCATTCGCGAAGAGGGCAAACGCCGCCGCCAGGACGAAGAGCAGATTCCGGATCAGTCGCAGAGTATGCATGATTCGATCTCCTTGGCCGGGGTGAAGGCCGTGCTCACTTGAACCCGCCTACGCCTTTTTCAATGCTCTTCTGCGGCAGTTCCACCGACTTGGCCGGGGTCGCCTTGGCCTTGAGTTCAGCCTCGAGCTTCGCCTTGGCTTCCGCAGCGGCTCTCGTCTTCGACAACTCCTCCGCCCTGGCCCTGGCTTCGAGCTCTTCTTTGGCTTTCGCCTCGCCAAGCGCCTTTGCTTTGGCCGCGGCCGCCGCCTTGAGCTTTGCTTCAGCGGCAGCCGGGCCGCTGGCAAACTCTCCGACGTATTCGATTTTCGCCTGTCCCTTGACCTGCTTCATTTCCGCGGCAATCGCCTCGCTAGAGCGCCGGTTGAAAAGAAATTGCTGGATGCGCGGGGCCGCAGTCGCCTCGTCGACCGGCTCCTCCTTTGAGGCCACCACCCGGATCGCCTGACGACTGCCGCCCGTGTCGATCACCAGGATCTCGCCGTCTTTCGTGCCCTGCAGCTTGGGCAGAAACTCTAGCGGGATTTGCTCCGCCGCGCGCACGCCGCGATTCGGGACGAACTTTACCCCCTGGGATTGCAGCCATTCGGCGATATCCTGCATCGAGCGGGCCTTGGCCGCCCGCTCGCGCAGCCTTGCAACCACCTCGTCGGAGGCGACGAAGACGATTTCCTCCAGGTTGAACACCCGCCGGCGCGCGAACAGTTCGGGATGCTCGGCGTAATATTTCTTTACTTCTTCGGGCGAGGGCTTGGGTAAGGCCGCCGCGATCTGGTCCAGGTACGCACGCGCGAGAATTTCACTGCGCGCGGCTTCGATGGCTTGCACCACGCCCGGCGACTGGTCGAATTTCTTTTCCAGTGCCTTCTGCCTGGCGAGTTGCTGGTCAATAAGCTTGTCGAGAATTTCGCGCTTGGCGCGCTCGGCAAGCTCAGGCGCAAGGTTCGGCGTCCTTGCGAGTATGTCGTTGACCTGGTGCACCGTGATCTCGTCGGCATTGACCTTGGCCGCGACTTGAGTCGCAATTTTCTTTTCATCGCCCTGTTTCCCGCACCCGGCGGCGAGCGCGAGAGCGAGCATGAGAGGCGCGAGACAGGTGCGCTGGCATGGCGTCATTCGGAAAATCCCTGAAATGCGAAGCCCGCGAAGTTTAAACGATCCCGGTGAGTGCTCCAAGCGACCCGGCCATCTCAATATGTCAAAGAAACGCTGAAGGTCGCGACCCTGTCATTGAAAAACAGGGTGGCATCAGTGGAGGTACGCCGATCCCGCTGCAAGGTCGCCCTGAGGGTCACCTTGGGGTGGGCAGTCCAGTCGGCGCCGAACAGCACGCTGCCGAGGACGTCGCGCCGGGGCGGGCCCACGACGGGCACCACCGGGCCGAGGAAAGTGCTCGTACGACGGGATGCGCGCATGTTCAGTCGAATCTTTTCGCTGGCCTGCCACGCCGGCACGAACGCAAGCGTATCGTCGGCCCGATAGGTAGCGCTGGTGCCGGTCGTAAAGGGCGCGATTACCCGCGTCGCCGAGAGGTTGACCGACAGCTTGCTGGTCGGAGTCCAGGCAAAAGTGGCGTCGCCGGCAATGGCGGAAAAATCGCGCTGCGGAATGTTGTCGTGGCGGCGCTCGACGCGGCCCAGGTGGGCGGTCAGAGTCGATTTCCCGCTCGTCACCCAGGTCGCCCTGAGGTCAGTTTCGGTCAGCGTGAAAACATTGTCGATGAAATTGACGCGGTCGACGTCCTGGCCCTCGGTGACGCCGCGGCTCCTGCGCCGCGTGACGGTAATCGATCCCCGGCTCGCGGTGTCATACCTGAGGCCAAAATCCGCCATGACCTGATCGGATGAAGGTACGGCGAGGAACAACTGCGAGGTTTTTCGCTCCGAGCGCGCGGTGCCCGCTAGCAGGTGCCAGCCGCCGAACAGCCACGCGTCGATTGAAAGGTTTCGGTTGCGCGTTACGGTGGTGGTAAGCGTCTGGACCTGCGTATCGTCGAAGCCGACGACGCTCCCGGCCTGATCGGCGCTCAGCGTGCCGCTGATCCGGGGCGTCAGGTGCCACTGCCATGCAGCCCGGTAATTGAGCGCGTCGCGGTTGAGGAAGCTGAACTTGTCGTAGCGGGTGCTCGTCTGGTCGATATCGAACAGCACGCTTTGCTGCGCGTAGGACTTGCTGAAGTGCAGCCCGACGGTATCAACGATGAAGCGGTCCGACTTTCCGGATATGCCGCGCGCCAGTTGCGGATCGCTCACCTCGTCCACCACCCGCAACACGTTGGTATCCCAGTTCGGCGTCCTGCTGAGCCGAAGCGTCAGCAGGTCTTCCTGCGCCGCGGCAGCCGGCTGCGCTAAGGCAGCCTGCGGCGACAAAATCGCCGCAAGCGCGCACGCCAGTGCGCCGAACACAGATCTGGCAGCACAAAAATTGACACATGCCCGGAGCATCATCGCGCCGACGGCATGCGAAGATCGGAACCGGAAATTGCAATGGAAATGACAGCTGTGGAAAGATGCGTCAGTTCCGCAGATCGATACGAGGCTGGACGTCGGGGGACGCAAGGATGAGTCAGGGTATCCACGCGGGACAATACATTCGACCGGCGCCGCCGGCGGCTACGTTCTGCCTCACGGCGAGCGAAGGCGAGAGATTTCTCCAAATCATTGCGCAGTCCGCGCGGATCAGACGCCACTACGATCTTTTCCAGCTGCTGCAAGGCGAGGTCCAGTATTTCCTTCCGCACCAGATCCTGATTTCCGCCTGGGGCGACCTGCGCGGACCGAAGCTGCAACTCGACGTGATTTCCGCCATCCCGGGGGTGCGCACCGGCCGGCTCGACGGGTGCGACGTGGGCGGCCTGCTCAACGGCCTCTACCTGCGCTGGGTCGCGGAGGGGCGACGGCCGCTGCTGCTCGACAACACAACCGATGGAATACTGATGCATTCCGCCTGCGACTGTGCCCTGCACCGGTCCTTGCGCGGCGTGTGGTCGTTTCTGCTGCATGGAATCCACGACGCACGCGACGGAACCGACTGTCTGTACCTGACTGCGAACGCGGGCTCGATTGCGAAAGGGGCCGATATCGAACGCTTCCGTTTCCTCGCCGATGCGGTGATTACCCTGATAGATGCAGGATCTCGGAGAGTGGCCGGTTTGACGTCTCGCGCGACAACCACGAACCTGGCATCCGCATCGCGCTTGCATTTGCTGAGCGCGCGCGAGGAGGAGATCCTCACCTGGGTTTCGAAGGGCAGAACCAACTTTGAAATCGCGGAAATTCTGGCTATCAGCGCGTTCACGGTGAAGAATCACGTGCAGCGGATCCTCCGGAAACTCGGCGCGGCCAATCGCACCGAGGCGGTGGCCAAGTATCGCCAAAAGGACCGGCCGGTGCAAAGAAAACGCGCCGTTGGCGACGCCGTGCTGGTTGCCGAATAACCCGTCGTCCCGCGTCGATGTCTTCAACGGCCGTCGAGTCGCGGCCGGCGCCGAATCGCTCATGGCGCGTATGATAAGCTAGTCTTACTCGCCCAATCCTGACCAATCCTGACGGCCGTCTGTCGTCAGCTTGCCGGTCGCTCCGGATGCCTGCCTGAACATGCCAGCGCGAACCGTTCCCGTTACGTTCCGCCGGGCCACCCGACTCTCACTCGGCCGCGATCAACTTCTGAGCGTGTTCGAGATCCTGCTCGAGCCGCTGGTGCTGGTGGTCTCGCTGTGGTGCGTGGCGCTGGTGATCGAAGGGCGCCTGGGAGGGCACAACATGATCCTTTCCCTGATCGTGTTTTCGTTGACCTTTCCGGGTTCGTCCCGGCTGACCATGCCGCCCTGGCGGCTGATGCGGCACATCGCACTTACCTGGCTGACCATTTCGGGATTGCTCCTGCTGTTCGGCTACGGCAGCCGTTACCTTGAATATTTCGATCGCGATGTCCTGTTTACCTGGTGGTGGAGCGCCCCATTGAGCCAGACCGTGGCGCATTTTCTGCTGCGCGCCGCGGCGCCGGCGATTCGCGAACTCCAGGGCCGCGCCCGCCGCATCGTGGTGGCGGGCATGAACGAGCAGGGTATCGAGCTGGCCGCGCGCCTGACCACCGACCTGTACTCGAATGTCCGACTGCTCGGCTTCTTCGATGACCGCGAACACGAGCGCCTGAAGCAACGCGAAGCCTATCCCCTGCTCGGCAAGATTCTGGAGTTGCCGGCCTACGCGAAGACGAACAACGTCGACGTGATCTACCTCTCGCTGCCGATGGCCTCGCAACAGCGCATCCTGGCCCTGCTCGACGCACTGCGCGACACCACCAGTTCGATCTATTTCGTCCCCGATACGTTCGTCACGGACCTGATTCAGGGGCGCGTGGACGCGGTCGGCGGCATTCCGGTGGTCGCCGTGTGCGAAACGCCGTTCACCGGCCTGAGCGGGTTCGTCAAGCGCGCAAGCGATATCGTGCTGGCGCTGCTCATTCTGGCGCTGGTCTCCCCGCTGCTGATCCTGATCGCGCTCGGCGTCAAGCTGACTTCGCCGGGGCCGGTCATTTTCAAGCAGCGCCGCTACGGCCTCGACGGCACCGAAATCTCCGTCTACAAATTCCGCTCGATGACGGTACTAGACGACGGCGACACGATCGCGCAGGCGCGCAAGGACGACCGCAGGGTGACCCCGCTCGGCGGTTTCTTGCGCAAGACGTCGCTGGACGAGCTGCCCCAGTTCTTCAACGTCCTGCAGGGAAGCATGAGCATCGTCGGCCCGAGGCCGCACGCCGTCGCGCACAACGAAATGTACCGCTCGTTGATCAAGGGATACATGTTGCGGCACAAGGTGCGGCCGGGCATCACCGGCTGGGCGCAGGTCAACGGCTTTCGCGGCGAGACCGAAACGCTGGAGAAGATGAAGGCGCGCATCGATTGCGACCTGGAATACCTGCGCAACTGGTCGCTGCGGCTCGATCTTTACATCGTCGCCAAGACCCTGTGGGTGGTTTTCAAGTCCGAGAACGTCTATTGAATGGCGCCGGAGTGACGCCGCGGGACGACAACGGACCGGCCCCCGGGGCGGCGCCCCGCCGGACTGGTGATCTGCCCGAAATGCGCGCGGCGCAAGGGGTTGCTTTCGCTTATCCGCGTGTGTACCCTCGCAGGTCTGTTTTTCCGGGTTTGGGGGGACCGCTACCGATCAGGGGCGCAACCCGATGAAGGGACAGGCAATGAATCGGCTGGTGCGATTGCAGGCGGCGCTGTTCCTTGTCGCATTGCTTCTTTCCGCTTGCGGCGGCGGCAGCTCCGGTTCGGCCGACGATACTGATGCCACGCCTCCGACGGTAACCGCCGTATCCCCGGCGAACAACGCGGTCGGCGTGGGGTTGAACACCACCCTGTCGGCGACCTTCTCCGAAGCGATGCAGATCCCGGCGCCGGGCAGCACCCCTTTTACCCTGGTGCCGACCGCGGGCGGCGCGGCGATCGCCGGCACGATAAGTTTCAGCGGCACGACGGCGATCTTCACGCCCGCCGCGAGCCTGGCCCCGAACACCCAGTTCAGGGCGACCATCACGACCGTGGTGCGAGACCTTGCGGGCCTTCCGCTGGCAGCGCCTTTCATCTGGACGTTCACCACCGGCCCGGTCCCAGATACGACGCGGCCGACGGTATCTAGCATCAACCCGGCGAACAACGCGCTCAACGTGGCGCCGAACGCCGCGCTTTCGGCGACTTTTTCGGAGGCGATGAACAACGCCTCGCTCAGCACGGCGAGCTTTACCCTGGCGCCGGCCGCCACGCCCGGAGCGCTGGTCGCCGGCGCGGTGACCGTCAGCGGCAATACCGCGACCTTCACGCCTGCGGCAAGTCTTGCGGCAAGCACCCTGTTCACCGCGACAATCACTACGGGCGCAACCGACGCCGCGGGCAACGCGCTGGCGGCCAATTTCACCTGGAATTTCACCACCGGCATGATCGCCGATCTCACGCCGCCGGTCGTGTCCTTCAACGCGCCGGCGAACGGCGCGATCAACGTGGCGGTCAACTCATCGGTGGCGTCGGCGACGTTCTCCGAGCCGATGAACAACGCGACTCTCACCACCGCGAGCTTCACGCTGGCGCAGGCGCCGGCCGGCCCGGCGGTCGTCGGTACGGTAAGCGTCAGCGGCAACACTGCGTCGTTCACGCCGGTGGGCGATCTTCTCGCGTTCACGGTATACACCGCGACCATCACCACTGCCGCACGCGACGCGGCGGGCAACGCGCTGGCGGCGCCGTTCAGCTGGAGTTTCACCACCGGCCCGGGCAGCGATACCACGCCGCCGACGGTTTCGGCCATCAACCCGGCGAACAACGCGCTCAACGTGGCGCCGAACGCCGCGCTTTCGGCGGGCTTCTCCGAAGCGATGAACAACGTGACGCTCACCACTGCGAGCTTCACGCTGGCGCCGACCGCGTCACCCGGCACGCCGGTCGCTGGCACGGTAAACGTGAGCGGCAATACCGCGACGTTCACGCCCCTCGCGCCTCTCGCATTCAGCACCCAGTTCACGGCGACCATTACCACGGCCGCGACCGACGCCGCGGGCAATGCGCTGGCGGCGCCGTTCACCTGGAATTTCACCACCGGCGCTGCCCCCGATGTCACGCCGCCGACGGTGTCGGCCATCAACCCGACGAATAACGCGCTCAACGTCGCCTCGACCACTTCGGTTTCGGCGACCTTTTCCGAGCCGATGAACAATGCGACCTTGACCAACGTCAGCTTTACGCTGGCCGCCGGCGGGCCGGTGGCCGGCACGGTGAACGTCAGCGGCAATACCGCGACCTTCACGCCTTCGGCTCCCCTTGCCTTCAGCACCCCGCACACCGCGACCATCACCACGGCCGCGACCGACGCCGCCGGCAATGCGCTGGCGGCGCCGTTCAGCTGGAATTTCACCACCGGCGCCGTACCCGATTCGATCGCCCCGACCGTGTCGTTCACCGCCCCGGCGAACGGCGCGACCAACGTGTCGCTCAACTCGTCGGTATCGTCGGCGACCTTCTCTGAGCCGATGAACAACGCGACGCTCACCAACGTGACCTTCTCCCTGGTGAGGACCTCGGACGACGACCCCGTTGCCGGCACGGTGGGCGTCAGCGGCAACACCGCGGCGTTTACGCCGTCGGTAGGCCTGCTGCCATTGACGCAGTACACCGCGACCATCTCCACGGCCGTGACCGACACCGCGGGCAATGCGTTGGCGGCGCCATTCAACTGGACGTTCACCACCGGCGCTGCCGCCGACACCACGCCGCCGACGGTAACCACCGTCGTGCCGGCGAATGCCGCAGCCGGCGTGGCGACCAACATCGTGGTCCAACTGACCTTCTCGGAGGCGATGACCAACGCTTCGCTCAATACCTCCAGTATTACCTTGGCACCGACCGCAACGCCCGGCTCACCGGTCGCCGGCACAGTTACCATCAGCTCCAATACTGCGTCGTTCACGCCCCTGGCGCCGCTTGCCGCAACGACCCAGTTCACGCTGACCGTTTCCACCGCAGTAACCGACGCCGCGGGCAACGCGCTAGCAATGCAGTTTAATTCGAGCTTCACCACCGGCGCGGTCGCTGATACCACGCCACCGCTGCTGCTTTCCACGTCTGTGGATGCCCCCGGCAATGTCAACGTGGCGGTGAACGCCTCGGTTTCGGTGACGTTCAACGAGCCGATGAACAACGTGACGCTAAACACCGCGAACATCACGCTGGCGCCGACCGCCACGCCCCTCGCGACGATCGCGAGCGCGGTGAGCGTGACCGGCAATACCGCCACCTTCACGCCGTTGGCTCCGCTGGCACAGGGCACCAATTTCACCCTGACCATCACCAACGGCGTAACCGACGCTGCGGGCAATGTGCCGCCGGGGAACGTCACCCGGACATTCACCACCGCGGCCGACATGACGCCGCCGGCAGTGCTCTCCACGTCTATCGTAAACGGCGCGACCAACGTTTCGGTCAACTCCGCGCTCTCGGTGACCTTCAGCGAGACGATGAACAACGCGACGCTGAACGCCGCGACCTTCGTGCTGTCGCCGGCGGCTGCCGGCACGTTTGGCTTCAGCGGCAATACGGTGACGTTTACGCCTTCCGCTCCTCTTGCAGCGTCTACGCCGTACACCCTGACCATTACCGGCGCGACGGACGTCGCGGGCAATGCTCTGCCCGTGTTCATGTTGAGCTTCACGACCGCGGCGGGCGCAGTGGCGGCGTGTCCGACCTCGCCCACCAACGGCACGGCCGTCGGCGCCATCACGCCAAATCTGAGCGTGAGCCGCGCCTCGGGCGTCGGACCCCTCGCGGTGTTCTTCGACGCCACGGCCACCACCCACACCAATGGGGCGCTCAGGCCTTTCCACGACATCGAGTACCGCTGGGCGTTTGGCGATCCGGCCGGCGGTGCAACCTGGAATAACGGCAGCGGGGCGCTGAATCCGGCGCGCAACAGCAGGGACGCGGCGACGGGCCCGCTGGCGGCGCATGTCTTCGAGACGCCGGGCACCTACACCGTCACGATGAGCGCATTCGACGGCGCAACCACTGCGCCGTTCAGTTGCCAGATCACGGTCACCGATCCGAACGTGGATTTCGCCGCCAGCACGGTATGCGT
>Ga0187893_10002848_pt1 | contig 36866 bp, 35 predicted proteins | sample MA1701074metaG_FD_139574 | JGI IMG/M metagenome (GOLD analysis project Ga0187893, IMG submission 139574) | White microbial mat communities from a basaltic lava cave in the Kipuka Kanohina Cave System on the Island of Hawaii, USA - MA170107-4 metaG ... | reverse complement strand
TTTGAAAAACTAGGCTGTTTTAATGTAAACAACAAAGATCAAAGCGCTTCGTCGCTTCGCTCCGCCCGAGTTCAGTGGTCCCCTAAGTTGAAATCGGGTGGGTCCCTAAAGTGAAATCGAACAACCACTCGGCGCCGGAAGAAATAAAGCAAGGGAAGGGTGAGGGCAGATGTCCAGCTCTCGATTTCTTCCGATTTACGCGTCAGGTTGAGCACACGGAGACTGTCGGCCCAACCGCTCCGCTTCGTCATCACGTCAATAAAGATATTGACGTCGATGAAAACCTTCAATCGGCCAATCTCCGCGCGATCATCTCGCGAATAAGGGCTTTGTCGTCTTTGACTAGATTTTCCGGCTGGATACCGACAAGGGCGAGTAGGTCAGGATCAATAGGAACGTTGGGGCATCGCGTTGATAACAAGTCGCGGTCACTGTCGCCGTATCGTCGTGCGGCTTCGTCCCTTTCTTTTTGCGCCAGCAGTGAATGCAAGCGCCGCTCGAGATCTCGTAACGTCATGAGGTCTTCGTCTCGCACCGACTTGAGTAACTCGTCCAGTTGTTCAGGAGTTTTCGCCACGTTGAGCAGGATTATAGTTGATGGCACGAGCTACGGTCAAGGCGAGAACAAAATGGGCAATGGTCGCCCGGTGAAAGCCAGCCCAACAGCTCAACCTGAAAATTCTGCCGAATGCTTGCAAGAGTAATTTGATGATCGATCAATCCAAAAGCGGCCCCGCAGACGAAAATCCAAAATCAAAAATGGAATGCAAGTGGACAGGGTGATTCGGTAAAAACAGGCATGAGGCAATGGGCAACAGGTAACAGCAAGAGACAATAGGATAAGGGATAAAAAAATGGGAAATCAATAGCGGCAGAAAGTAGGAGTGACGTCGATGAGCAAAAAAATCTTTCTCTGGCTACTGGCAACTGTCCTTCTGACAACTGTCCTCCCCGCCGAGGCGCAGCAGACAAAGAGAGTTCCAAAGATTGGCTATTTATCGGCAAGCATTCGTGCTGCTCACGCGCCAAGCTTCGTGGCATTTCGGGAAGGCTTGCGTGAGCTTGGGTACCTGGAAGGCCAAAACATCATGCTTGAAGCGCGCTTTGCTGAAGGCAAAGCCGAACGGCTGCCAGCGTTGGTTGCGGAGCTATTAAGCTTGAAGGTTGATCTAATTTTGGCTGGTGGCTCAGAGGCCGCCAGACCAGCCAGGCAGGCGACGACAACAATACCGATCGTTGTCGCACACTTTGAAGACCCTGTTGGTGAGGGATTTGTTGCCAGTTTGGCCCGTCCTGGGGGAAACATCACCGGGTTAAGTAGAATGTCAAGCGATTTAGCCGGCAAACGCGTTGAACTGTTGAAAGAAACAGCTTCCGCGATTCGCCGGGTTGGGGTGCTTTTAAACCCGGCCAACCCAAACAACCTACTTGCACTGAGAGAAGCGGAAGCAGCGGCGCGTGCGCTAAAAGTGTCGCTTCAACCCTTGGAGGTACGACGTTTTAGTGACATTGAGTCTGCGTTTGCCATGGCAACCAAAGTTCGATCCGAGGCGCTTCTGGCAAGCGTGGATCGAATAATCGACACTGAGCGCAAAAGAATAATTGCTTTTGCTGTAAACAAACGACTCCCCACCATGTTTCATACTAGTCGCGCTGTGGAGGAGGGTGGTCTGATGTCCTATGCCCCTAACATCTCTGATCTATTTCGACGTTCAGCGACGTATGTTGACAAAATTCTCAAGGGCGTCAAGCCTGCCGATCTCCCAGTGGAGCAGCCGATGAGGTTCGAATTCATCGTCAATCTGAAAACCGCCAAAGAGATCGGGTTAACGATTCCCCCGAACGTTTTAGTAAGAGCTGACCGAGTTATCCGATGAAAACAGGCATAAGGCACGAGGCGGCAGGCAATAGCTGGAGGGCAAGCTTATGACAGTCGTCCGTAGTCCGTGGTCAGTAGTCGGCAGGAGTATTTTTGGTCTTACGCTTGGCGCCATGCTCCTTGCGCTTAGCTTTCCAGCGTTGGCGCAGCAGCCGGGAAAAGTGCACCGGATCGGCTATCTCGCGTCTGCTCGCACGGGGTTGACCTACACCCAGGAGGCATTTCGAAAAGGTCTCAGCGCGCTTGGGTATATTGAGGGACAGAATATTTTCATCGAGTGGCGGTCGGCCGAAGGGAAGCTCGATCGATTGCCGGGACTCGTGGACGATCTGGTCCAGAAGAAAGTTGACGTCTTGGTTGTCACAAGCGTGCAAGCGGCCCTGGCTGCCAAGAGGGTCACTCAAGCCATTCCCATCGTCTTCGCGATTGCTCAAGATCCCGTGGGGACCGGGCTGATTGCCAGTCTGGCACAGCCGGGTGGAAATATAACGGGTGTGACCGATTTTGCTCGCGAGTTGGCAGGCAAGCGGCTAGAACTGCTCAAGGAAACAGTCCCAAAGATCTCCCGGGCGGCCATTCTTAAGTGGAAGCCGGCGGGTCCCGATTATGCTGCGGAGATGAACGAAATTGAAATGGCGGCCCGAGCATTAGGAGTTCGGGTTCAGCCGGTGGAGGTACGGGGAGCTGAGGATTTAGCGAACGCCTTTGCGGCAATGAGCAAGACGGGAGCCAATGCGTTTATGGGACTAACAGACACGCGGTTTGCCGGCAATCGAAAAACGATTATAGACCTGGGTTTGAAAAATCGGCTACCTGTTATCTATCAGGACAAGGTATTTGTTGAGGGCGGCGGGCTGATGTCATATGGCACTAACCGCGCCCAGTGGCGGGGGCGTGTAGCACACCACGTCGATAAGATCCTCAAGGGTACCAAACCTGCCAACCTCCCAGCCGAGCAGCCGACAAATTTTGAGCTAGTGATCAGCCTCAGGGTCGCCAAGCAAATCGGTATCACAATTCCGCCGAATGTGTTGGTCAGAGCGGACAAAGTGATACGGTAAAGCGTGAGAGGCAAGGGGTAAAGCGAGAGCGCTATGCGATGAAAGCAGGCATGAGTCACAAGGCAACAGGCAATGGGCGGGAGGGCAATATTATGACAGTTGTCAGGGGTCAGTCGTCAGTAAAGAACAAGAACAAATCAAAAGGATGAAGGATAAGGGATAAAGTATAAATGATAAAAAGAACTGGGAATCATTAGCTGCAATAGACAAGAGGAAAACCAATGACAAGAAAAATCTTTCTCTGGCTGCTGGCAACTGTCCTTTTGACAACTGTTTCTCTGGCCCACGCACAGCAGCCCAAAGTCCATAGGATTGGCGTGATCCTGCCCGGAGGGCCGCTCTACGAGGCGATCGACGGGCTCAAGGTCGGCCTGCGGGAATTGGGGATGGAAGAAGGCAAGCATTTAGTCCTCGTGATCCGTGATACGAAGGGTGAGGTCAAAGCGGCGGAAGAAGCGGCGAGGAACTTTGAACGAGAGAAAATTAACTTGATATACGCGGTAGCTACGTCGGTTGTCACGGCCGCCAAAGGGGCAACCGCCACGGTCCCGATCGTTTTCGGAGTCGGCAGTGATCCGGTTACCGGTGGACTCATTACCAGCTTCGCGATACCCGGCGGGAGGCTTACGGGAGTCCATTATCTGGTTAGAGATCTTACTGCAAAGCGCCTTGAGGTCTTGAAAGAGGTTCTGCCGAAGCTCAGTCGAGTGCTGACACTCTACAATCCGGCAAACCGTGTTGCCGTAGAATCGGCCAAGCTGGGTCGGGAGGAAGCAAAGCGGCTGGGACTTCGGTTCCTTGAGAGGCATGTCTCATCGGCGGAAGAACTCCATAAGAGGCTGCAGGCCCTCAAGCCGGGAGAAGCGGATGCTTTCTTCTACACCCCAGACGCGTTGATAGTGGGACAGGCGCAATTGGTCATCGACACGGCCAGGAGCAAGAAATTGGCGACGATGTTTCACGAGCCGAGCCTGGTGGCCAAAGGGGCGCTGGCAAGCTACGGGCAAAACTACTACGAAGTGGGGCGGGCGTCGGCAAAATACGTCCAACGGGTTTTGAACGGCGCCCCCACGCGAGATTTGCGGGTGGAGACGATCGAAAATATCGAGCTCGCGATCAATCTCCAGACCGCAAAACAGCTTGGGCTAATTGTTCCTCTTGAGCTGCTTGCGCGGGCGCATAGAGTGATTAAGTGAGAGTAAGGAGTGAAGAGTAAGGGGTGAGGGGTGAAGGATAAAAGATAAGGGATTAGGTAGAAAGGGCAAAAATAGTGTATCTTCAATTTGCTGAGGACTTGGGACAAAGAAAATGACGACCCGCACCCCAATCCAAAATCTAAAATCCAAAATCCAAAATTTGGGAGTTTTGAGTTTTTTCCGCCACTTTGCCGGACGCCGGCGGGAACGGCTAGTCCGTGACTACTTCTATATCTCGGTGCTTTTGATCGGCGGCGGTTTGATCACCAGCGGGGTCGTGGAGATCTACTTTCGTTATCAGGAGAGCCGCGAGCAGTTGGGTCTTTATCAGAAAGAAGTAGCGTCCGGAGCCGCTTTCAAGATCGAACGGTTCGTTCAAGAAATTTACAATATCCTGAGGAGCACTACCAGAAGCCGTGAGGTCGCCCCCGAAGGTTTAACAACGGCATTTCGCTTCGAACTGGAGAAACTCCTCCTCATTGCCCCGGCTATTACCGAGGCATTGGCTCTCGATGCAAATGGCGCCATCCGCGTTCAAGCCTCGCGCCTGCGCACCGTTCTCCCCGAGGTGAAGCGTGATCTTACCGTGGCGCCCTCCTTCCTGCAGGCCAAGCAGGGGAAGGCCTATTTCGGGCCGGTGCATTTTGTGCGTGGTTCGGAGCCCTACATGACCATTGCCGTCCCGATAGAGCGGTTTGCGGGCGACGTCCTTGGCGTACTGCAAGCCGAGGTGAACTTGAAATACATCGGTGACGTGGTCTCCGCCATTACCGTGGGTAAGGCAGGGTACGCGTATGCGATTACTCGCACCGGTGAGCTCATCGCCCACCCGGACATCAGTCTCGTTTTGCAAAGGCGCAGCGTTGCCGATCTCGAACAAACGAAAGCAGCCTTCCGAGGACGCAGCCCCGGCACGCCCGAGCCCAATGCAATCGTGGGCAAAAATCTGCAAGGAAAAGATGTTCTAAGCTCCTTTGCGCTCATTTCCGGCCTGGATTGGGCGGTCATGCTGGAGCTTCCCCTGGAAGAGGGCTATGAGCCGCTTTACGCTTCGATGATGCGGACTTCCGCTCTGCTCCTGGTGGGGCTCGGTATGGCTGTTTTGGCCAGCCTATTCGTAGCGCATCGCGTAGTCCGTCCCGTACGAATCCTACGGGAGGGAGTCGAGCGCATCGGTACCGGGGAACTCGGTTATCGTCTCGACCTGAAGACCGGCGATGAGATTGAACTGCTGGCGGAAGAATTCAACAAGATGACCACTCGGCTCCAGGAATCCTACGCCAACTTGGAACAGAAGGTCGAGGACCGGACCAAAGAACTCACCGAATCGCTCGAACAGCAGACCGCCACCAGCGAAATCCTGGGGGTCATCGCGGGTTCTCCGACAAACGTGCAGCCAGTGCTTGATGCCGTGGCCGAAAGCGCCGCGCGCCTTTGCGATGCCGGTAATGCGCATTTCTATCGCGTGGAAGGCAATGTCCTAAAATTAATGGCCTATTATGGATCTCTTCCGGCAACCGAGGAAATTCCCATTACCCGCGGGGGAGTCATCGGTCGCGCCTTTGTGGACCGTCAGACCGTTCACATCCATGATTTGGCCGCCGCGGTCGAAACCGAATTTCACGACGCCAAGGAAGCGCAACAACGCTTCGGCCACCGCACCGTGCTCGCGACACCGCTGCTGCGCGAGGGGGTGCCTCTGGGGGTTATCGGAATTCGTCGAATTGAAGTCCGCCCATTTACAAACAAACAAATCGCTCTCCTTAAAACCTTCGCCGATCAGGCGGTGATCGCCATCGAGAACGTCCGGCTGTTCCAGGAAATCCAAGACAAAAATGAGCAGCTGGAAACCGCCAGCCGGCATAAATCTCAATTCCTCGCTAATGTAAGCCACGAACTACGCACTCCTCTGAACTCGATTATCGGATTTACCCGCATCGTTTTGCGCCGTATCGGAGAACAAATACCGGACCTACAAAAAGAAAACCTGCAAAAAGTCCTGATCAGCTCGGAACACCTTTTGAGCTTGATCAACGAGCTGCTCGACCTGGCGAAGATCGAAGCCGGGCGCATGGAAGTCTACGCCGAAACGTTCAAGCTGGACGAGGTGCTTCGCGTGGCGACAACAACCGTGGAGCCCATGTTGAAAGATGGCCGCGTTCGCCTGGTGACCGAGATAGCGCCGGACATCCCGCCCTTGAAAACAGATAGGGACAAGCTCAAGCAGGCGGTGCTGAACCTACTCAGCAACGCCGCAAAGTTCACCGAGAGGGGAGAGATCAAGGTTGCGGCATGGTCGGAGGACGGGGCGTTGAAGCTGGTGGTTTCCGACACCGGCATCGGCATGAAGACGGAGGCTTTGCAGTACATCTTTGAGGAATTCCGCCAGGCGGATATGTCGAGCACGAGGAGATATGGCGGCACGGGCCTGGGTTTGGCGATCGTCAAGAAATTCATCAATCTCATGGGCGGCGACATTACGGTGGAGAGTGAGGTGGGGAGGGGATCGAAGTTTACGATCACGCTGCCGATGGAGGCAAGAGGTTAGGAGTGAGGAGTAAAGAGTAAATATTACCCGCACGCCTTGTGAAACTTGTCAGAGGATGGAGCCATGTCCAAAAAGAAAATCCTGGTAGTGGACGACACCGAGTGGAACCGGGACCTGATCGTGCAGCTCCTAGAAGATGACTACGAGGTTGCGCAAGCTGTGAATGGAGCGGAGGGGGTGAAAGCGGCCGAGCGGGATCAACCCGACCTCATCCTCATGGACCTCGGCATGCCTGTGATGGATGGCTGGGAGGCGACCCGGACGATCAAGGCAAACGGGGCGCTCAAACATATCCCGATCATCGCCGTAACTTCCCACGCCATGGTGGGCGACGAAATCACCGCCCGGGAGGCGGGCTGCGACGACTACATCGCTAAGCCGGTGGATGAAAATGAGCTGATGCGGAAGATTAAAAAGTTTTTGCAGTGAGGAATAAGGGAGATGTTTCGGATAGGGATAAGAAGCGTCAAGAATAATAGATTCGAAGGGAGACGCGTATGGTGCGGATAAAAATGCGGCGCGCGATATTTTTATTGGCGGCATTGGTATCGCTGTGCAGTTCGCTCCTGTGGGCCGCAGAAGGCATCATTTCTTCAGTCCCGGATCCTTCGGGAAAGTTTTGTCATCTGAAGTTCCCGGCGGTCATAGAAGAAACATTGAACTGGGATCGGCCGGTGCTTAAAGATCCCAGCGACGGCGATATTGTCGATTTCTACGGCCCGTGCGATTACGATCCGTTGGGAAAAGAGCAGATAGCACGCCAGAAGTATCATTTGCGGCGCGATCGTCGAACCGACATGGACAATTGACGATATTAGAGGGATTGATTTAATATTTTTCTAATTGTAGCTTGAGGACTATCAAGACCTCAAGATAAATGCTGATTTCTCGCTCTTCTCGAATTGCTCCCCGGATACTGCGCGCCGTTATTCATCGGGACAATATTCTCCGATTAAAGCTTCAGCTGTGCGTATGACTTTAAGAAAAATAAGGTTTGCGTTAACTCGTTTGTTGTTTTTGGGGTTGCTGGTTTTGGGAGGCTGTGGCCCGGCATTCCTGGCGCCGCACGAACTGCCGAGTCGTATCGATCTCACTTCGGCTGCGCTCTATAAAGAGCTCAATGGCATCGAAAGAATTCTCCATCGGGAAATCCGTCAAACCGCAGGGACACAGCGGTCAACCACTCCAATAAACCAGCTCATGGCCAGGCATGATCTATCACCCGGAAACCCCGATTGCCCGATTTATTTCGGCCAGGCCAACGTGCAGCCGGTCTTTAGCGATAGCGGTCCGCTCCGTGGTGCGCCGCTCGATGAAGTGAGTGATAAAATAAGACGGGGCGAACTCAAGCGCAATGAAATCCAAATCGAATTCATCTGGGTGGATGGAAAAAAAGTAACTATGAACAATAGGGGCCTCACCGCACTTTACAGAGCGGGGGTGGCTCCCACCAAAGCGATTGACCGCAGCGGTAATCTTCAAGGAGCGAGCAACACAATCGAAGATGTGCTAAGGCGACTTGACGGCATGGGCGGTAAGCCATCCACTGAAATGCTGATACGAGGTAAGGGTTTGGGACGTGACGGGAAGCTCAAAGAAGCTTCGGATTGGGATGCACCCATCGGCGAGGTCGTAAGCATGCCCGAGGAACTCTTAAGACTAGCAAGGGATTGCCGGCGAGGAACAGAAAGGCGAAGTCATAAAGTCGTTGAGTTCAAATTGGCAAGCGGATTTTGAATGGTTCGGTCGACTCGGCCTTTCTATTACTCATCCTAGCCACGGCTAAATTTTCCGCTACCATAGACCTTTTACCCCGTTTTCTTGTACTCTCTGCCTAAAGCATCCGGGCGACGGCCCCGTTGCCTTAAATCGTTACCCTGCATCACCTTAAGGAGACGAGCATGGGTCACTTCAAGTTTTGCGCGACCATATCGTCGCGTTGGCGCAAGCGGGCCTGCTGGTCAAAATCGACGTGCTGATTAACAAAGATACCGAGGCGATGTCGTTGTTGCGCTGGCAGTTTCGCGAGTTGGCGCAGGAGGAGCGCCGCCAGGCGTTTCCTATGCCGCTCCAGCGAGAGTACCCTTCAGCGTAAGCGAACTTGATTATGCGGGGGCTTGCCGGCGCGCCGACCCGGGCCAAACAGCTCTGGGAGCGTTTGGAACTACCGAAACTCAAGCCCCAGGATCCCTGGTTCGGTTACAACCTCGGCATAGGGGTTGATGAAGACGAGGAGGAAGCGCAGGTGGCGGTCAGGGGCCAGCGCTACGTGACGGGTGAAAAGAGGATACGGCAAACGGTGTCCGCCAAGCGAAAATGATCCGGCTTAATCGATGAAACGCGCCGCAGTCATATTCGATTTATTCGGCACTCTGGTCGCCGACTTTGCGTCGTCGGCCGGGAGCATGAATAGCGAACTGGCAGCGGCTCTTGGACTACCGGACGAACCGTTCATGAAACTCTGGAGACAGACCACCGCGATGCGAACCCTCGGGGATTTTCAGACTGTGGAAGCTAGCATAGAATATGTTTGCGAGACCCTGGGTGCGACGGTGTCGGCCGCGCAAATGGCGACTGCGGTGGAACTCAGGTTGAGGTATATAAGGCGGGCTTTAAAGCCCAGACCCGATGCCGTGGCCACGTTGACGCGGTTAAAAAGCGACAACTACAAAACCGGACTGCTCAGCAATTGCTCCATCGAAATACCCATTTTGTGGCGCGAGACAGCATTTGCGAATGTCGTTGACACGGCCGTGTTCTCGAGCCGAGAACGCTTGAAGAAACCGGACCCGCGTATTTATCATCTTGTGTGCGAGCGGCTCGGCGTATCGCCAAGTTCATGTCTCTATATTGCTGATGGCGAAAACCATGAATTAACCGCCGCCACCGAGACAGGCATGTACTGCGCCCTCATACGGAACTCTTCACAAGAAACGCGCGGCGAGTTGCATCAAGAAGCAAGGGAATGGCAGGGGGCTGTCGTCGCGGATTTTGCGGAGGTGCTGCAATGGGTGCGGATTACGGATGGAGGATAGGCAAGCCGTGAAGACAATTTACGTTGACATGGATGATGTGCTTTGCGAAACGGCGCGCCGATTTCTCGCTGTGATCGAGCGCGAATTCGGCAAGAGCGTGGCTTACGACCAACTGACCGATTTTGACTTCGAGCAGTCCTGCGGTCTCAAGCCCGCAGAGCGCAAAAGGTTATATGAAATTGTCCATCTACCCGACGAACTTCTGGGGATCGCGCCGATGGGCGAAGCCATCGCGATACTAAAAGAATGGACCTTGGCAGGATATGCAATCGCGATTGTGACCGGCCGGCCGCCGGCGACCTACGAAGTTTCCCTTCAATGGCTCGCGCGCTATGAGGTTCCCTACCATAGCTTCACCGTTGTCGATAAATACGGTCGCTTCCAAACCGAAAACACCATCGGTCTTACGCTTGTGGAACTGGCGGCGCAACGATTCTGCTGGGCGGTGGAGGATTCGCTCAAAATGGCAAACTTCCTGGCCCATGAGATGAATCTTACGGTCGCTTTGTTAGACCGTCCTTGGAATCAAGGGGCTATTCAACATCCAAAAATCAGGCGCTGCGCGAATTGGCAGGGAATTGGCAGAGCGTTTTCCAACGGAGCAACTTTTTGATTTTTGGCTTTGCATGGCTGCGAGCGAGAATCCGGCGATAACGATTGAGTATGCCAGACGTTCTGGTTCACTACGAAGAGCCCGAAGTGCCTACGAAGGGGGACGGTCCCCTTCCGGAAAGGGGACCGTCCCCTTTTGGTTGCGCCGTAGCCACGCCGTGTCCTTCGTAGTGGGCGCTTCCTTACAGGAATTCCGGAAGATCCTGATTTTTCGTTCATTTGATCGACCGCGACGGGTTAGGCGGACCGGATGAGGACCGAGAGTCATGCCGTTGTCTATAAGACAAGCCCAGCCGCAAGATAACGATACTGTAGTTAGTATTTTACGGGAAGCCGCACGGTGGTTGGAAGAGCGCGGGCAGGCGATATGGCGCGATGATGAATTAGGGCAAGAACAAATCGCCGGCGAGGTTGAGGCGGGGCTTTTCTATCTGGCGGAGTGCGACGGTGAGGCGGCGGGAACCATCCGATACCAACTGGAGGATCAGCTCTTTTGGCCTGAGATAGATCAGGGTAATTCGGCTTTCGTGCATCGTCTCGCGGTCCGCAGAAGTTTTGCCGGAGGCGAAGTTTCCTCGGCTCTACTGCTTTGGGCCATTGCCCGCACCCACGAGCTGGGCCGGCGTTACCTGCGCCTGGATTGCGAAGCCTTTCGCTCCAAGGTGAGGGCGATTTATGAACGAATCGGTTTTTCCTTTCACAGCTACAAGCGGATCGGTCCGTACTATGTCGCGAGATATGATTATGACGTCGTAGGGCTCTCTCCTCCGAGGGGGCGTTGAACCCGGATTCCGCAGTTGTACGCGCCAGTAGCCGCGAGCGAGGGGCGAGCCTGGAAGTGCAAAGACACCTAACCGTAGAGTTTCAAAGTCGTTGTTGCTTTGCGCGCCCCCTTTGCTTAGGTTTTTAGGTTTCTCATTAAAACACCGCTGATCGATGTCCGCTTAGAGGCGGAGGCCTATTGGCTTCGCACCGGAAGGTTCGCCCCTCGCTCGTTGCGTCAATGGCAACTGCGGCATCCGGGTTGAATGGAGTTAATAGATCGCTTCCACCGTCTCGTATTTAGAGTCTGGGGTCTAGCGTTGAAATCAAGACCCGAGACACGAGACTCTAGACTGTCTTTAACTCGTTAGTTCCGCCGCGGCACGGTGCATGACGCCATAGAGATCGACAGAGGCAAGAGCGCAATATTCCAACGTATAGCCCTCCCGCGTATCGGCGTAACCATCTTCCAGGATGCGTTGCATCACCATGCGGTTGAAGCTGCCGTGGCCCATCACGCCCGCGTCGTGCTCTTTCAGATCGGCCTCCTCGTGAGTCGAAAAATAAATCGCCTGCTTCTTGGTGAAACCGTAGTGAGTCGTCAGGGTCTTAAACCAGGCGGCCGCCCAGTGGCCGATGGGCTCCTCCGTCAGCATGGAGAACCACCACTCGGCGACGGTCCCTTCCCAAAGTAGCGCGCGTTTGAAGTCTAAAATCGCGCGTGCCTCGGGCAGCATCGGATGGCGCAGGACTTCGTCTTCGCTGAGTCCCAGAGCCTCGGCCGTCTGCAGCATGACCAGCATATGCCCCGGGGGTTTGGGGTGAATGAATTCGTCGGCGACCTTGGCGCCAAACGGACCAAGCAAATCCGTATGCCGCTTAAAGAAACCAATATGTTTGTGATAAGAGGCCGCGATGAGCGTGTTGATTTCGACTGTGAAATTGCCCCAGTTCTTAAAAAACAGCTTGATGGCGGGCATCGGCAATTTGCCTGCTATGAACGGCCGCATGAAAGGTCCCCTGGTCACCCGTTCGTCCCACCGTAGAAGCACTCTCCTATTGACTTCGTCGACGTAAGCTTTGGCATCCGCTGAATCCATGGGAACTCCGAGTTTTGGTAGGGCACTCGGCATCGGTGGGCATCTCCTCTTTAAGGAATTAAGATGCTAAGAAGCGGAGTGGGCCAGGGGACGTGCAGGAGTATATCGAATAACGAGTAGACAAACCCCCAAGAAGTCAGCGCCAGCAGCGCCGCGATGAGCCAACTCCCGCCGTATACTTTTGTATAAGAGAGAACGAACAGAGGCACCGCCGCAAGAAACCCTATGAGGTATATGGCAGCGTAAAAACTTAAAAGCCACCCCCAAATTTCAACATTGCCCCACCGGCGGCCAGCTTGCAGGGTAGGAGCCTCCATAGTCAAAGCCGCGGCGGTATTTTTTGAGGAAAGGTTTTTTAGATCCGCAATCAGTTGGGCAACGGCCATTGACAGTCCGATAGCGCCCAAAACCAGAATAATAATGGATGCCCGAATGGACCACTCGCTGGCAGTCAGAATGGCACCGGCGAGAACCAATGCGACAAACAGAGTAAACAGGGGTCTTTCGATTTTGATCCATTCCATGAATTATATTGTCTCTCTATGACGGGAACCCTGCCCTTGCCAGAACGGATAGAGAACCGAAGCCAAAACAAGAATAAACAATATCACCACGCCTGGGCGCCACAGCCATTCGGTGCCGAAACGGGTATAGGAAAGCCACAGATAGAGTTCCATCTTGGTCCCGAGCACGACTCCGAGCAAAAGCGGCGCGCGCGGCCACCCATGACGACGCATCATGAAACCTAAGGCGGAAAAAACCATGAGGAGCAAAAGGTCATAGCGGTTAAAATGGGAGGCAAAGGCCCCGATGAAGACAAAAACCAAAATCAACGGAACTATCGTATAAAACGGGAGAAAACAGCATTTAGCGATGGGCTTTGCAAACGCCATACAGAGCGCCACGGCAATGATATTGGCGATGGCCAAAGTCCAGATGATTGCAAAGGTAAAAGGAAGCTGTGTTGTGAGCATGTCGGGGCCGGGGTTGATACCCACGGCGGTGAAGGCGACCAAGATGAGCGCTGTGGAGGTTCCACCGGGGATGCCAAAGGCCAAAGTAGGAATGTAGCTCCCGGCTTCTTTAGAGTTATTCGATGCTTCCGGGGCGATGACCCCGCGAACATCGCCTTTGCCGAAATTTTCTGTGTTTTTCTCGCTTTGAACCGCGTGGGCGTAGGCGAACCAATCCGCCACGGAACTCCCTAGTCCGGGTAGGAACCCGACCCAGATACCGATGGCCGAGGACCTTACCGTGAGCCACATGTTCTGAAAGACGTCCATTATCCCCTGCTTAAAGCCAGATCCCAGTTCTTGTTTTTCCGCAATGCTCGATTTCTGGCTGGCCAGATCGATGCATTCCGGGACGCCGAATATTCCGAGAGCAACGATAATCAGGCTGATACCATCCCAGAGATAAGGCTCGCCGAATGAAAAGCGTTCGACTCCGGATTTGACATCCAGGCCCACAGTGGCAATGAAGACTCCGATGATTCCGGCCAGTATCCCCTTTACCGGAGCGTTGCCACTCAACACTCCAACCATGGCGAGTCCCCAGAGCGTCAGCACAAAAAACTCGGGCGAGCCGAAGGCCAGTACCAAAGGGCGAAGAATGGGTAGAGAGGCGAGCAGAATGAGTGGGCCGACGAGTCCTCCGACGAGCGAGGCCATGAAGGAAGCACTCAATGCCCGCGCCGCTTCCCCGCGCTTGGCCATCGGGTAGCCATCAAGGATGGTGGCTTGGGACCCTGCGCTTCCCGGCACCGAGATGAGAATAGAGGTGAATGCGCTGGCGGTGTTGCCGACGGCGTCAATACCAACGAGCAGCGCGATTACCGGCACCGGGTCCTTCATCACCATGACGAAGGGAAGCATGATGGCGAGCGTCGTCGGCCCGCCGATTCCCGGGAGAAACCCCACCAAGCTGCCGATGACCACTCCCAGGAGCATCATGGCGAGGGACTGAAAGGTCAAGACACTTTGCAAACCCTCTATCGCGGCTTCGAACATCAGGTCCCTATCTTTTCTGTTCCCCGGTGGGTAAGCCGTATTTCGTTCGTATTTTTGTCAAAAAGCCCTCAGCGTCATTGGTAATCGTGGTGACGTCGTGAATCATGGTTTGGGTCTTTTCTCCCGTCCTTGTGCGCCACGCATCGCCAAAGAAATTAGTTGCCTGTTTATGGAATTCCTCATCCTTTCCCATCTTCGTAAAGGCGTCGCGCAAGCTCGCCATGATCTCCACGGGAGTTCCAGGGGGAGCGACCAAGAACTTATCTATTTCGTTGGGTCCAGACCAAGCCAAGTAGGCCTCCCAAGCCGCGCCTTTTGGCTTTTTATTTCCCAAGATTTCCTCAAAAGTTGGGACTTCGGGAAACCCGGGTCGCCGTTCGTCCTCCTGCTGAAACATGATTTCATGTTTTCCTTCCTTGACGAAATCACGAATGAGTTTGGCATTCGATGTTCCCCAAATATCAATTTCGCCTTGTCTCAGGGCGAGCTGCAATTCTTGGCTTCCAGGGTAGCCATAGACGAAACGGACGTTCCAACCTAAATACTCCGCCGCCCAGACCAAGGTGGCGACCCAGGTTCTAATTCCATCGCTGTCGCCGACCACCACCTTCTTCGCCTTGGAATCCATGAGCCGGGGCCGAGCGTCTTTACTGATCATCATGAGGGAGCCGCCGCGGGTGATGGAGCCCACCGCGAGGTTTTTTCTTGGGTCGTATTTGATGCGCGAGCCGCCCCGGGTAAAGTTGCCGAGGCCTGACGAGGAATCCTGAAACAACATCAAGCCATCAGGCTTAGCTTTCGCCGCAAAGTAGTTGTTGGCGATGGTCCCGCCGCCGCCAGGCATATTCTGAATGACGGTCTGGGGTTGGCCCGGAATAAATTTCGGTAAAAAACGACTGACCAAGCGCGCCGCGGTATCCGTGCCACCACCGGGGTTTGACGACACCAGAATATGGATCGTTTTGCCTTCAAAATAGGGCTTTGCCGCTGCGCCATCTGCCGGATGGGCGTCCAGCGCCAGCGAAACGCTCATGCACAGCAGGGACGCAAGCAAAGAGTTCCGTAGAAGAAATCGATTCATAAGGACCTCCTTTTTTCTGTTCTATGAATCATAGTTAATGATCAACCCTAATCTCTTAGAGCTTATAGAGGTTATCGATGAACCCGTTATCATCGATGCGGCGCAGAAAGTGAAAATCCCAGAGCGCCATGGGGTCGGTTTTTTCAGCCTCTTGATTCTGCTCTTTGGCAATCTCGTAGACATTGCTGATTGCGGGGATGGTGGCGTATGGTTTTGCTTGTAAAATCTGCTCTAGCTCATCGTAAAGGTAGGTCGCGGCCTCGTCGTCCAGTGCTCCTTGTTCTTGGTATTTCGCCATGATGATTTTGATGGATTGCGGGCGGTGAGTCTTGAAGTAAGCGATGCCTTCGCATATGCCTCTGAGAAATTTATCGACGATGTCCGGATGTTTCTCGACGAAGGGGAGACCGGTGGAAACTGTGGTGAACCAAACCATGGGCAAGAAGTCGACATCGATCACTTTCATTCCAGCCCGGCGCGCCAGGAGATCCGCCGGCGGCGTGACAAAGGCGGCATCGGCCTGACCGTCGCGCACGGATTCCCAATGCGGCGTCGGGCCGTGCATGCGCTCAATCTGGCATTCCCCGAGCAGATCGTTTTGCTTTAGAAAAAGCCAGGTGTTAAGCCCGGGATGCTCCCCTTTGCTCGCCACTCTTTTGCCGCGCAGATCGGAAACTTTATTGATGGCGGAATCGGGCCGCACGATCATGCGGTGGTTGAGCAGGCTGACTGTTTGGCCGAGGTAAACCCAGCGATCGCCCCGGGGTCTGCGAATGTAGGGCGACAAATGGTTGCCGCCGACGAACTCCACGCTGCCGTTGGCGACGTTGTTGTGCGCGTCATCGGCGCTTATGTATTTATCGTACTCCACTCGCAGTCCGTGTTTTTCCCAACCGCCGGATTCGCCGACGACATGAAGAAGCGACAAATGGCTTTCCGAGCGGTAAGGGAAATGTACCTTATCCATGGTTCACGTCTCCTTCGCGGTTGTCTATCGATGAGTGAATTCCAGCTGCAAAACCGTTCTTAGAGCCGGGATATCACTTTAGCTAGTATGAGACAACCAAGCGGGCCGGCGCTCTCGCTTTTGCCAAGTTCGCTTCTTGGCGTTCCATGTTTGGGAATGGGATAGCTCTTCAGGAAGGAAGCATCTTGGCCAACCGGCCATAGCCGTCGATGACCGGCAGGGGCTTTTAAGCGAGCCCGTGCTCGCCCAACTTTCACCATGCTTTGCTCGTGTATCGATTACGGGCTAAGATAGAGAGTACAACAGGCCGTCGATTGACAAGCGGATGGACAGTGATTAAGCTTCCATCCAAGTTTTTTAAATTAAGGATTCCCTATGCCTATTTACGAGTATGAATGCCGCAATTGCGGCACTTTTGAAGTGAACCAGAGGATCACGGAAAAAGCGTTGGGTAGATGTCCAACCTGTAAAGCAAAGGTGAAAAAGCTGATTTCCAACACTTCCTTTCAACTAAAGGGAACCGGCTGGTATATTACCGATTACGCGCGCAAGGGTAAAGCGGACGGTGACGGCAACGGTTCCAAAGCGACTTCTAAAGACACTAAAAGCGATACAAAAAGCGAAAGCAAAGACGAAAGCAAAAGCGCCTCAAAAAGTGATTCGTCGGCGACCAAGAGCGACAAAACAACTTCTTCCTCATCAAGCTCTACCGGTACGACGTAGCGCGCCTTCAAAGGGCTCGAAAGGGCCAATTCTCTTTCTATAACCACTTCTTTGACAGCCTCGTAGGCGGCGGGGCCGCCGCTTGTCGTCCTCAAACTCGTCCTATGGCACCTAAGTAAATCCTCGACCGCGAGTCCGGGGAAGTCTGCCGCAACAATAGGGGTAGATTTGAGATTTGTTTTTCGCTATAGGTGGGGCAGGAATTCGGAAAAATCATAAGGAGGACGTGAAAAATGGCTCAAACGATAGATCATATCGTCGATCCCAGCGATGCGGGTTTGACGTCAGAGATGGTTCAGTTCGCCGGCAATGGCGGAACTGTGAACGCCTACGTTACGCGACCGAAGGACGGTAAAAATTTAGGAACCGTCATCGTGATTCACGAAAACCGGGGGTTGGTGAATCACATTAAGGATGTCGCGCGTCATTTCGCCAAAGAAGGGTTGGCAGCGATCGCGGTGGACTGCATGGGTCGAGTCGGCGGCAGCGACCAGTTTAACGGCAGTGACGCGGCCACTGAAGCGATCAAAAAAGTGACCGGCGCCATGGTAGCGGAAGATTTGACGTCCGCCCTGGGGTACATGAAAAAGCAAAATTATGTCAACGGCAAATTCGGCGTCGTCGGGTACTGCTGGGGCGGCGGGCAATCGCTCAATTTCGCCACGAAGTGCAAGGACCTCAATGCCGCCGTGGTTTACTACGGCCGCAATCCCGATCCGCTGGATTCAGTAGCCAATATTCCCTGCCCCGTGATGGGTAACTACGGTGAAGACGATCCCAATATTATGCCCGGAGTGGAGCCCCTCAAGGCCGCCCTGGCCAAGGCCGGTAAGACCTTTGACTGTAAAATTTATCCCGGCGCCAAGCATGCCTTCAACAACAACACCAACGCGGATCGTTATCATCCGGATGCAGCCAAGGATGCGTGGTCGAGAACGGCGGGTTTCTTTAAGAAAAATCTGGCGGCGTAGGTAGCCGCGCGGCAAAGGGTTGCGTGTAGCCTTGTCGTCATGTGGCAAGGCTACATGACGCTACTTCTTTTCCAACAATTCCGGTCTTTGCCCCACAGATTGCTTGGCCAATTCGGGAGTGATGAGATAGGGGCCTTGGGTGGTGTCGTGCCAAATCTGTTTGGTCAGTTCCGCGTTGCCGCCGGACACGATAAACGATAGGGCGCCGGTGATCAATCCGACGGAAACCGCTATGGACTTAAGGGGCCAAAAGAGCAGATTGCCGGCTGTCACGCCCGTTGCCACCCCAGCGGTTTCAATGGCATCTTCCGCGCCTAAATGCGTCACAGGCAGGCTGCCGAGAATAAGCGCCAGGGCAATTGCGGTGAATTTTGATTGATTGAGCACTGACTTACCCCCTTAGAAATAATTTAGAGCGAATGGCATTGACACCGTGGGACGGATTCCAATAACGCTTAACGCCGAAGTAATAGCAGCAGCTCTCGTTGTCGAGGTCATTGTTGAAACAGCGAAGCTGACCGTCCTGGAATCGGACGCGGGCCAAACAGGTGCCTCCGGGCACCGATGAGGTCATAACCTCCATAACGACTCCGATGCCCCATTCCTCATAACGGATATGAGAAACCTCGTCGCCGACGCGTAAAAAGAGTCGTTTTCGTTCACTCACGACTGTGACCCTCTCAACGCAAACATAACAGGCTTGAATATTTAGATCAATCAGAAAAAAACGCCGCCAGGAGTTCAGCCAATGCCGCGGGATTATCCTGGTGGACCATATGGCCCGAGTCTTCGATCTCGGCAAATTGCTTGTTCTTGAGGGCTGCCAGTCTTTGTTGTTTTTCGGATCTTTGGCGCTGAGGGCTCTGTTTGCCATCGACGATAAGCACGGGGCACTGGATACGACTGAAAAACTCTGCGGCTTGTTCCGCATAGAAAGGTTGTGGCGAAGTCGAACGGTGCAGGGGGTCAAATTTCCACGTCCATTTGCCGTTTGGGATTTGCCTCATACCGCTTCGAGCCAGGTCGAGAGCCGTTGCGTCTGTTAAACGCGGGTTGGTTAGTTGTAGCTGCCGCGCGCCGGCCTCGGCACTCCCATATTCACGGAAATGGTGGCGGCCCCTCGCTCTTACTTCCGTGATCCATTGTCTCATGCGCAGCGGGGCCTGTGAAAACTGCATCCCCGCGGGGCCGATCCCTTCGATCAAAGCTAGTTTGGTCATTCGCTCGGGAAATGTTCCCGCATAATTAAGTGAGATGGTACCCCCCATGGAGTGGCCGACAAGTTTGCATTTAACTGCGCTCAGACTCTGAATGATGCAGTGGAGATCAAAAACGTAATCCGGAAAGTGATAATAACCACCTGCGCCGACCCATCCGCTGTCGCCGTGGCCGCGGCAATCCGGCGCGATTATCCACGGGGTTTGCGGGACCCGATCCTCGAGCAGATTTACCAGCGGGCGCCAACTATTGCACTGATCCAAAAACCCATGGAGCAAAATGATTGGCTCCCCGCCGGGCTCGCCCCATTCGAGATAGTGAAGCTTCAGTCCTGACACATCGATGAATTGGTCGCGGGGAGTCGACATGGAGTTAGATCAACTGGATCGGGACTTCGGCAAAGTCTTGCCCCTCTTCGGACCAGGCAAAGGCGCGGATTCGATTTATGATTCCGGCGTAAATGGAAACCACGATTTGCGCGGCATTGGGAAAGGTCGGCTCGCCGAAGGGAGTGGCGAAAGCTTTATCCTCTTGCGAAAAATACGCTTCGTGGTCTGGATGGGAGTGGTAAAAAGCTTTGAGGTTGGCGCCCTCCCGTTCCGCTTGCTGTAGCACGATTTCCAGTTCCTGCATATCCATAGCGTAGGCGATGGCCGCGGTGCGGGGGAATGTTTTCGGATCGAGGGCATGCAAGTCGTTTTGAATATTTCTTAATTGGTGCACTTGATCAGTCTTGCCGTTGCACAGAACCACGCCGCAACATTCTTCGGGAAACGAGAGCTTGGCATGCTCGCAAATTGCATCCCAAGCCGGCGTTGAAATGAGCAGCGCATGTTGTGGACTCATGGTTCAAGAACCCTGTGGATTTCAGAACTCCGCCTACTATAGGACGGACGCCGGCTGCTATCAAACTTGGATCGTTACGCTTCAACCCAAATGATCAGTGAGAAATGGCAGATCGTCCTGAACGATTAAACTCCGATCAAAAGGCAGGATGGGGTTCCGTCTTATATTTCTCATAGGCGCCGAGGACCGCGGCAGCGTAGTGCTCCGAAAAATTAATTTTGTTTTCCAGGCGGTTCCGTATTTTCGTCGGTCCAATGTTGTAGGCGCTCAAGGCGAGGTTGAGATTTCGGAAATTCTTTTTCAAGTCATTTAGATAATAGACCCCAAGCTTGATATTGAATACCGGGTCGTCCAAATGCTCCGGCTCAAACAGCTTCGCTTCGGGATTTTGTGCCACACCGATCTCCCGAGCGAGCGCCTCGGCGACATGGGGCATGATCTGCATGATGCCACGGGCTCCCATCGGGGACACTGCCTGATAGCGAAAGCCGCTCTCGATCTGGATCAGGGCTACGATAAGAATCGGATCCATGCCATGTTGCAAGCTTTCATCGAGGATCACACCCGATACCTTCCACACTTCAGTATCGTCAAGGTCGGGTCTATGGGATTTGACAATGGAGTAAATTTTGACCAATTCCTCAGCCCGTGGCTTGGCGGCAACCGGCATACCTTCGGAATTTTTCCCAATATAAAAAAGCTTCAGCGATACGATGCTGAAAAAATAGAACGTTAAAATCAAGACAATCTTCACCCCTGCGACAGTCCGTCCTACCTTACCAACATGCTTGTTTTTACTTGACTTTTCCATATCTTGAGTTGTTGATGGATTGCGAACGAAGGCTGGGGTTAGCCGTAGGATTAGGTGCTAACTACCAAATAGGGGGAGGGTTGTCAATAACGTGGCGACGTCGGCTTGCAGCGAATTCCGGGCGCAGGGTCTTTCAGTATATCACCTGTTCTGCCACAAGCCGGTTGTACTCCTCTACGCTCAAGCCCAAAAGTTCCTTGAAGAAGTAATCGTTGTGTTCCGCGAGCAGCGGATCGCGCTTGGCCGGGCCTGGAGGGGTCTGATTGAGATGAAAGGGCGGGCGTTGGTAGTGCATTTTGCCGATTTCCGGATGTTCTATTTCAACCCACTGTTGGCGTTCGACCAGCTGGGGATCGGTATAGACATCCTTCATGGTATTGACGACCCCGGCTCTGAGGCCTGCGCCCTGGAGTTTGGTCATCAGCGCATGGGGTTCGATGCCCGCCGTCCATTGGCCGATCAGGCGATCGAGTTCGTCTTCGTTTTTTTTGCGAGCATCATGGGAAGTGAACTTGGCGTCGGTGGTCCAAACCGGGTTACCCATCAAAGCGCAGAGCGTCTGCCACTCGGATTCCGAGTGAATACTGAGTGCACACCAGTTATCCTCACCCGCCGCGGGGTACGCGCCATGCGGCGCCGCGGCCGGATCACGATTGGCGTTGCGGCCGGCAACGGCGCCATTGACCTGATAATCCAACAGTATGGGCGCGAGGTATTGCAAGCCGGTTTCGTATTGCGCGGTGTCGATATGGTTGCCCTTGCCGGTTCGCTTCCTGTAGTCCAAGGCGGCTAGGATCGCGACCGCGCCATAGGCAACTGCGATATAGTCGATGTAGGGACCATAGAGGATTTGCGGCGAGCCGTCGGGAAACCCCGTGAGATGGGTAAATCCCGCCAAAGAAGAAAGCTGGGAACCAAATCCCGCGTGATGCGCGTGGGGACCGCTCTGGCCGAGATTCGAAGTACTCAGCATGATCAGGTCCGGCTTTTTCTGTTTGAGAGTCTCGTAGTCGAGACCCAATCGCCCCATAGTTCCCGGGCTAAAGTTTTCGATGACCACGTCCGCCCAGCCGACAATCCGCTGCGCCAGCTCGGTTGCCTTTGGCGCTTTTTTCAAATTCAAAGTAACGTCCAGTTTGTCGTTGTTGCAAAGGGCAAATAGTCCGGAGCGGTTAAGACCATGGAGGTTATCCTTGTACGGCGGGTAATGGGCGCGGAAACCGTCCGGACGCACCCGCGACTCGATATGAACGACCGTAGCGCCATGGTCGGCCAGATGCTTGCCCACTACCGGGCCGGCCGCGAAAGCGGCAAACTCTACGACTTTGATTCCTTCGAGGGCTTTCATGGTTAGTCAGAATATAGAAGTCAGAATTTTACAGTCAGAAGTCGGAAGTACGTGACGGAAACCAGAAACTTCAGAATTCTCACTTCTGATTTCTCGCTTCTGCATTCTGGCCTCTCAGTTCATAATCTTCAAATGACTCCTTTATCTTTTAGCTTTTCGATTTCACCCTTTGGAAGTCCCAGCTCGTTTTGGTAAATCTCAACGTTGTGTTCGCCGATCAACGGCGCGCGACGCCAGATTTGGCAGGCGCCTGCGGAAAAGCTGGTGAAGCCTCCCGGGTAATTCATGGCGACCCCCAGCTCAGGATGGTCGATCCTCTGCCAGAAGCCGCGGGCTTCATGCTGCGGGTCCTCAAAAATTTCTTTTACACTGGCCACTGGATAACCGAGCATCTCGCGTTTAACCACTTCTTTGAAAAACTCCGCTTTGGTGACGCCGGAAAAAAACTCGCCGATAGGCTCTTCCATACGATCGATCTCGGCTTGGGTTACCTGCGCGATGTCGAAACTCTGCCAGTTTTGCGTTTTGAGAAAATCCGGGGCCATGCCTTTGGCGTCCATCCACTCTACCAACGCCTGATTGGTGCGCCGGCCCGCTTCGCCGCCATAGATGATGAAGTTTAGGTAGCCATCTTTACAGGGCCAGAACACGCGCATCTTGGCGCCGGTAATGCTCCGGCCCGTCATAAATGAACCCGCTCGTTTTTCCAGATGCCGATTGAGATCCCAAAAGGTGTGGGCGTGGGAGAATGCCCAGAGCAGCACCGCCTGGGCCGACACGTCGACCTGTTGGCCTTGACCGGTTTGTTGGCGAAAATAATGCGCCACCAAAGCTCCCATGGCCGCGTAGGAGCCGGTCCAGGAATAGGACTGCGGAAAGGTGACGCGCAAAGGCGGCTGGTCGGGGTCGCCGGTGAGAGACATGCAGCCGCTCAGCGCCATAATTTCTATGTCCGACGCCTTGAACAGGCCGTAAGGTCCGCTCTGACCGAAAGGAGTAATCGATGTAAATACAAGGCGAGAGTTGAGGCGGCTCAAAGCCGAATATCCCAGTTGCAGCCTATCGAGATAGCCCGGTGTAAAGGTCTCAATAATGAAATCGGCATTGGCAGCAAGCCGCGAAAACAGCTCACGCCCCTCTGTGGTTTCTAGATTTAAGGTAATGCCGCGTTTGTTGTTGTTAAAGCCAAACCAGTAGAGGCTCCTTTCGGGATCGGGTTGATGTCCATAAAACGGGCCAAGTGCCCGCGACGGATCGCCGCCGGGCGGTTCGATTTTGATCACGTCGGCGCCCAAATCGCCCAATATCTTGCCGCACAGAAACCCAAGCTCGTTGGTGAGATCGAGCACTCTGTATGGATAAAGCAGCCCCGCGCTTCTGTCCGCAGTAACCATCATGCTCCGAAAAAAAAGGGCAGGGAACACGGCCCTGCCCTTCCGCCTCGCTTATATTCAGCCGTTGCGACCTAAAATTATCGACCGGTGCGGGCCAAAGAGTGAACCCAGCCCTGCATGCGGGACCTGGCGTTCTGAATATCTTTGTCGTTGAACCATTTTTTCAAATCCACTCTCTCCACGGGATACACCGGACGCATAAAATCGCTCTCATAACCAAAAGGCACGGTAGCGTCAATCCCCATGCCGCCCTCAAACATGGTGTTGGAGGCTGTCCACTCGCGCTCGCCGGCGGTCATCCGTTCGGCCGGCATAAAAGTCTGCCCGCGGCCGCCGGGCAGAGGGTTGATGATGTCGGTCTTGGGGTTAACCCGAGTCGTAAAACACCACATGATGTCGTCCATGTCGTAGGGGTCGGTGTCTTCGCTTACGGCAACGACCAGACGCGACCCCTGGGAGGTGGCTAGGATCGCGGCCATAAAGTTGCGCTGCCAACCTTCTTCGATCCGGTTGCGTTTCTTGACTTGAATAATCGCGCCACCCCAGTCGGTCATACAGTAGGGAATGTTGACGTCCATGATGATACCCGGTTGCATGCGCTCGCACAGCTCAAACATCGCGGCCTCGCGTACCGTGGTATCGATGTTGTGATCATCGAGGGTGTGAACCCCGAGAGGAAAGATAATAGGCTTGCCTTCGCGCTTGCGCGTGGTCACGGCCGTGACATGAAAAGTCGGGGCCTTGTAGGCTTTACCCATGTAACCGGCCCATTCGGGATGAAAGTGAAAACGGCCTTGAATGCCCGCTTTCTCAGACTCGGCGGTTTCAAAACGCCGATCGCGCGGGTTCACGTACCCTTCCAAAACAACTTCGGCATCGGCCACCGCAAGAGCTTCCACCGTTCGTGCCTTTACCAATCGGACGGGTGCGCCTTGAACCGCGCCTGCCATTCCCACCTCATCGCAGCCCTGCGGCAAGATCACGTAGTCGAAGCCGGCGCCCGCCATGAGGGTGCAGGAAGGAGGTAGACCGAAGTTCATGGTGATCGGAACGGGCTTGTTGTCCTTGTAGTACTTGGTAACGACTTGCCACATATGGGATCCCGGAGAGATTTGAAAAGTCGCGACATTGCCCCAGCGGAAATTCATCCGGTTGTAGCCCAAGTCGGTACCGCCGCCGAAATATTCACCCGAGATTAGCCGGTTGCCGGAACCCACGGTCAATTCGGGCTCCATGATGGTGTGGCGGATCGGCACGACGAACTCGTTGGCCTCGGCGGGTTTCTCGTACACTTCTTCCTGCACCGGGGCATCCTTTTGATCGATGATGACGGGCGCAATCGGATGGGTAATGGCGTAAGCCAATTGCCGCGTGCGGTCGGTATGGTCTTTCCAACCGAACATTTTGTTGATGACATTCATATCGCCAAACAAGTTGGTGACGCAGCGATGGTGCGGTTTATCTTTGACGTTATTGAAAAGAATCGGGCAGCCGCCGTCGAGCTGTTTTTGAATCCCGGTGATTTCCAAATTGGGGTCGACCTCTTTGTCGGTTTCGATCAGGTCGCCTTCTTTCTTGAGCCATTCGATAGCGCTGCGCAGATCTCTCACGGCTGCCATCGATGCGCTTTGCTTTTTTTCCGCTGTCGCCATTGCTTGCCTCCACTCATTATGTATGGGTTAATCGACCTTCGATAAAAAAATCCGCCTAAAAATTTCCCCAACTCGTTAATAAACCACGAAATTCTTAGACCCGATCGGATGACAGGTGTGGTTGTGAAATCTCAGCTTCGAATTAACTAACCGGCACTTAGTTGCATATATGACATTGTCGCGAAAGTCAACGTAGCCGAGCCTCCCCCTTTACAGTTGAGATGGCGCTTGCTATCAGTTCTTGAACTGTTGCATCGAGGATTTTAGGTAATCGCATGACGAATCAAGGCGAACGTTCCAAGCAGGATTGGCTTTTGCTAGTTGGGTTATTTTGTTTTTTCTTTTCTGGGGCGGCCGGTCTCGTTTACCAGGTGGTATGGACCCGCATGTTGACGCAAATTTTCGGCAACACCACCTATGCCATTGCGACTGTTTTATCCGCTTTTATGGCTGGCCTGGCGATCGGCAGTTATAGTTTCGGTCGGATCGCGGACCGCGGCAAGAACGATTTTTTATTATACGGCATCCTCGAAGCGGGCGTGGGCGTTTACGGTTTTCTCGTGCCTTGGCTCTTTGTCATGGCGCAAAAAGCCTATGGTCCCATCTTCGGCCTAAACGAGTCTTATCCGTTTCTCTTCAACCTCGTCCTTTTTTCCCTTTCCTTTGTGTTGTTGGTGTTTCCCACTCTGCTGATGGGCGCCACTTTGCCGGTGCTTAGCCGGTTCTATGTGCGAAGCTTTGCGCAGTTCGGCCGTCGCGTCGGGGATCTCTATGCGACCAACACGTTCGGTGCGGTGGTGGGTTGCGCCTCAGGAGGCTTTTATCTCATCCCCACCCTGGGGATGCGCGCAACTGTATACACGGCAGCGGTGATCAACATGATTATCGCCATGCTTATACTGATCGTCGATCGGCTGCGTGATAAAGGGGTTGCGGAAATCGCTCGCCAAACTCAGGCCGAAGAACCGGTCGCCAACGCGTCCGACACGGATTCATGGTCGCTGCGTTGGCTTATTTTGGGCTCTTTTGCGCTCTCCGGTTTCGCCTCACTGGTTTACGAAAATGCCTGGACGCGAGCCCTGACTCTCGTGATCGGAAGTTCGACCTACTCGTTTACCACTATGCTCGTTACCTTTCTGATCGGCTTGGCTCTGGGCGGTTTTGTCTATGCCCGTTTTTTTGGAGATAGGGACGCGCGTCTGAGCACCTTCGGCCTCATCGAGCTCTGGGTGGGTCTGGCGGCCTTGGCGACCATCCCGCTGTTCGAGCGGCTGCCGCTGATATTTGTCAGGCTGCTGCATGGGTTCGGAGATACATTTACGATTTTTCTAGCCCTGCAAATATTTCTTTCCGCCCTCGTCATGTTTGTGCCCACGGTGCTTTTGGGCATGACCTTTCCTTTAGTTGCACGGCTGTTTACCAGTAGTCTTTATCGCGTGGGGAGCGGCGTCGGCAGCTCCTATGCGGCCAACACCGTAGGCGCGGTCCTTGGCGCCTTTGCCGGTGGATTTATCTTGATCCCCAATATCGGGGTGCAAAACACCATCATCTTTGCCGTGATCATGAATCTCGTGATTGGTTGTGGCCTCCTGCTGGCCGACACGCGGCTGTCGGTGGTGCCGCGCTTTGCCCTGGGGATGGCGGTCTTGGTTCTCGCAGCCATTATTCCTTTTAAGGTCAAGCGCTGGGATCCGCATATTCTCACCAGCGGAGTCACCATCTACAACGAGAAATATCAGGGGTTGCCGAGCGACGCGTTGCGCATAGAGGAAATGAAACGAGACCATGTCTTGTATTACCGTGAGGGGCTGACCGCGACGGTAAGCGTCCATCGCATTCCGGGCAGCGAATACATCTACTTTAGGTCAAACGGCAAGATCGATGGCTCTTACGGCGATGCCCTAAGTCAGTTGATGACGAGTTATATCCCCATGCTGCTGCACCCCAAGGCCGAAACGGTGCTCACCATCGGCCTCGGCAGCGGCATGTCGGCAAAGGCCCTGGCAACTTTCCCCACGGTAAAGGAAATCGAAGTGATCGAAATCGAGCCGGCGATGATCGAGGCCAGTAAGTTCTTCGACCGGGTCTCCGTAACGCTCGAAAAATTGCCGGCCCAAGTGAATTTCCCGGCCGTAGCCGATGGGCGCATTTGGCACGACGGGGAGAAAAAGCTGCTCTTTTACAAAGGGGTCATGGAGGACGATGAGCGCTCAAAGCTCATGAAGCTTTCGGAAGATCAAGACTATCACAGAGCCATCACCACGCTCTTTCGCCGCGCGCGCCAATCGCGTCATTCGAGCGTGTTAGAGGATAAAAGGGTGCGGGTCATACCGACGGACGGGCGCAATTATATTCTGGCGACCCCAAAATACTACGACGTGATAACGGCCGAGCCCTCCAACCCATGGATCGCGGGCATCGCCAATCTTTATACCCGAGAGTTTTATCAGGTCGTCAAGTCGAAAATTAAAGACGACGGGGTCTTCGGCCAGTGGTTTCACAACTACTCCATGTCCCCGGATGATTTTCGCATGGTGTTTCGCACCTTTGTGGAGGCTTTTCCCCATGTTTCACTGTGGAGCATGAAGGAAAGCGATTTTCTCCTCGTGGGCAGCAAAAAGGCGCATCATTTTAACTATGACGCGGTCAAGGCGATCTACGACAAGAATCCGATGCTGCGATCGGATTTGGAGTATCTCGGACTCTCCGACGCGTATGCCGTCCAGGGTTTCTATCGCATGAATAGAGACGCCGTGGTCGCCTTCTCTAAGGACGCCGCAATCAACACCGACGACGGCGCCGAGTTGGAATTTTCGGCGCCGAAAAGTCTTCGCCGCTCCACTACGGAACTCAATCGTAAGATTATGACCCCGTTTCTGCTGGACATTCCCCCTTGGCTCAAATCAAAACCCTACGCTGTGCCGGAGGCGATGCATCATTTCTATATGGCCGAGTCGTACTTCGCCAGTGTGGCGCGCAATCGCGCTTTGAATGAATTGGCCCAGGCGATTCGCTTGGACCCGAAAAACCCTAAGTTCTATTTGCTTCAGGCGCGGATCCTATTGGACCAAGACAAAAGCGTGGATGGGGCGCGTGCCGCATTTAAAGCACTGGAGCTCGCGCCGCAAAAGATTTCTGAGGTGTTGGCGCTCAGCGACGAATTTTATCTCCCCGAGGCCAAAACGGTGTATACCAAAGTCATCGCTTTAGGCAGTCGTGAGATTTTGCCATATCTTGGCCTGGGAAATATTGCGCTACACTCCGGCGATCACAAGGAGGCGGAAAAGTGGTTCGAAAAAGCGCGGACCATCCAGCCGGGACATCCGGCGGTACTGTTGGCGTGGGGTCGTTTGACGGCGGCTAAGGCGCAGCAGTTAAAGGACCAGGCTCAAGTCAAAAATTTGCTTCAGGAGGCCAAAGAGATGTTAGAACAGTCCAGAGCCAAGGGGGAAGACTCTTCGACCATTTACGCGGAAATGGGATCGGTGTATTCCAAACTCGGCGTTTGGGAAAAAGCGGTGGTTGCTTACGAAGAAGCGGTGCGCATGAAACGCCGCAGGGACGACTGGCGCTTGGCCTTGGGGCAAGCATATGCCAAGTTAGGCAAAACACTGGAAGCCGAACGGAAATACCGCGAACTGCTCGCCTTTAATCCCGATGACGCCGAAGCGTGGAAGGCGCTCCAAGAATTGGGAAAAAAATACTGAATGAATTCCTCCGAAAATGGGATAAAGACCAGGCCTTGCGGCCCCAGTCGTCTCGTTTCTGTGGGCAGGATGGGTAAGGCGGGTTTCTTTCGTTGGACGAAGGAAGCCTTTGCAGTTCTAGCTCTGACCCATTATCCTGGCGCTGCAACGAAGGTGGTTTAGGGAGGTCTAATGTTGAAAGAAAAAATTGGAGTCATTGGCGCGGGGAAGATCGGCGCCGCCATCGTGCGCGGAGTGATTCGCGCTCGGCTTGCGCCGCGCTATCGCGTCATCGCGAGCGACATCAGTGAGGCGCTACGCCAGTCGCTTGTCAAGGATGTGGGCATCAAGGTTACATCAGACAACGACAAGGTCTGCGAGTTCGCAGACATCATCATTCTCGCCGTCAAGCCTCAAATCGTCGATTCGGTGCTTCAAGAAATCGCTGACAAGCTGGGTCCGGATAAGCTATTGGTGTCGGTTGCCGCGGGGGTCCCTCTTGACCGGATTGAATCCTATTTGCCGCATGGGGCTCGAGTGGTGCGGGTGATGCCCAATATTGCTTGTGTCGTAGGAGCCGGAGCCTCGGCGTACGCCGGCGGGTCTCAAGCGACAGGCGCCGATCTGGAAACAGTAGGGTTGATTCTCAACAGTTTTGGAATCGCCCTGCCGCTGGAGGAAAAATATTTGGATGCGGTGACAGGGCTGAGCGGCAGCGGACCGGCCTACGTTTTTTTATTTATCGAATCGCTGGCTGACGGCGGCGTGCAAATGGGCTTATCCCGCGACGTAGCGCTGAAGTTAGCGCTACAGACGGTGTACGGGGCGGCATGTATGGCCCTTGAAAGCCCGAAACACCTCGGAGCGCTGAAAGATGAAGTCACCTCGCCAGGCGGCACGACCATTGCCGGTCTTTACGCCCTGGAGCAAAGAGGATTTCGCGGAACTGTGATGGATGCCATCGTCAGCGCTACCCGGCGTTCCCAGGACTTGGGTAAAGGAAATTAGTCATAGCTCTGGGTCTGTTTGATAGCTGGTCTAAACAAGCACACCAGTTCATCGACAACAGGCCCGAACTACCCCATGGCGCTCCGACTCAATTCTAAGATGCGTTCCTTGGATTGCCCACAGGAGGATTAGGTGTGATAGGGGATCAAGCCATTGTTTTTAGCGTGCTGCTGGGCGCCCTGGCACTTTTCATGCTCGGCAAGTGGCGCTACGACATCGTCGCCCTGCTCGCCCTGCTCGCGGTCACTGTCACAGGAATTATTCCAGCAGATCATGCTTTTTCCGGTTTTGGTCATCCCGCCGTCATTACCGTAGCGGCAGTTCTCGTGGTCAGTCGCGGGCTCATGAATTCCGGTGTGGTCGATAGTATCGCGCGCCTCCTGGCGAAGGTGGGAGATAACCATACGGTTCAGATCGCAAGTTTGACCCTGCTGGTTACGATTTTTTCGGCATTCATGAATAACATAGGGGCGCTGGCGCTGCTCTTGCCGGTGGCGGTCAAGATGGCACGGAAAAGCAATCGGCCCCCCTCATATCTGCTCATGCCCATTGCTTTCGGTTCTCTGCTCGGTGGCATGACGACTCTCATTGGAACGCCACCCAACATCATAATTTCCACGTTCCGCGCCAAGACCGGCATGACGCCGTTTCAAATGTTTGATTTTTCACCCGTGGGTGTTGCGGTGGCGGTGGGCGGGCTGCTTTTTGTCTCCCTGATCGGCTGGCGTCTGATTCCGCAAAGAACCGGGCAATCGTCGCGGGAAGATCTCTTTCAGATCAAAGACTATGTGGCCGAAGTGCGCGTTCCCGAAAACTCCAAGTTTATCGGCAAACCGTTGTATGAACTAGAAGACATCAAGGATGCTGAAATTACGATCGTGGGATTGATACGCGGCGATTGGCGCGTCGCGGTTCCGGCCAATTTTGAAATACTGCGCGCGGGCGACGTACTGATCGTGGAAGCGGATTCCGATTCGCTCAAGACTCTGCTGGACACGGCTCAACTGGAGTTGGGCAAGGAGAAGCCCGAGCCCAATGAGCTGCTTGGCTCCGAAGAGGTCAGCGTGGTCGAGGCGGTGGTCAAGCCTGACTCGCCGATTGAGGGAAACACGCCGTGGACCTTAAATCTCCGCTGGCGCTATGGCATCAATGTGCTCGGGGTGGCACGCTTGGGAGAGCGCTTGAAAGAATCGCTCAAGAATATTCATTTCAAGGCCGGCGATGTTCTCCTTTTGCAAGGACCGACCGATTCCCTGTATCAGGCGCTTTCGACCCTGGGCTGTTTGCCTCTGGCGGAGCGCGGACTTCGACTGGGACAGCCCCGACGGGTGGTCCTGGCGGTCGGCATATTTGTCGCTGCGCTATTCGCCACCACACTGGGTTTCGTTCCCGTTCAAGTGAGTTTCGCCGCCGCCGCCGTCGCCATGACACTCGCGGGCTTGATCGCCATGCGGGAGATCTACGACAGCATCGACTGGCCGATCATTGTGCTGCTCGGTGCCATGATTCCTGTCGGACTCGCTTTGGAGTCGACCGGCGGGGCGGAGCTGATCGCCAACGCCCTCGTCCACTCCGGTGTGCCGGTAAACGCGACGGGAATGGTCGTCGTCTTGCTGATCGTCACGATGTTCCTTTCCGATCTAGTGAACAACGCCGCGGCGGCGATCATCATGGCGCCCATCGCCGTTGGCATGGCCACTGAACTTGGGGCCTCTACCGATCCGTTCTTGATGGCTGTGGCCGTCGGCGCTTCGTGCGCCTTTTTAACTCCCATCGGACATCAGTCCAATGCCATGGTCATGGCTCCCGGCGGTTACCGCTTTGGAGACTACTGGCGCATGGGATTACCGCTCGAAGTAATCATTATCATCGTCGCCATGCCGGTCATTCTGTGGGCTTGGCCGCTGGAAATTCCACACCGTTGATGCTGCGCGATTTATTAAGGAGCTCAAAAGTATTTTGACAATTTGCGTGCAGCAAACCCCAAGGGGCGAGCCCTTGCCACCGCGGTGGACGGATATGAACGCTTTGATAAAATATATTTCCCGGTGAGGCTTGAATTGAGTACCCTCCACGAAATCATGGGAAGGGCTCGGGCCTTCCTAGAATTCCCCCTGTTTCAAATGGGAAGCGGGGTATTTACCATTTGGACCCTGCTCTACCTCGTTCTTCTCACGGTTGTGCTCTTTTACCTGTCGGGAAAATTGCGCAGTTGGATTGCCGATCGATTACTGGCGCAGAGCCGGCTACAGCTCGGAGTTCGCCAGGCCGCGGGAACCATCGCGCGTTATGTCGTCATCGCGATCGGCCTTCTCGTTATTCTACAAACGGCGGGGATTGACCTGACGACGCTTAATGTTGTCGCTGGCGCCGTCGGCATCGGCGTTGGCTTTGGCCTGCAAAATGTTGCGAGCAATTTTATCAGTGGGCTGATCATCCTTTTCGAGCGCCCGGTGAAAACCGGGGATCGCATCGAGGTCGGCGGGGTCGAAGGCTCGGTGACGCGCATCGGTGCCCGGAGCACAACGGTTTTGACCAACGATAATATTTCCATCATCATCCCCAATTCCAAGATTATTGCGGAAAACGTCGTCAACTGGAGCCACACGGATGATCAAGTGCGGTTTAAAATACCGGTGGGCGTGGCCTACAACAGCGATGTGCGGTTGGTGGAGCAAATCCTTTTGGAAGTGGCGCGGGAGAATCCCGAAGTGCTTCAGGTCCCCGCGCCGGCGGTTCGCTTCATCGGCTTTGGCGACAGCTCGCTGAATTTCGAGTTGCGCGTCTGGACTATCACGCTGACGCACAGGCCGGGGGTTTTGATCAGCAGTTTGAACTTTGCCATCTTCGATAAGTTTAGAGCGAAAGGGGTCGAGATCCCCTACCCGCAACGAGACCTCCATATCCGTAGCGGCGCCCTGGAGCTAAAACAAAACGCTCCGAAATCCTAATTCGGCCATCCGGCCTTTGACTCAGCCCTGTCTTCGGGATTATCGTGCCCTGCGTATACTGCCGCGGTGTCCCGGCGGAGGTGAAAATGGCTGCAACCAGGACCTATTTAGTGCCCGTTGATTTTTCCGAGTCGGCGGAGCGAGCCTTGGCCTATGCGATGGGCATCGCCAAAGAAAATCGAGCCAACCTCCTCCTGGTTCACGTGGTGGACGAGTCGAGCAGCGGAGTACCACTGCAGTTGCGCGAGGCTTATCTCAAGTCGCTTCAGAAGGAAGCGAAAATTCAGATGAATAAGCTGGTAAATAAATTTAAACTGCCGCAAAAGAAGTTTCGTACCCGCTTTCTCAGCGCCCTCGATGCGCCGCGGGCGATTGCGGATCAGGCTAAAAGGTCCCGTGTTTCCATGATTATTATGGGATCACACGGTCGTACCGGTATCCCTCGCTTCATTCTCGGCAGCGTGGCGGAGCAGACTCTGCGCCATGCCAGCTGCCCTGTTTTGATCGTTAAAGGGTCGGGATGATTTATCGGCCAGTCCATCTTTCGACCAACCGTTTGTCAACATAGCCCGGCTTGTTGCCGCGATTGGATTCAACTCTCAACCACTCCCCTTCGGCGCGTACGACGTGAACTTTGATGTCAGCTGGCAGCCGAGTCACCACTTTGTATTTTAACCCGGGACCTTCTCTCAACTCGGCTTCGCGTAACGTGCGGTAGGGACCGGCAACCGACCGGGACGGCTTCGTCGTCTGCGCGGTGCGGGGCGGATCCAGCGGTCTTGCATATTGCTCGTCGATGTAGCCCGGTTGCCTCCCCTGTTTCGATTCGATCTTCAGCCAATACCCTTCTCGATCCACGACGTTTACTTTAATACCCTTGGGAATGGTCGAAATGATTTCATAGCTGGCGCCTGGGCCTTGCCTGACTTGAACTTCCGCCGTCGTAAGATAGCTGCCCTTAGCCTCTTGGGCCGCAGATTGTGCGCTCGTTAACGTAATTGCCGCCGATAAAATATAAATCAGCGACCCAAGAGCCCGCGGGCATAGCAGTATGGCCATGACGGATTCCTCCCAAATGTTCCGAATAATTCCGAATAATCAACGCAACAGGTGTAAAAACCCAGGGTTTTACATCTCGTTCCAGCACCGACTTGTTTCATGCTTATTCTAAGGATACACAGCGGCGCTGCAGCCGACAAGAAACGACGGATGAAGCATAGAAATATTTTTTAGGTCACGACCAGATAGGGGAAAAACTAAAGGATGCTCAAGCTGCTTTTATAAACACTGAAGTTGACACAATCTATTTGCCTGGCCTATAAACCGTTCTAGGTCCGGCCTAATGGGTTCCAAAATAACCGCAAGATCGTAATTTTCCTAAGAAAGGAGATACGAAGATGCAAGGAATTTTAGATCGCGTGAGTGAAATTGTCGGGGGTTATCTGCCGAGCCTGGTGGGCGCCCTCGCCATACTCGTGGTTGGGTGGCTCGTGGCACGCGTCCTGGCCGCTTGTGTCCGCGCCGCATTGCGCCGCACGGATTTGGACAATCGGCTCGCCCGTTGGCTGGTGGGCGAGAGCGTCCCCGTCGAACAGGTCGTTTCGACAACTGTATTCTATCTGTTGATGGTTTTCGTCTTGGTCGCATTCTTTCAGGCCTTGGGGTTGACGCTGCCCACTGAGCCGCTTAACCGGCTACTAGGGGAGATATTTGAGTTCGCCCCTCATGTGTTGGGCGCTCTCCTGTTGCTGCTGATCGCCTGGATCGTAGCAGGGGTGTTGCGCATGATCGTTCATCGGGCGCTCGGTGTTCTCAAGCTCGATGAACGCTTGACGAGCCAAACCGGCATGGATAGCGAAAAAGGCAGCTCGCTGACAAAAACGCTGGCGGACACGGTCTACTGGCTTGTGCTGTTGCTATTTCTGCCTGCGGTGCTAAATGCCTTGGCGCTTCAAGGGTTGCTGGTGCCGGTGCAGGGCATGGTTAATAAGGTCCTTGATTTTTTGCCTAATATTTTTTCATCGGGCTTGATCTTACTAATCGGCTGGTTGCTGGCTCGAGTGGTGCAACGCGTGGTGAGCAATCTCCTCGCCGTGGTGGGTACGGATCAATTGAGCGATCGCGTCGGCCTGGCGCCGCTGCTCGGCCGCCAGAGATTATCTGAAGTTCTGGGGCTAATTTGCTACGTGCTCATTCTCATCCCGGTTCTCATCGGGGCGCTTGAGGCCTTGGCGCTTCAGGCCATTACCGCGCCGGCAAGCAACATGCTGAACACCATCTTAGGGGCTTTGCCTGCAATTTTTGCGGCGCTGTTAATTTTGATCGTGGCCTATGCCGTGGGACGCGTCGTCGCCGGCCTTGCCACCAATCTGCTAGCCGGTTTCGGCTTCAATACGGTTTTGGTGCGATTAGGGCTAGGCCGTGAACCGGCCGCTGGAGAACGCACCCCTGCCGAAATTGCCGGCTACCTCGTACTTGTCACCATTATGCTGTTTGCAACCATTGAGGCCGTGCGCGAGTTGGGATTCGTGCTGCTGGCCGATCTGGTGGCGCGCTTTACGGTCTTTGCCGGCCAGGTCGTTCTCGGGCTCATTATTTTCGGCATAGGATTGTTTCTGGCTCATCTGGCCTCCAACACCGTGTTGGCAAGCGGCGCCATGCAAGCGGGGCTTCTGGCCCTGGCGGCAAGGGTGTCGATCATCGTTCTGGCGGGGGCCATGGCGCTGAGGCAAATGGGGCTGGCGGACGACATCATTAACATGGCTTTCGGCTTGTTGCTCGGATCGATTGCCGTGGCAGTAGCGTTAGCCTTCGGGCTCGGGGCCCGGGAGATTGCCGGACGCGAGGTGTCGGATTGGGTAGCGTCGCTCAAAGGTAAAAAGTGAAGTTGCGGAATTTAAGGGCTTGGACGATTCAAGCGGCGTCGCCAAACAAATAAAAAGGAGTGGAGCATGCTGCAAGAGTTTAAAGCGTTCGCTATGCGGGGTAACTTGCTGGATATGGCCGTCGGTATCATCGTCGGAGCGGCATTTGGCAAAATCGTCAGTTCGTTTGTCGAAGATTTGCTCATGCCGCCCATTGGGCTGTTGCTTGGCAAGGTGGATTTTTCTAGTTTATTTATAAATCTCTCCGGCGAGGAATTTCCCAGTATCGTGGCAGCCAAGGCGGCGGGCGCGGCGACCCTTAATTATGGCATCTTCATCAACGCATTGATTAATTTCCTGATTGTCGCAGTTGCCGTGTTTTTGTTGGTCCGCCAGGTGAATGCGCTGCAGCAACCGGCAAAGGTGGCGCCGGCCGCGCCGACAACCAAAGATTGCCCCCATTGTTTATCGGTGATTCCCCTTAAAGCGATCCGCTGTGCCCACTGCACGTCAAATCTGGGCTAAGCCATGCAATATCAAAGAGAAGATTGAAGCGGCAAGTTCAAAGGGGGAAATCGTGTACCGTATATGCCGGCGTTTTGCGCGGTCACTAGGTTTTTATTGGTATTGCGGGCCTCAAATGAGGGGTAAATAGAGATATTCACAATAAGATTATACTAACATGTTGAAATGAGGGTATTATTGCACTACCATTAGGCAAAAATTGTTTGATTATTGATGGGAGGAATTGATGCAACGAGGCAAGTATCTAACTTGGACCGTGATAGGTTTTTTTCTGTCCGGATGCACGGGCATGGGATTATCCAAGAACCAAGCCGCCCTATTAGGCGCGGCGACCTGCGGGGTGCTGGGCGCCGGGGCCGGGGGAGGCATTGCACATAATACTGGACATGGAATCGGCGAAGGTGCAGCTATACCTATCGGCGCGATTACAGGCGCAGTCCTGTGCGGCACGCTGGCTTACCTTTTGACGGAGGAGCCTAAACCACCGCCACCGCCTCCTCCGCCTCCTCCGCCACCGCCACCTCCTCCGCCAAAGCCAAAACCGGCTCCACCGCCACCTCCACCACCGCCGCCGCCGGCACCGAAGCCGAAGCCGAAGCCGGCACCCAAGGTGGAGCGG
>Ga0187893_10002847_pt1 | contig 36885 bp, 30 predicted proteins | sample MA1701074metaG_FD_139574 | JGI IMG/M metagenome (GOLD analysis project Ga0187893, IMG submission 139574) | White microbial mat communities from a basaltic lava cave in the Kipuka Kanohina Cave System on the Island of Hawaii, USA - MA170107-4 metaG ... | reverse complement strand
TGCTGATGAACGATGTTTGGCGATTCATCCGGCTGCGCAACCGCGGTCACACCACGAACCTCCGGAGGGTTGCCGCGTGAAACCTTTGAAAACGCGGCTACGAATCGCGCACGGTGATTTAGTTGGACGAAAACGCTCTTTGCAGAATAGCGAACGCAAATAAGTCCACAGTGCCCCGTCGATCCGCGTCGAAGCACTCACATCCGCTCAGTACGCCGGCCCCCGGGCCAGTCAGGCAATCGATGAACGAGGCATGATCAGCGAGACTGACGACACCGTCGTCGTTGCAGTCGGTGGGCCCAATCTCGAACCAAGACCCACCCGTCAACTCCAACGCACCACCCATCATCTGCGTGACAACAGGCTGGCCTATTGTGCCGGATAGCCGAAGCGTTGCGCCCCTGCTGTGCATGACTCCACCGCCGGCGACGGTTGAGCGCGCAATCTCTAATTCCCCGTTGACAGTAACCGCAACAACGGTAAGAACTGATGCGCCCAGGATCGCTATAGTAATAGACCGTGACATTTGTCTCATCTCACGCATAGAGTACCGAAAGCTCGATCGGTTCCGCCGTATGGCCCACAAGTATCCGAATGGCGCGTCTCCTCGCCTTTCCGTCTTCGTAGCCTTCGAACCGCCGAGACGCAGGAGCCCCCACACTCTAATAACGAACTCCGGTTTCCCATCGAGTATCTTTACCGTGTTTCTACGTCATTATTGTGCTTGCGCGTCATCTCTTAGCCACCGTTTGTCGTGCACGTCGCGACGCGCTCCGCATAGTGCGAGGCTCCACTTGCCTGTTCGGCCTCCATGCGACGTCGGGCACGCGCACTACATATTCCACTCCACACAAACAACGGTGCAACGCACAACATAACCTCGACCCACGTTATTCTGGTCACGACTACTTCCGACGTATCGACGTCAATCAACGCATCGAATGCCGGTTTAACAAACACTGCAAACAAAACGACCCATAGCGTGGACGGAATAATAATCACAAGAACGAGCCGGCGCCGCAGGCGAGGCGCCATTTCCAATCCATGGTGACCGACTTTCTTCCGACCCCTATCCATTGCGCGCTCCTCACTCAACTCCAAGCTCTCGTGCTATAGTATAGTATTGGAAAACCAAACCGGCATCGACCGCTCCGCCGAGTCCACGTTCACACATGAAGGCAAAGTTATACGCAGCCTCACCATGGCCCAGATCCGCTGCCATCCGAAGCCAACGGCGCGCCTCTACGTTCTCATCGCGCTTTCGATAACAACCCGCCAAATTGTACATCCCGGCCGCGCTTCGAAGCTCCGCGGCTTTCCTGTATAGCGTTTCAGCCATTGCCCGATCGACCGTTATGCCGCACCCAGTCGCGTGTTGGACTCCCAAATTGTTCCATCCGTCCGCGTCCCCCAAATCAGCCGCCCGCTGAAACAGTCGTGTCGCCGTATCGCAGTCCTTCTTTAGGCATTGGCCACTTGCATAGGCCCTACCCAAGCTGGACATGGCCTGCGTGTTCCCCAATTCTACCGCGCGTTTATACAAGGCCACTCCCTCACAGAGAGAGCCGGCAAAGTCTTCGCGTCCGGTCACCGCGTTGGAATGCCCCCAATACTCGCGATCCGTCTTTCGAACCCAATACGGCATACGCTTTGTTGGCATTTTTCTATCGGCCCTTTTCAAGTAAGCGTGGCCCAAGTAGAGGCACGCCGTCGCATTATTTGTATCCGCTCGGCTTTTGAGCCATTCAAAGGCATCAACGCCAGCGGCTTGCGCTGGGCGCAATGCTGTGCACAGCCAAGCACTCAACGCCAAAGCGCCTCCGATTGACGCTCCGATAACGCCTTTCATCGCCATTGGAACTCTCCCACAATCACCATTCCACTTCCGACCAGAACCAACCACGATTGCGCACGTCGCCTCCGGTGGCGAGACTCAGGGCACTTCGCACGGTGCGACCTGGCGCGGCGCAGGCTCAAGAACGGCTTGCCATCCACCAACGACCTCGGCGTCCCCTCCGTAGTCGCAGGCATTTCCAATTCGCACACCGCGAGTGGCCACAACGACTGTTAAGGTAATGTCTCCCAAATCGTCACCGGAAAAAGCATCTCGACTCCTTCCAGCCAAAGACACCGTGTACGTGCTAAAAACGCTTCCCTGGTCAACACATCGTTGACTCCCAGTTGACCACGCTGTTGTGCGGTTTCCAGAGCCGCGAAAGGTTTGGACGCTTGTGAATACAGAAGTTATGACGCCGTTGCAAAAGCGTGCCCCCTCAAGTTCAATGCGATTGTCGTCCAATGGCGTGAACGTGACTTGTCTGCCAGCGACCGACTCTCCAATGTTTTCATCGTTCCCGGTCGCGACGAATTCACCCTCTCCGCATTCCCAAAGAAATTCGCCACAACGCAGATTCGGTGTGGAACCGGATTCAATAATGAGCACATAGCCATCTGCTTCGAGTTCCGCAATGGCCGTCTGCACAAGCTCGTTGGCGAGAATGTCCTCAAGCGTTGAGAAGTTCCCGGGATCCCTTGCGTCTCGCGGTGATGGATCATCCTGATCGCGGAAGCCATCGTTGTCATCATCTTCGTCGCATGCGTTTCCGACTCCATCGCCATCAAAATCCGTCTGGTCGAGGTTCGACGTAAACAAACAGTTATCCACGCAATCGGGCACACCGTCACCGTCGGCGTCTGCCGCATTGTTGGAAACATAGACACATGCTCCCCTCACACAGCCGTCCACGGAGCAAGAGTCCCCATCGTCGCACTCGGCATCTTGGGTGCACATAGCCGGCGGCGGGGCAGGTTGCCCTGAGCTCGGCTCGGATGGCGCACCCGAATCTGGCGTGTCACGTGAATCAACGGTGGTAACAACGCCCGTTCCACAACCACCGGCAAGCCACAGCAACAGCAATGAAACGATGGGGATTTGCGCTTTCATCTTCTGCGACTCCAAAACCGCATTCTCAGGTTGATTGCTTACCAGCCACGAATCCTAGGCTCTTCATCGCCCCTGCCTGACACCGTTCAAAGAGAACACGCGCGCTGTCCCGTGATTCCGTTCCAGCCTGGGCTAGGACGGCCCTGTGTCATCCCAAAGGACACGTGCCGCAGTTCTACGTTAGTGCTCCCCTGCAAAAGTCGATCTCGACCATCCTGTTACCCGATCGCGTATCGCCCGCGGGCTGTCGACAATCGCAATTTGACAGGCCCCGTGCGGTGGTTGTTGCCGCTTCTTGGCCAGGAGTCCCGCAAAGTTCTCCAGACGATTCATCGAAAAACACCTGCCGCCAGGATATCTCAAGGTCTTCGGCTCGGTTACTCGCCCTTTCCATTGGCGGTGCGACCCCTCCCACCGTTCACCCGGTTTGCACGACTCGTCGCGCTTAACCAATTTGGATTGGATCGTTCGCCTAGGTTCAAGCATCCGTTTGCACGTCAAACAAACGCACCCTCGCATTTTCATTTACTGTCCTCCGATCCGCACAAGCCCGCCGAAGCCTTTGACCGTCGCCGGCCACGGGTGGAAGGGCCGTGCGTCGAGAGAGTTGATAACCGCCGGTTGGACCCGGTTGCGCGGGTGAGGACGAAGGCGAAGGCTAGGACGAGCGAAATGGCCATGATCGCCATTCCGCCGGAGCCCAGTGCGGGCACATTGGCCGGTACGTTGGCGTTCTCGCCGAGAAACGCGAGGAGTTCGGCGTCGGGCACGGCGATCGCGTTGGCAAGGTCGGCTCCGACCAAATGGGGCGGAAGAGTCGGGCGGTAGTATCGTGCGTAATCAAACCCGGCGATCAAATCCGGCGAGAAGGAAATGTTTGGATTCGGGTCGTTGACGCCCGGCGGCAATGGCGGATCCAAGACGTTCGAATTGTGAACGAAGGGGGTGAAGATCTGCGCTTTCAGCCAATCGGTGTAAGTCACCAGGCCGACCTGCAATGTCGCCGGGAAATCATTCCGCAGGTATCGACGGTGCACGACCCAGGGCTGGCCGGGTTCCCGACGCAGCGTAATGACATACGGCCCGAGCCGAGCGACCTGCAATTGGACGTTGTTGGCGGGCGAAGGGGACAAATTCAACGTCGAGTTGCTGTTGATCGTGGTTTTGACCTCGAATTGGTAGGACGCGCCGCCGTTGTCGCCGTGGCCGAGTGAGAGGAAAACGTAGTTCTCGCCGCCCGGCGTCCAGGTCTGCGGGGTGATGTTCCGTGGCGTGCGGATCATGATCCCGGCCAGCGAGTACTGCGCTTGCGGGATCGACTGGCCGTCGCGGCCGGTCGCGCGAACGTCGGTGGTGATGACGAAATCGCCGGTCACGTCTTTGAACGAAAGCGGCCCTCGATAATTCGCGAACCAGGAGACTGTGTAGGGCATCATGACCATTCGCCCCGGCTGAGTCGTGTCAATGTCGTACGCCTCAAGTTGGTCGGCGTTCCACTGCTCGGTCAGGTGAACGCGTTGCCAATCGGCAATCGTTGACGGATGATCGAATTCGTCGCTGAGCGGGGCGAGGTCGTTGGCAAGCAACTGACCCGCAAGCAACCCCGTACTTAACAACATTCGAACCCCGATCGGCAATATGTTGGACCGGAACAGCGTCTCTCGACTCATGTGTTTTCCTCCGACGTCAATCGTCCCATTCATCGCGCAACTCGTTGACCTATCTCAAGGCGTCAACGCCTTTCCAAATCTCTATCTCTTTTCCGAGTCAGTTCGAGGCGAAGCAGGTCTTTGCCGTGCTCCGACGCGATTTCCTCCGGGAGCTGCGGGTAGACGGGAGTTTTGAGATGACGTGGACCCTTTCTTGGCATGCTGCGAATACGACTCGACGAACTTGCCGCCGCCGCCACCTGCCTCTACTCTGGGCTACCAGGGGTGCGATGGCTCACGCCCACCCGAGAATCTTAGTGCCTAGTGAATAGGAATGCCAATGACGCTTGCACGACGGATGGCCGAATGGACTCGCTCGCTGCGGTACGAGGATCTTCCGCACAAGACGGTTCACGAGGTCAAGCGGCGGATCATCGACTCCTTGGCCACAACGCTGGGTGCGTACCGCGCGGCGCCCGCCCGCATCGCCCGCGAGAAGGCGGCGGCGGTCGGTACCGGTGCAGCCACGGTTTGGGGCACCCAAGAGCGCTCCCTGCCGGAACTGGCCACGTTCGCCAACGGGACGATGGTACGCTATCTCGATTACAACGACACCTATCTCAGCCTCGAACCGGCGCATCCTTCGGACAACATTCCGGCCGCCGTCGCCGTGGCTGAATCGACGAAAAAGTCGGGCAAGGACCTGATTCTCGCCGCGGTCATCGGGTATGAGATTCAATGCCGCATGTGCGACGCGGCCGGCCTGCGAGCGAGCGGTTGGGATCACGTGACCTACGGGGCCATTTCCAGCGCCCTTCTGGCCGGAAAACTCATGGGCCTCTCCGAAGAGCAATTGGAACACGCCGTGGGACTCGCCGGGGTGTGCAACATCAGCACGCGACAAACTCGGACAGGGCAAATCTCCGACTGGAAGGCCTGCGCCTTTGCTAACGCCGCACGAAACGGGGTCTTCGCCGCCGATCTCGCCCGGCGGGGCATGACCGGCCCGCACGAAATCTTCGAAGGACCCAAGGGCCTCATCAAACAGCTCAACCTCGGCGGACTTCGCGAACTTGTCCTCGGCAAGGACGGCGACTTCATGATCAACAAGACCTACATCAAGTTCTGGCCCGCGGAGTATCATGCTCAATCGGCGATCGACGCCTGCCTTCAGCTCCGCCCCAAGGTGCACGGCAAAAAGATTGAAAAGATTCACATTAAGAGCTTCGAGGCCGCGGTGAGCATCATCGGCAGCGAGCCGGAAAAGCTCCGTCCGACCTCGCGAGAGACCGCCGACCACTCGATGTTTTATTGCTGCGCGGCCGCGCTGGTCGACGGCGACGTCACCCTGGCTACTTTCGACGAGCACCGCTTGGTCGACCCGAAGCTGCTGGACCTGATCGATCGGACGTCCATCGTCGAAGACCCGTCGTGCAACGCGGGCTACCCCAAAGGCATTCCCAACGACGTGACGATCACTTGTTCCGACGGTACGTCGGTAAACAAGCGTGTAGATTATCCGCGCGGGCACGCCGGCAATCCCATGACCGACGACGAGGTCGTGGCCAAGTTCCGGCGCATGGCAACGGGCGTGATCGACGACAAGACCGCGGTAGCCATGCTCGAAAAGGCGTGGGCACTGGAAAAGGCGGCGGAGGTTTCCCCGGTGTTTGGATTCCGAGTCCCGCCCGATTCGGCGGCGTGACGGCGGAAACGGTTACGCGACCTCGATTCGCGAACCCGATCACGCAGCCGAGTTCGAACCGCTTTCCAATGACCACGTTCCTTCGGGACATTCCCTCGCCGACAAACGATGCCCACGGGCGACGGCTTCAAACTTGGAAGACAGTCGCGTTGGTGGATTGGCAATGACGAGTTGCCGATGGCCGCTCTCCGGATGAGCCGCCACGACAGCTTCGAGGACCGAGAGAAGCTCAGTCACAAACGAGGGTGCGATCCCCTCGACGCCCGTGAAATCGATCACCGTTGGGGCATGGGGGAGAACCTCTGCCGGCTCCATGGCCGAGACCATTGCCCGAAGCGGGCCCTCCAGAAGTCGGGCAGACTCGCGGCTTATCAGGATCCGATCGTGCAGTATGTCGTGGACTCGAAGTGCTGAGTTGTTCATACTGGAATTGAAAGGTTGACCAGGGTACCGGGGAACAAGCGGGTTCGCCTGGCAAAGCTCTGTAAATCTTCCGTAATTCCCAACGACCCGAGTCCCGAATGCAGGAGCAATGAACGTCCCGGAGGTCGAACATCCTCACTCACGCCGTACAATCCAATTCCGCGACGCGGGTCACCTGTCCCGCTAAGGGCGCGCTCAAAACGCACCCGCAATGACGCCGCCGGCCTTGCCCAAAAGGGCCTGAAATTTGGGAGCCAGATACGTGACGCAACTGTCGAGCGTGGCCAGCAGCGGATAATCCTCCTTGGGGACCTCGATCTTGTAGCGTTTGCGCAGTTCCATCACGATGTCGAGGAAATCCATCGAGTCCATATCGAGCTGTTCCCGCAGGCGGACATCGCCCTTGACGTTGGACAAATCCGCGTCGGGTGCCACGATTTGAATGATCCCCAAAATGACCTTGCGAACGTGCTCTTCGATCATGGCTGCCCCAACGCCTCAACTTTCCGACGCGAAACCCAACCGGCTCAATCGCCCGCGAACCGCGTCACCACCACCGCCGAATTGATTCCCAGCATTCCGAACGAGTTGTTCAGAATCGTTTCCACTCGCTCCAATCGCCGCGGCCGGTCCATGACCAGATTCCGCACGGTACATTTCGGGTCCGGGTTCGTCAGGTTGATCGTGGGATGCACGAGATTGTCCGTGAACGAACCCAGATTCCCGGCCAGTTCCAAGGCCCCGGCCGCGCCCATCGCGTGGCCGATGAAACTCTTGGTGTTGTTCACGAATACGTTCTCGCATTCGCCGAACAACGTCCGCAACGCGGCGGCCTCCTGCTGATCGCCCAGTTCGGTCGCCGTCGCGTGCGTGCTCACGATCGAAATCTCCTTCGGCTCGCGCCGGGCCCGATTCATGGCCAGGCTCATGCACTCGACCAGGCGCTTGGGTTCGGGAAGAACCGCATCGCTGGCGTCGGAGTTCATCGCGTACCCAGCCACTTCGCCGAGAATCGGGGCCTCGCGCCGCTTGGCATCGCGAAGCCGTTCCAACGCGAACAGACATCCGCCTTCCGACACCACGATGCCGTTTCGGGCCGCGTCAAAGGGCCGGCTTGCCTTGGTCGGGTCCTCATGACGAGCCAGTGCGTTTTCGGCCGCGAAGCTGGCGAAGATCCCGAAGGAATGGATCGCCTCCGACACCCCGCCGGCCAGGGCAAGATCGACTTCGCCAAGGCGAAGCATCTGCACGCCCTGAATGATTCCCGCATTGCCGGCCGCACACGCCGCGCCAATCGTGTAATGGGGTCCGGTCAGCCCCAAGTTCAGCGTCACCTCCCCCGCTGGGTTATTCGCCACCGTCCGCGGGTTATGGTGATGCGACCAAAACTTAACATCGTAATCGTACTGACGTATCACGTCAATCTCGTTTTCGGTTTCGACCGTGCCGTGCTCTGTGATGCCGATGAAGGTTCCGATCCGCGAGCGATCCACACGCGTCCAGTTCCAACCCGCGTGCCCGGCGGCCACATGGGCACAATAGATAGAAACAGAGCCTGCTCGTGTTCCTCGGCGGCGCTCTTTTTTCCCCTGATACTTGAATTCGTCGAAGTTGCATACGCCCGCCAAAACCTGGCCCATAAATCGGGTTTCGATCACGGTGACCCCGGAGATCCCATTCAACAAGTTTTGACGAAAATCACGGAGCGTCGCCCCGTTGGGCGAGGCGAGTCCGACACCGGTGATAACGATTCGGTCCTGGTCCGCCATGGTCTGTTTCGGCAGTCTCGTATCCACTCGCCAGCCACCAACGCTAGGCGCGTCGCCCCTATTTTAGCCATCGTTGGGATGAGCGCAACGTCCACCGAAACCCGCCGCGCACAGCCAATCGGTCAGGCGGCGGGTACCATCCGCTGTCGTGACCTTGGCTTCGTACCCAAGATCGCGGCGCGAAGCGGAGATGTCAAAGTAATGCGACTTGGCCAGTTGTCCGGCCAGGAAGCGGGTCATGGGCGGCTCGGAGGCGAGACCGAACAATCGATAGACGTATTCCAGGATCGTCCCCGCGGCGTAGGCCAGGCGGTATGACACGCGCTTGGTGAATGGGGGGATGCCGAGCGATAGGAGAATCTCGTTCAGCCACGGCCATAATCGAATCGGCTCGCCCTGGCTAATGAAGTAAGCTTTTCCCGCACAAGGCGCGCCGGGGGCCAGTCGGTCCAACGCCAGAATGTGCGCGGACGCGGCATTGTCGATGTAGGTAACGTCCACCAGATTGGTGCCGTCGCCGATTTGGCGGAGCGTTCCGGCGCGGGCTTTGGCGATGATTCGCGGAAACAGGTGCGGGTCGCCGGGGCCCCAGATCAAGTGCGGGCGCAGTGCAACGGTCGAGAGCTCTTGGCCGTTGGCCGCAAGGACCCTCCGCTCCGCCTCGGCCTTGGTGGCCGGGTAGTCAGCCAGGTACCGGGCGGGATAAGGCTGCGATTCATCGACGCCGCAGAGCGCTTCATCCCCAAACACTACGCTGGGGGAACTGGTGTACACGAGTTTGGGGACGCCGCAATCGCCACACGCGGCCAGGACGTTTCGAGTACCGACGACATTGATGTCGTGAAAGATTCCACGTTCTCTCCAGATTCCGGGAAGGGCACCAGCGTGGATCACGGCGTCGCAGCCGCGGCAAGCCTCGCGAACGGCCTGGGAGTTGCGGAGGTCGCCGCGCACCGTTTGAATTCCTCGCCGCAACAAATGGGTGTAGTCACTGCGGCCGAAGGCGACGGGCCTATCACCACGTTCGGCCAACAATTCGCATATGCGGCTGCCGAGGAATCCGCCGCCGCCGGTGACGAGGACTCTCATCGCAAACGCTTCGCCGCCCAAACGGCCAGCGCCTCGCGGTTGATCTTGGTGTTATGGCGAACATCGACGGGGAAAGATCGATGGAAGAGGAAATGCCGGATGGTTCGCGTCGTTTCGTTTGAATCCGCGATTCGCCGCAGTTCCTCCCGGAAGTCGGCCGCAAACCTCCCGCGCGGGAGTTTGCCGCCCACCAATTCCACGACAATCGCGGGAGACTTATCGCCGGGCGGACCGACACCAACCAGCGCCGAGCGAAACACGTTCGGATGGTGGTTGAGGACGATTTCGCAGGGCACGCTAAAAAGGGTGCCGTGACCCGTTTCCACGCGATGAACCTTTCGACCGCAGAACCAGAATCGTCCTTCCTCATCCACGTAGCCGACGTCGCCCATGCGGTGCCATATTGTGTCACCCTCGGCAATTTTAGCGAGGCGGTTCGCTTCCGCCAGGCGGAAGTATTCCCGCGTGACCGTCGGACCGCGAACGACGATCTCTCCAATCGCGCCGTGGGGAACGACGAGTTCCGCGTTCCAGTTCGGAATCGGTGCATCCGTGATTCGAATGATTCGGATTTCAATGTCGCCAATGGGTCGACCGACGCAAAGGCCGGGGAGTTGCGAAGAGTTTTCGTATGGCAGGGGGAAAGGGAGTGGCCGATTCGTTTGGGGTTGTTTCGTTCCCGAGGGGCCCTCGATGCCGGTTTGCCGCCCCTTCGGGGCTTGATGAGTTGGACGGTCGTCGGGTTCCCAGGTCTTGCGCCCTGGGCTCTTGACTTCCGCCCCTCCGGCGCTGGCCAAACCTTGGCCGCGGTGCATCGCCGTGCCGGAAACGGCAATTCTGTGCGGGTTTACGCTCGCATCTCGCTCGGGGGTGGGATTCGCGTCGTCGGTATCCCAGGGCTTCCGCCCTGGGATATTTACTGCCGCCCCTTGGGGGCTGCAACGTGGCGAGCCGCCTGGGCCTTCGGAAGTCGTAATTTGTAATTCGTAACATTTTTGCAGTCTTTCAGCTCCTGTGATCGAGGAAACAGGAAGCGCTTCGGTGGCTCCATAGGGTGTGTGGACATCGGCGCCGTCGATAAGAATTCGGCGAATTCGTTCGATCAGTCGAGAGGAAACCGGTGCTCCGAAAAGGAGCACCCTTCGCAGACTTGGCAGAGTGATTCCGCGATCCGCACAATGGGCGCTGACCCGATCCCACATGCCCGGAGAGCCGGTGGCGTTGGTCGGCCTGCATTCATCGATGGCCCGAACGATCTTCGCCGGATCGACTCGCGCGGGACGGGAAAAGTCCATGTCCGGAAACACCACCGTCATGCCCATCGCTATACTGAACAATGCGAACGGGGCGAATCCCGGCAGATCGACTTCGCCCTCCGTCATTCCGAAGTGTGTTTGGATCGCGCGGATTTGGGCGTCGAACATGCCGTGCGTGTACAGGACACCCTTGGCCGGCCCGGTGCTGCCGGAGGTAAACAGGATGGCGGCGGGATCGGCGAGCGACACGCGCGCAGGGCCCGAATCCGAGTGCGCCCGGGTTGGCCCTTGGTGCATCGCCGCGAAACTTTTCAGCGTTTCGCCACCCCACGCCCATCGCTTGCCCACGGTGACGAAGTGTTTCACGCTGCGAAATGGGCCGCGGCGGACGATCCGAACGATGTGCGCGAGGGGAATCCCGATGAACGCTTCCGGCTCGACACCGCGCACGCATTCGAGGAGCCGCCGAACTCCCATCCCCGGATCGACGAGCACGGGAACAGCGCCGATCCGAAACAGCGCGAACATCACGGCCACGAAATCGACACCGGGACGGATCATGACCAGCACGCGTAGTTCTCGGGTGATCCCGATCGACAATAATCCACGCGCATACGCCTCGCTAAGCCGGTGGATCTGTTCGAAGCTGACCTGGGACCGTCGAACTCGCGATCCCCCTCTGGCCGTCGCCACCGCGATATGTTGGCCCCGCGTCGAAGTGGCCGCGGAAAGCCATTGGGAGATGTTGTGGTGGGCTTGGGCATCGGCCGATGAGATCACGGTGCCGGAAATCGTGCGAGAATTGATCATCCTTCTGAGCCTTTGCGACCGCGAGTATACTCGGTCAAAGCGTAATAGATCGAGTACCGGCGAATCGGGGCAAGGACCATGAGTTCACGCATTCTGCAACTGGCCCGGCAAGACGTCGAACGCGGAGACCACTGGCTGGCGCGGCAACGGTTGGCGTCACATTTGAGTACGTGCGGCTACGATCCGGAAGTATTAAGCGAGTTGGGGCAGATCTGCCTGGCCATGCACGACGCGAACGCGGCCGGAAAATACTGGCTGGCTTCGCCTGTGTCGGGGGCGAAGGTGGACGATGCGGTGCAAACATTTGTGTCGCACGCGGGGACGTCACCAGCCCAAATTGCCAGCGCCTTGCCCCCTGCCGTCCGGCGGGCTGCAATCGACGCCCTTCCCGATGCAGCGCGACAGCGCATTGCCGCCCTCGGGTTGGAAAACGCGATCCTGGAAGCTCGACGGCGAAAATCAGCCCGATTGGATGTTTCGAACGCGCGGAATTCGAACCGGGTCGGCATCGTCCTTTTCGTCATCGTTGTCGCCATGTTCGTGACCGGCGTATTCACGGTGGTTCGCGGGATCGTCAGATTCTTTTGTTGATGCGATTTGCTGATCTCATCAAAGGAGAGATTGCGTTACGCCGAGGACGTTGGCGTTGCCGGTGCGGATTTTGGACAGAATGTCAACGTCGAGCGGCTGTTCGAGCAGGATTTGGGCACAGGCCGATTCGTCTCCCTGGCAGATCACGTTTCCCATCTCTTCCACGTTGATCCCCGCGTGGCTGACTTCGTGGAGAATATGGGCGAGCACGCCGGGACGGTTCAAGTGCCGCACGCGCAGACAGGCCCTGGCGCGGGCCTTGCTCCGCAGATTCACGCAGTTGAGCACCTGGCCGGTCCGGAGATACGCTTCGACAATCCGGACGGTCTCCTCGGCGATCGCGTCCTGGGCTTGTTCCGTGGAGGCTCCGATGTGGTGCGTGCCGTAGACCACGCCGCCGGCCTTCACAATGGCCGTGTTGAATTCCCCTTGCGACGCCGAGGGTTCATTCGGGTACACATCCAGCCCGATGCGAAGTTGTCGTTCCTTCGCCGCGGTGAGCAATGCATCGTAATCCAGAACTTCGGAGCGGGCGGTGTTGATGACATAGCTCCCCGGCGCGAGTTGGTTGAGGACCGCGCCGTTGATGATCCCCTTGGTTCCCGGTGCGGCTGCGAGATGGATCGAAAGAATGTCGCATTTTGATGCGACCTCGGCGGGGCTTTCACATCGAACGACGCCGGCTTCGGTTGCCGAGTCCTTGGTCAGAGAACGACTCCAGGCCACGACCTTCATCTTGAACGCGTGGGCTCGTACGGCCACTGCAATCCCGATCTGCCCCATTCCGATAACGCCGAGGGTGCGGTCCTTCAGTCCCCGGGCCTGCGAGTAGTCCTTCTTATTCCATTGGCCGCGGCGGAGATCAACCGTGTTGTCCACGATCCGCCGGTCGAGGGCCAGGATCAGCCCAAAGGTCAGTTCCGCGACCGCGACAGCGTTTTTACCGGGGCAATTGGCGACGAAAATACTTCGCCGCGAGGCGGCGGGCACGTCGATAGTGTTCACTCCCGCTCCGGCGCGGACGACCAGCCCGAGCTCGCCCGCGGCAGAGAGCATGACCGCGGTCACTTTCGTGGAGCGCACCACCAGAATGGCCGGGACGATTCGCGCGAGAGCGTCGAGAAGCGAATCGCCCTCCAATTTGGGTTCGTAAATAACATCGCAACCGGCCTGGCGAAGACCGTCGAGTCCGTGCGATTCAAACGTGTCGGCGACGAGGAGTTTCATGGGTCAAACCGCTGGCAGGACGTGCTCGCCCTTCCTTTTCTGGTCGAAACATCGCATTGGTGGGCACGGCCCACCCTACTTTCTGGTCGAGCGATCGCATTGGTGGGCACGGCCCACCCTACTTTCATTTCTTGCAGGTCCGTCGTTCGTCGGGAGTTCCCAAATCGAGTGCAGCAATTGTAGGGTGGGCCGTGCCCACCATTCCTTGACGCCTCGGCATCGCAAAGATGGGCGCGACGCCCTCTATTCGCCGGCGGCACCGGGAACATCCTTGAAGTCCGGTGCCTGGACCCTTCGACCGCTGCACGAACACAGCCAATCAACCCCATAGTGTCCCAACTTTACCCATTTCGAAAACGTCGAGTATTTCCACTGGTGCGGGCACGCCACAAGCCCATGCTTGACCGGATTGTAATGGATGTAGTCGAGGTGGGCGATCAAATCGGGCTCATCACGATTCCGATGCTCCCAGAACCGCCGCTGCCAGACGCCGGCTTCACGGTGTCTGCGTCGCGACAAATTGGGCGCCTCCGGCTGAAATTCGGTAGCCAGAATCCTTTTGGAGAGAAGCCGCTTGATCATCGACCATCTCGCCGAGAAGTTGTTATCGCTTGTCGGGAGTTCCCAAATCGAGTGCAGGTGATCGTAGAGCAACACGACGGCAAGCATGTCGAACGGCAAATTTGATTGGGTGTTACGAACTGCCTCGCCCAATGCTTGTGCAATCTGTTCCTCGCGGAAAATTGGGCGCCGTCCATGTGTGACCACAGTGAAAAAATACGTCGCTCCGTTCTCTTTCCATCGACGGTATTCAGGCATCGGCCATGCCGTTCATTGTAGGGTGAGCCCGCTTTCTGGTCGAGCGATCGCATTGGTGGGCACGGCCCACCCTACTTTCTGGCGGGTCGTGCTCGCCCTTCCTTTTCTGGTCGAAACATCGCATTGGTGGGCACGGCCCACCCTACTTTCTTCGTTTCGCCCCTAGCACGCCGGCAGGGTCGACACCGGGCCGGGCTTGGAGACCTTCGTGCCGCAGTTCTTGCAGGTTCGCCGTCGGTCGTCTTTCCAGAATTCCTCCATCGTTTGCTTGAAGTGCTCGACGATGTCCTTGCAGGCGAACTCGATGTCGCACACCACTCCGTCGCACTTCTCGCAATAGAACACGAGGTGTTCCAACTCGTCGGGCGGACGGACGCGTTCGACCACGATACCGATCGTGTCCGGCGGGCGCTGCGGCGAATGCGGCACGTTGGCGGGAATGAAGAACGTGTCGCCCTCATGGACCTTGTGGTTGATGACCCGCCCGCCCTCGCGGGTCTGTACGACGATGTCCCCCTTGACCTGGAAGAAAAACTCCTCCGAATTGGTGACGTGAAAATCGTTGCGGGCGTTGGGGCCACCGACGACCATTACGAAAAAATCCTGTCCGCGATAGAGGTATTGATTCCCCACCGGCGGCCTGAGTTCCGCACGATGTTCGTCGATCCATTTCTTCAAACTAAACGGCTTCAAGGTGGACATGGCCTGGGCTCCCCGTGAGAACGCCATCGGAAATCAAGGTCGTTCGAACTCTTGTGCGAGCCGCGGTCCCGCGTTCGCGTCCCGATTGGGCGTCGCCCGTATCGGGAGCGCGCCGGGACGGCCCGCGCGGAACTCCTCGGTCCGAACCCTCTCCGCAAGGGTACGGCTCGATCGGCTTCAGACGGCGCATTCCATAATGAAATACCCTATCGGCCCTCGGCGTCTGACGTCAATCGGCATGACTTGGACGTTTCCGAGACAGCAGCCTACAGTTCTCGTTGGAATCGGGCCGGCTCCGAGCGTAAACGCCGCACAACGTTTCTCTTGGCGCACGACCGAGCGAAGATCCGCCCGACCGAACCGAGTGGAACCCATGGTCATACCCGCCATCTCGGCTGATGAGCAGTTGCATCTTTTGAATCTTGCGCGGCGCACGGCGGTCGAAGTGCTGAGTTCAGGCCGGGCGAAACCGATCCATCCGCGGACCATTCGAGGGGTTTTCGGCGGGGCCTTTGTTACGTTCTGGGGCGAGGGGAAGAAACTTCGGGGATGCGTGGGATCGCTGTCTCCCACCGACCGGGTGGAGAAAACCGTTCAAGACGCGACGCAATCGGCGCTGCGGGACAGCCGATTTGTTTCTGATCCGATCACCCTCTCGGAGCTTGAGTCGTTGTGCATCGAGGTCTCCGTCCTTTCCGGCCTGAGCGCCGCGCTTGAACCGGCCGGCCTGACACCCGGTCTGCACGGCGTTCTGATTCGTCGCGGTTCGCAGTCGGGCTGTTTCCTGCCAAAAGTCGCCACAGAGAACGGATGGTCGGCGGAGGAGTTTCTAACCCAATGTTGCGTCCTCAAGGCCGGAATGCCAGGAACGGCCTGGCGGGAGCCGTCGACGGAGGTGTTCCTGTTTACGGCCGATGCGATTCGCGAGAACCGGACGTCGCTTTTGGAGTGACTAGGGGTCCCTGGGCACCCACGGAGAAGCGGAATCCATCGGCGCTTGGCTTTCCGAAACTTCGATCCGATAATAGAAAGGCCGTGTTGTTGGAGGCCGTCGAACCGCGAAGTTCCGCTCAAACGAGACTTCGTACCCGAAGGGTCCTTACCGTGAGGATGCCTCCTTCCGACGGCTCGGTATTCGGAGCGTAATGCATGTGCGGAATCGTTGGTTACGTGGGCAGTCGTCCGGCCTTGCCCATCCTGATTGAGGGCTTACGAAGGTTGGAATACCGTGGTTACGACTCGGCCGGAGTGGCCCTGGTGCGTAAGGGACGCGTTGAGATTCAAAAGCGTGCCGGACGCCTTTTTGTCCTCGAACAAGACCTGGATTTTGAGGCTGGTCAGACGACGGGGGTCGGCCACACTCGCTGGGCGACTCACGGTGCCCCCACCGATCTTAACGCCCATCCACACGCCGATGGATCGGGAAAGATCGCGGTCATTCACAACGGGATCATCGAAAACTATCGGGCGTTGAAAACGTATCTGGAAAACGACGGCGTCGAGTTTGTTAGCGAAACCGACACGGAAGTGCTCACCCAGCTCATCGGGAAGTTTTACGAAGGCAATCTCGAACGCGCCGTGAGGCAGGCCCTGGCCGAGGTCTCCGGCACCTATGGCATCGCCGTGGTCTGTTCCGAAGAGCCGGACGTCATCGTGGCCGCCCGCCGAGGAAGTCCGCTCATTGTCGGAGTGGGAAAGGGCGAGCACATTTTGGCTTCGGATGCCGCCGCGATTCTGGCACACACGTCGCAGGTGGTCTATCTCGGCGACGGCGAAATCGCCCGGATCACCGCGGACGGTTTGCGTCTCACTACGTTGGATGCCATCCCCGTCGCCAAGAAACTCCACGAAATCGAGTGGACGCTCGATCAAATCGAACTAGGCGGCTACGAGCACTTCATGCTCAAGGAAATTATGGAGCAGCCCGCGGCCCTTGAGAATTGTCTCCGCGGCCGCATCGACACGCGCGAGGGCACGGTTCATCTCGGCGGGTTGCGCGATCGCACCCGCGAACTGACCCACGCCAAGCGATTTATTATCACCGGCTGCGGGACGGCCTGGCACGCGGGGCTGGTCGGCGAATACCTCTTTGAAGAGCTGATTCGCATTCCCACGGAAACCGAATACGCCAGCGAGTTCCGTTATCGCAACCCGGTCGTTGACGAAGGCAGCGTAGTGATCGCCGTTTCACAAAGCGGTGAAACGGCCGACACCTATGCGGCCTTGCAGGAGGCAAAACAAAGAGGCGCACTCACACTCGGCGTGGTTAACGTCGTTGGGTCCACCATTGCTCGCGAGACCGACGCCGGCGTCTACCTTCACGTGGGACCGGAAATCGGCGTTGCCAGCACGAAGGCGTTTACCGGTCAGGTGGCCGTGCTGGCCATGATGGCCTGCTACCTGGGCAGGCGAAAGCACCTCTCCGGCTCGATGACCAGTCAGTTCAATCGCGCCCTGGCCGCCATCCCCAACCAGATGCAGCAGATTCTCGATCAGGCCGACAAAGCCCGGGCGATCGCCGAGCGCTTTGCCGAGCAGGACAACTGGCTCTACCTTGGACGGGGCTACAACTATCCGGTCGCTCTGGAAGGGGCCCTCAAGCTCAAGGAGATTAGCTACATCCACGCCGAGGGCCTTCCCGCGGCGGAGATGAAACACGGACCCATTGCCCTGATTACGGAAGAGATGCCGGTCGTGGTGATCGCGCCTTCCGGTCTCCAATACGAAAAAATCCTCAACAACATATCGGAGGTCCGCAGCCGCGGCGGAAGGGTCATCGCCATTGCCACGGAAGGCGACCGCGAGATTGCTCGCCAAACCGAGGAGGTTTTTTTCGTTCCCGATACGATCGAGCCCTTGCAGCCGCTGCTCACCGTGATTCCGTTGCAGTTGATCGCCTATCACGCGGCCCTGCTGCGCGGCTGCAACGTCGATAAGCCGCGGAACCTGGCCAAGAGCGTGACGGTGGAATGACGCTGACCGCGAGTTACGAGTTTCGAGGTACGAATTACGGAACACAACGAACGCGGACCCGGCGCGACCCGCCCACGAACGTGCAATCCCTTTCAGCGAATGGTATGTGAGCCGAACATGGATGTTTTCGTTGACGATGAACCATTGGCCGATTCGGCCTTTGATACGGTGGGCGACGCCGTAAAGGCCGTTCAGACCGATTGTCCACCCGAGCGGCTGGTGGTTCAGTTACGCTGCGACGGGCAGGAAGTCTCGGGCGAGATCATGGCTGAGGCGCTGAGTCGGCGGACGTCCAAGGTCTTTCGGCTCGATGTCTTCACGGCCACCCGGCACAGTCTGGTACACGACGCGATGACCCAGGCCTCGGTGTCGCTCCAGGAAACCGAACAGGAATGCCGCCGCGTGGCCGATCTGCTTTCCCAGGGGCGAACCCAGGAGGGAATGGACTCTTTCGGAGAATGCCTGCGCACCTGGCAGCAAATCAACCTCGCCGTCACGCGGTCGATCGAGATACTCCGACTTGACGCCGAACGGTTGACGATCCGCGACGAGCCCCTGGTCGACGTGATCGGGAAACCCAAGCAAATCCTGATGCAAGTCCGCGACGCCCTGGCCGCCCAGGACTTCGTCATGCTGGCCGACGTGCTGCAATACGAGCTCGCCGAAGTCACCGAACAATGGTACGCCGTTCTCGCCTGCCTTCGCGAGGAAGCGGACCGTCTGAGCGAAGCTGCGTCCGATTGAACAGTCCGCTTTTCACCCGGCTCGCGGCCCAAAAAACATATGCGGACGCAATCACACCCATTCCCAAATCCGACTTGCAATTTCTGCGCGTCGTATTGCATATTTCCTCACGCCATTTCAGGGGAGGGGGAAAGTGATGAAGGTCGGAAACGCAATCACGGGCGTGCTCTTATCGGCGGGAACGGTACTCGGCAACCGGCGTTATCGGAACCGCCGGAATTTCCGGCACAACGTCCGGGTCCGCAAGCCGTCCAATCGGGACAAGGCTGCTATTGGGTGGCTTCGGGAACCATCCGTCCGGGCGACGTGGACTGGATCCGCATTTCCATTCCCCGCGCCACGACGCGGGCCATCGTGGACGTGGATTTTGCGGACAACGGCACAGTGGGCAGCGCCCTGATTGCCACGGTTGTCGGGGGTACCAGCGCGTTCAATCAAGCCGACAACAATGCCGTGCGTGACAATTTTTGCGGCCTGGGCTCCGCCACCGTCCCCCTGGGCAGCCCGCGTGATTCGGCCGTCGAGATGGGCGCTACGCCGCGTAACGCGGTGATCGACGTGGCCATTACCGGTGCGGGCGATTTCAACTTCAACGGCCAGCATACCCACACGTTCGACTACGCGCTCTGGCTGTATGCCGTTCCGGTCTCCTGCACCATCAACGCGGACTGCGCCGACAGTTTCGCCTGTACCTTCGATTCGTGCGATCTGCCCACCGGCGTTTGTTCCAACACACCCATGGACTCGGCCTGTGACGACGGTTTGTTCTGCACCGGCGCGGAACGGTGCGACGCGGCGGCCGGGTGCCGGCCGGGAAACGAGCCGCTATGCGGGGACGGCGTCCCGTGTACCATTGACTTCTGCGATTCGGACCTGGACGAATGCGCCCACGAGGCCGATGACTTCTATTGCGACAACGGCTATCTCTGCGACGGGGCGGAATCGTGCGATCCCGTGCACAACTGCCGGGACGGCGAACCCATCGATTGCGACGATGGAATCGGGTGCACCGTGGACCGTTGCGATGAGGAGGTCGCCGAATGCGTCCACGTCGTTGATCCATTGTTCTGCGACAACGAGAACTTCTGCGACGGGCGCGAATCGTGCGATCCGCAGCAAGGCTGCGTCGCGGGCAGTCCCCCGGCCTGCAACGACGGCGTCGGCTGCACCGTCGATGAGTGCGACGCGGTCGCGGATGAATGCACCCACGAGCCGGACGACGGATTCTGTGACAACGGCCAATTCTGCGACGGCACGGAAACTTGCGATCCCGTCCACGATTGCGTTTCGGGTGAAGAGCCCTGTCCCGACCAGTTTTGCAACGAAGACGACGGGGCGTGCTTGGAATGCATGGCCGATGAGAATTGCGACGATGGGGAGTTCTGCAACGGCCAGGAGTGGTGCCATCCCGAAGGCAAATGCGCCGAAGGCGATCCGCCCTGCACGGAATATGAGGTTTGCGATGCTGACGCCAAGGAATGCACGCCGAAACACCGCGGCCCTGCGCTCGACATCCGACCGGGCGAATGCCCTAACAAGATCCCGTTGTCCGGGACGGGGCAATGGGCCGCGGCCCTCGTCGGAACCGACACTTTTGACGTCCGCAAGGTCAATCTGTCGTCGCTCTTTCTGTACCGTGCGGACGGTCTCGGCGGAAAAATCGCCGCGGAAGTGGTTCAGCATCGCAAGAACAGGAGATACCCGGATGTGGCCACTCCGTTTCCGGGAGAACTTTGCGGCTGCCACATGCTCGCCGGCGACGGCATCCCGGATCTGCTCATGCGCTTCATGAACGAGGACGTCGTCAAGGCTTTGCAGCTCAACTCCGCGGCGGGCAAGACCCTTGAGTTGCGGTTGGCCGGCCGGCTTCAGGACGGCTCGACGTTCGAGGCCGCTGATTGCGTCATGATCCGCGGCCCCCGACCGATGGTGCTGGTCAAAGAGGGTGATTGACCGGTTGGCCGTCACTGCCGTTCCGGCGCGCCGGGATAAGGAAGCGGATTCCGCTCGTGCGAGTCCCGGCGAGTCGGGATTCGCACCAACTCCTGCGGGGATCTTCACTTCCCGCAACATTTCTTGTACTTTTTTCCGCTACCGCAGTTGCACGGTTCGTTGCGGCCGATTTTGGAGCGACTTGACCTGGCCAATCCAACCACTTCCCCGTCTGGCCCAAACCGAATCGTGGTCGGTGGAGGCGTGTCCGTTATTCGGCGTCCCGAAACCATGCGGCGGGCGAATTGGTCAACGGCCTCGCGGTCGTCCGGATCAATTCCGGCGGTCATGGCGGACAATAGAATGATCTTGCCCGTCGAGAAACATTCCGGATTCGCCGACCGGGTCAGCATTTCACTTGAGCACGCCCGTACCTCTTTGCAAAGACTGTCCGCGTCAGTCAGCAGGCCTTTTTCCCCCAGCCAGGTGAGAAACGTCGTCAAAATCTTCGGCACCGGGCCGAACTCGTTCGGCGTCACCGCGACATTCGTCGGGAACGAGACGAGGAGAATATGCCGGGTTTCATTGCGGTCGAGTTCATCCAATTTGACGTTCAAGTTGTCCCAGGAAAATTGTAAGAAGCAGCGGGCAAAGAATTCCGCATCGTCTCGATCGATCCCGAACAAGGCCGAGACAGTGTTGCTGTCACGGAATTCACGCAGCAAATCGGCATAACGGTCGTCTGCTGTCTCGCGCTTGAACGCGTCGGAATCTTCGTCGAGTTCCCTTTCCGTAGCGGGATCGTCGGAATCAGGACGGGCCAACCAATCTCGAGTTTCCTTCACCTCACGCGGCAGCCACTGCTCCACCGGTTCCAGCCAGGGATTCTCGAGAATTGAGTCCAAAGGGGGGCCGACAGGCTCGCCGCGCAACTGGGCGATGGCCTCAAGGACATCGTCCTTCGGAAAACAACGGTCTTTCACCGATTCCAGCAGGGGAAGGGATTCCTTGTCGTTCAAATCCGCGAGCATCAGCGCCGCATAGCCCAGTTCGGTGGAGTCTTCATCCTTTTCCGCCTCCCGACGAATCCACTCACGGCAATGCTCAACGGCCGCTTGACGAGTTGATTCATCCGCATCTTTGGCAAGCTTCAACAAGGCAGAAACGTGAAAAAGTCCCGGGAAGTACGCCCGTTTGTCCTTGAGGAGTGAGAGTGCGGGCGCTACCACCGCCGCCCCCAACCGCCCGGCCGCCCGTTCACCAACCATCGTCAGGCAATCGTCATCCTCGGCCGCGCTGCGACAAAGAACTTCCAACAGAAATCGGGCGGCATCGTCTCGCCCGGCCGCATTGAATCGGTCCGCGGCCAAGGCCAGGACTGCTATCGCCGAAAGGTCGGTCAAGTCGGGATAGACCGATTCATCTCCGGCGTATCGGCGACCAAAGTGCCCGCGGGCCTCGTCGATGAGCCGCTGCCGGGCAGCCTCGCTATCGGCCACCGCGTCCGCCAGAACGTGCAATTGCTCCCAGGGGATTTCCGGCTCACTCAGCGTCAACACCGCCCAGGGAAGGGTTTCGATATCCATCAACATGGCCAAGGCCTCCTACCTTCCATACCCGACACTCCGGCCTCCAATTTCAACCCCCGAAGGCGGAGAACACAAGTATCCCTGTCGGGATAGGTGGATGGGTGGCCCATCCCCGGCGCGCCGCGCGTGGGGTCACGATGATCGAAGGCACGAATCGTCGCGAATGGCGGACGATAGCAGGAAATCTGTCCGAGAGTGGTTATACACCCGAGCGCGCGTTCCTCCATGAAAAAACGGGATTCTGCTGTACAATGGTGGTCGAATCTGCTATCACGGCCTCCTGACGCGTATGTCGGTGCGGTTTTCGACGGACGTTTTGTTTACTTCGTCCCGAATCACAACGGAACTGCCCAACACGATGAGGTTCTCCGTTACGACACCACCTGTCCCTGCGACGGTGATGTAATCGACGACGGAATTGTGGAACTCCTCGACCTTCTCGCAGTCCTCGATTGCCTGTGCGGTGGTCCCGCAAATCCCGCATGTGACGTCAACTGCGATGGACAGAACGATTTTGACAACTTCGGAATCGTCCTCTGTCAATTCAGCGTAGCCATCAGCCCTTCCTTGTTATCGGAAAGGTACGGTCACGAGCGCGAGGTATCCTGAATCCGCGCGCGCTCTCGGACCCGAGAACCTGCGATCATTTGTGACGTTATATCGTTGGCACGCGGACGAACCGCGCTGTTAAAATTCCTGACCCGGCAGAATGAGGACAAGGCGGTCTACTCGCGAGGATACGAACCATGGCAAAGCACACTGAATTCGCCGCCCCAAACTGATTGCGGTCACCCTTGCGGCTCGCCAATGCTGATATCGCGAAGGGGGACTTCCAGATCCAGCGGCCCGGCGGTGACCAGCGCCGTCTGTTTGTGCAATTGCATGCGGACCACCTTCGCCGCCCGTTTCAGGTTCCGAAGGTAGACCGCATCGCCCGGTTTCAAGGCGTTGACCCATTGCGTCCAACGATCAAACTCGGCCTGAGCCGACTCCATCGCCTTCCGCTCGCGTTCCAACCCTTCCCGCTCTCGTTGTGCCTCCAGGGCCGCATCTCGCGCCGTCCGCCGGGCCTCTTCCGCCTCCCGCCGGGATTGCAGAGTGCCGGCAATGGCCTTATGGAGAGCTCCCGATCTGTCGTCCAGAAAACTCTTCGCCTGCTGCACCAACCGCGCCGGCATTCCCAGCCGCCGAGCGATGATCAGGGCGTTGCTGTTGCCCGGCTCCCCCAGCCGAAGCCGATAGGTCGGACCCAGCGTTTCGGGGTCGAACTCCACGGCCGCGTTGTCCACCCGCTCCGTCGTATAGGCCACCGCCTTCAAGGCCGAGAGGTGCGTGCTGACGATCGCCTTGCTCTTCAGTTGCAACAACTCGGCGAGGATCGACCGGCCGATGGCCGCGCCTTCGTCGGGGTCCGTTCCCGCGCCGAGTTCGTCAATCAGCACCAGCGACTTTGCATCGCTGCGCCGCAAGATGTCCAGAAGCGTGCCGAGATGCGAACTGAACGTGCTGAGCGATTGTTGCAGGCTCTGTTCGTCGCCGATGTCGATGAACACGTTGTCGAAGACGGGCATGCGCGATCCTTCTCCCGCCGGAATCGGTACCCCGCACTGGGTCATGAGGGCCATCAACCCCACGGTCTTGAGCGTCACCGTTTTTCCACCCGTGTTGGGGCCGGTGATGACCAGGATGTCGAAATCGTCTCCCAGGCGGACATCGATCGGCACGACCTGTCGTGGCGCACGCCCATCCACCGCGTCGCGGCTGAACAATTCGACGAGCAACGGATGTCTCGCGTCGTGGAGCGTAAGAATGCCATTTTCGTCGATGGCCGGACATACGCACCCGTGTTTTTTTTTTCAGATACCGGCATTTCGCCCCGATCAGGTCCAACACGCCCAGCGCGCGGATCGTCTGCAAGATGGGTACCGCCTGTTCACGAACCCATTGCGTGACTTCGCGAAGGATCCGGGTGATTTCCTTGCACTCTTCATCGCGCAGCCGGACGACGGTGTTGTTGATCTCTACCGATTCCGCCGGCTCGACGAAGAGCGTCGAACCCGAGTCCGACGAGCGGTGAATGATGCCCGGCACGCGCCCGCGATACTCCGCCTTCAGCGGCAGCACCATGCGATCATTGTGAAAAGTCGATCCGGCGTACTGAAGCATCTTGGTAATCGACGAGTGCCGCAGCAGCCGTTCGAACACCTGGCGGACACGGCCGCCCGCTTCTTCGATCGCCCGGCGGATCGAGAGCAACTTGGGGCTGGCGTAGTCGCGCACACGGCCGCGCTCGTCGATGACCTGCCCGATTCTCGCCGCCAACTCGTGGAAGTCCTGGGCCTGTTCGGAGAGTTTGGCCAGCGACGGCACCGTGGGAAGTACGCGGTCGAGCCATTCGCGAATCTGCGTAGTCGCCCCAAGAGTCTCGGCGATCTGGGCGAGCGGTTCCGCCTCGAGCGGCGACGGAAACGCCGACGCCCGCACCGTATCGCGAATGTCGTGAACCCCGGCCATGGGCGGCAGGCCGCGCTCCTCCGCGGTCGTGGCTACCTCGCGCACTTGGGTTAGCCAATGGCGAACCAACTCCGGATTCGTCGTCGGCCGAAGGCTCCGCACCAGGCGCTTGCCCAGCGAGCACGCGCAAAGTTCCACGAGCAGTTCTCGGACGTGCTCAAACTCAAGTTTTTGCAGACTGTGATCGTCCACGTCGTTGGTTGCTTCCATCCTTCGTTTAGGGGCGCCACCGCTTTCACCGGAATGGGCTTCGGCGGTGGAATCCATCCCTCCTGCCGGCGGCGCGCGCTCCCCTTAGGCCCTCGCCCGAACCCCACGGCCGTTCATTCCAATCCGAATTTCCGTGGATCAACGGCCCGCGGATGCGATATAATACAAGAGGATTTGCAGCGTAGAACGGGCGGGCGAACATAAGCGATCGAAAGTTGCGGAGGTTCTTCATGCGCGGCAAGGCACACGGATGGTGGTTTTCACTGGCATGGGGCTCGCTTGCGGCCCCATTGGGCATGGGTGCGGCGGCGGCCGCTCAAGCGCCCGATCGGCTCGAGCGCGTGGATCTGAAGGCGCTGGAGGAAGCCTTCGTGAGCCTTGCGGAGGAAGTTCGGCCCGCGGTGGTTGCCGTCCGAACCTATCGCGTCCACGATCAGGAAAACTCTCCTTTCCCGAACGTGAGAATCCCACTCAGCCAGGGCAGCGGGTTTGTCATTGATCCCGACGGCTTCATCGTGACCAATCGGCACGTCATCGACGGCGCCGACGCGATCTCCGTTCGGCTGATCGACGGCACCGCCCACGATGCCGTTCGCGTCGAAGACGACCCGCGAAGCGACCTGGCCGTCGTTCGCATCGACGCCGGCCACCTGCCTGCCGTGCGGTGGGGCGAACTTTCCAAGGTCAAGGTCAATCAATGGTCCTTCGCCTGCGGGAATCCATTCGGCCGGGCCAATCAGGACGGACGTTCATCCATCACTTTCGGCGTGGTGAGCGCTCTCGGGCGACAGATGACTCGACGATTGGTCGGCGGCTCGGATACCGAGTACTACGGCAACCTTATCGAGACGTCAGCGGCGATCAACCCCGGCAACAGCGGCGGTCCGCTATTCAACATCCACGGCGAGGTCATTGGCGTAATCACGGCCATTGAAACGACGTCTGGAACCAACGAGGGTCACGGTTTCGCCATCCCGATCGATAGAAACACCCGAAGAATCCTGGCCTCGTTGAAGGCCGGCCAAAAGGTTCGATACGGCTTTTTGGGAGTCGAAGTTCAGGAAGTGGAGCCCGATCCCACCGGCCGCGTGGTTACGCTGCGTTCCAACCTGGGCGCTGTGATTCGCGAGATCAAAGTCCCCAACGGCCCCGCGGCCAAGGCGGGCTTGAAGCCGCGCGACATCGTGATCGAGTATGACGGCGTACTCGTCGAAAACCACGATCACCTCGTCCGGCTCGTCGGCTTCACTCCCGTCGGAACCGATGTCGTCGTGGCCTATCTTCGCTCCGGCGCCAAACAGCGCACCACTGTAACCATCGGCGATCGTGCGGAACTACTTGGACTGCCGGAGGAATGAGCGAGTTCACGTCATGCGAAAGCATCGATGCTTGCAACTCGCGCACAAATAGTCGTCGCGACAGGGACGGAATCTCGTGGTGAACCCTGATTTCCGCGTGCCCCAATAGTATCAGCACGCTAAATCCAAGTTGTTCGCGGCTGATCCCGAACCTAGAATTCAGCGTCTGGAGCAAGATGCCGTGAATCCGCAGGTCGAATCATTGACGGAACGCCTCGGGCCGCCTTCCGACGCGGGGGAGCCGCTGCCGCCGGGGGATCATCCGCTGGAGATCGCCGCTCGCCGCGGCTTCGGCCCGATGAGCCGCCTCGGGCGCATCACCTGGCATGGACAGGCCTCGCCCTGTGTTTCCTGCGGGCAACTTGTCCTTCGCGGCCAGCTTGGCTGCGACCAATGCGGCCAGGACCTGAGCGATCTCATGCTCGCGCGGATGCGGGAGCACGCCGGGCCGTGGTACGTCTTTGAGCACGTGCGGCCGTTTCCGGGGATTTCGATCCAGCGAATCTTGCGTCTGATCCGCCGCGGCCTGATCACCGAAACCTCGATCGTCCGCGGACCGGCCACGGACCATCAATGGCGTTTCGCGGGCGAGACTCCCGGATTGTGCCGGTACTTCGGCCGCTGCTGGCAATGCAGCCAGCTCGTGACCCTGAATGACCGGCGCTGCCCGCAATGCGCGGTTGATCTTTTGCCCGAAGGCGCCAAGACGCAGAATGCCGTTGCAAGACCGGAAATCGTCGGCGTGACCGCCGCCACCGTTGTTGTTACCGCAAGCGCACAACCGCAATCGGTGCCCCGCCCGACGAGCGGTTCGCAAACCGTGGAGTCTTCGGAATTGAACCTGCTCCAGGAAGCCGGAAAACGCCAATCCGATGGACGGCAAACCGCGGAGAACGTACATACGTTAGCCCTCCGATCCGAACCGCAGATGGACGACTACGGCCTTACTGAGACAGAAGACACTCTACCCGCGCCGGAGTGGGAAGCCCTCACGGCCGCGCTCGACATGGTGCGTGCCGACGACGGCGCCGACCTCCAGCGAGAAGAGCCGCCGCGAGTGGCCGGAATCCGCGCCTCGTGGATCGCTGCGGGACTGCTGGCCGTGGTCCTGATCGGTTTGCTGACGGTCACCTCTTTCCGCGACAAAACGCTTCGCAACCGGCCTGTCGCTGCGACTCCTTCCAGCACCTTGGCACCACCATCGCCTCCCCCGGCCCCGCCGGCAAACTCCGCGCCGGCGAATTAACGCGGCGACCACGGGCGAGCTTGTTCGCCCGTCAAACGCATGGAAGCGATCCGCGGATGAGCAGCTTAACGATCGAGTTCGGTGAATGGCTCGGCTGGGCCGCAAACGACCGGGTCGCTGGTCCGCTCACACTGGTGGATAAATCGGTGGAGACCCGGCCGCGAGCGAATGCGGCAACAATCAGCGCTCGCGGACTGCTGCTCTGCCCCGGTTTCATGGATATCCACGTTCACCTGCGTGAACCCGGACAATCGCACAAGGAAACCATCGAGTCGGGAACGGCCGCGGCGATGGCGGGGGGGTTTACCTACGTCGCCTGCATGCCCAACACGGTGCCGGCTTTGGACACACCGGATACGGTCCGATGGGTCATCGATCGGGCGAAGAACATCGGGCATTGCGAAGGCGGCGTGGTGGCCGCCATCACGTGCGGACGAAAGGGTGATGAACTGACCGATTTCGCCGCCTTGTTAGCGGCCGGCGCGGTGGCTTTCAGCGATGACGGCGTGGGCGTCGAGCGTGACGACGTGATGCTCCGCGCCTTTGAACGCGCGGCGCGAATCGATGCGCTCTTGATTCAACATTGCGAATACAAGGCGATTTCCGCAGGCGGCGTCATGCACCAAGGAGCGGTCTCACAAAAACTGGGATTCCCCGGCCTGGACCCGCGGTCCGAAGAGACGATGATCGAACGGGATCTTGATCTTTGCCGACGAACAGGGGGGCGTTTTCACGTCGCCCATATTTCCACGGCCCGAGCGGTCGAACTCGTTCGGCGGGGGAAGGCCGAAGGTCTTCCGGTGACTTCCGAAGTGACGCCGCACCACCTTCTCTTAACCGATGAGGCTTGCACGTCAGGTGATTCCAATACGAAAATGCACCCACCGCTGCGCAGTACCGCGGATGTGGACGCCTGCCGACGGGGACTTCTTGATGGGACCATCGATTGCATCGCCACGGACCATGCCCCTCATGCGGCCGATGAAAAGGCTGCGGGTTTTCTCAAGGCTCCGCCCGGCATTGTGGGGCTGGAGACGGCCGTTGGGCTGGTGGCGAAGGCGATGATCGAAACGAATCTCACCGGATGGCCGGACGTCGTTCGCTGGTTCACCTCCGGCCCGGCCCGGGTGCTACGTCTTCCTTGCCCGACGATGGAACCTCAGCAGTCGGCCAACCTGACGCTCATCGACCCAACGTTGGAATGGACCGTGGACCCCGCCGGCTTTCGCAGCAAGGGCCGCAACACACCGTTCGGAGGTCAACGCCTCCGCGGGCGCTCCGTGGCCGTCGTCCGCGGCAACAAGCTCGCCGAGTGCTTCCCCGGCGCGTTGAACGGGCGATTAGGTTAAGGTTTTGTTCCGGATTAACTCTATGGCATCAAGAGCTTCAGCTACGGGGGTTCGCTTATCTACACCAAAGGGAAAATCAACCAAGTAGGCGGGCGGGAGTACTTCTACGTCCTTATATCCGCCAAGAACTCGACGATCGGCGACTAGCCGCAGTGCCCTGTCGCGCTGCGAGTTGTGCGGATCACAGTGGTCTGCTCCCCCTTCATCAGGTCACCGCCTTGTCACACGCCTGTTGCCGCGAGAGCGGTCGCCGCTCGTGGGCGGTCTCCAGTCTGCGATCGCGTTCGGCGAAGATTTCCGCTTCCCGCCCTTCGAGTTTGTCCTTCGGCGTGACGTAGCCGAGGGCACCATGAAGGCGGACTTCGTTGTAATGGTCCACGAATCGAGAGACAGATCGTCGCGCGTCCGCGAGCGACAACGGCGCGTGTGCGCAGGAAGCCAGGAGCGGGGACACGAAGCCCAGAAGGCCGAGTGTCCGGAGGAATGTCCGGCGATCGCACGGCGTCCACGGGTGCTTGAGATCACGATCCATGCTGAGCTCCTATTTATGGCCGCCGATGATCCCTATCATACCTGCACCCAAAACCCAGGCTATCGTATGATCTATTTCCCCTGATCGAGATCCGCCTCGACAGCGGCAGTAATATCATTCCTCAGGTTGTAGGAAGGGGGAGGCATGAACTGGGTCATGAACACCATGTTGCCCTGGCGCGCGGGGTCGATCCACCAGTCCGTGCCAGCTGCCCCTCCCCAGCCGAAGCTTCCCGGAGGTCCGAACCGATGATCGCTGCCGGAAAGCACGATGCGCGCACCGGCGCCGAACCCGCCACCGTTGGGGTACACGACGCCGGCCGGGAGCAGGTTCGACCGCGCGCGGCGCGGCGTCTCCGGCTTCATGATGCGAACGCGCCCCAGCGCGCCTGCGCCGAGGTACATCGCCCCGAAGCGCGCGAAGTCACGCGCCGTCGAGACCAGCCCGGCGCCGCCAACGGCGAGCACCTCTGAAGTCAGAAGTGCAAAGATCGCGAAGCAGGATTTCCATCCCGATCCCCGCGGGAAAGGATTCCCGCTATGATGCGTGCGAGAAAGGATTCTCGCACGCGCACTGAGCGACGCGGACGAAAGAAAGCCGATCGTCGATCGAATGGGCGCGGAACGCATGTCGAGTCTCCGGTCCTGATTGGCACAGGGAAGGTCGATCCGCGGTGAGAAAGCGCCGGGGGTCCTTCCTCAAAGAGTGTCCCGGTGTAGCACAAACGGGCCGGAAGAGTCAAGGGGAATCGGCGGCGAGAGCAAGGTCGAAATCCCGGCGCGCCGGGACTTCGGCGGCGCCCCAGCGTCGAAACGTCCAAACGTCGAAACCCCGCGCTTGCATCCCGATAGGGTCCCATCGCGCCGGGATGTGCGCTTCGCTCCGATTTCGATGGTCGGAGCGCGCTTGCAGAGAGAAAACCTTGAGAATCATCCCGTACCCATGGCGCTTGTGCCTCTATTTTCCGCCCCCAACTGCTTTTCTCCGATGCGGCGGACTCCGATAAGAGAATGGCGAGAATCGCTTTCGGAGCACTGGTTTCATGTCCAACTGTTTCCATCGCCGCTGCCTGAACATTGCCATCGGTTTCCTCACCGCGATGGGCGACGAGCGGGTCACAGGTTCGGAATCTCCGCCTCTCTCAGAAGACCATCGTGGGCGCCCGGCAACCACCTCGCGCATGGTTCATCGATTTGATTTCGATGAACGATCGCGCGGCAACGTCGAAGATGTGCCCATGCACTGGATGCCGGTGCGGACGGACGGATTCCCGGTGTTCACCGGGGGGCGGTTCGATCGCGACGTCGGCCATCCCGAAGGGCCTTCATTTTATTTGGCGACCGAAGGGCGGAGCGTCGCCTACGTCTATTCCGGGCCGGACACGCCGCTGCGGGCGCGTTGCGATTACCAGGTTCAGGGTTTCATCCGCCCCGACCGCTTGAGCCATGCCCGGGCGTGTGTTTCAGCGCACTATCTCGCCGCCGACGGGCGGCCTCTCTTCGAAACGCTGGTTCGGTCGCGTTACGTCGGTGAACCAGCAGACGAGAATCAATGGAACTCCGTCGAATTCATGCTGCCCTCTCCGCCGCGAGGCGCCGCGGCGATCGCGGTGGCCGTTTGGGTACTGGAAGAGCGACTTTGGAAGGAGCAGGCCTCTTGGCCGAATTTTGTCGCCCGGCGGGATCTTCACGGCGGCGCCTGGTTCGATGACCTTACGATTCGCGTCGTGCCCAGGGTAGAACTGACTACGAGCCAGCCGGGCAACGTCCTTTCTCCCGACGCGGTGCAGGAGCTTCGGGTGCGGCTGGTGGACGCGGAAAGCCCGACGCTTTCAGCGCAGTTGACCGTTCGCAATGCGGCCGGCGCGACGGTTCTCGAACGGCCATTGCAGGCGGCGCCGTTTTCCACTCCAGAAAGTTCGATCAACATGGGTCTCGGCGATTTGCCCGCGGGTTTGTACGTCGCGACGTTGGACGTCGCGGCCGAGGGTCGTCCTGTCGCGAGCAAAGCCTTGACGTTTGCCCGAGTCGAGCCGGGCGAGCCGTCGCGGATTTCCGGCTTCGGCATTTCACTGCTCGCCGATCGGCGGGCCGATGCGCGTATCGAGGGGAGGCTGATTCGGGTCTTGGGAATCGGGTCGGTCAAAACCGCGATCTGGGCCGGCGCGACGGGCGGAAACGACCCGGACGGTTATCTCCGTCATCGAGATCGAGAATTCGGCGAGTTGGCCGCAACCGGCGTCTCCATTACCGCGGTACTCGCCGGTGTACCGGACGGCCTCAAGGAATCGACCGGCGCATCCAACCTGTCCGTGGGCAAGTTACTATCGGAGCCTCCCGCAACATTGCGGGCCTACCTCGGCGACGCGGCCGGTTCGGCACCGGAAATGTTTCGATACTGGCAGATAGGCCCGGACATCGGTTCCGAAGAGGAACTCGGGACCATCGATCCAACCGTGCACGATGAATTTCGCGGGGAATTGCAAAGGCTGGTGACCGCCCCGACCTTGATCCACCCGATTCCTTTCGGTTCGCGCGTTTCAGACTCCACTCGACGCGACGACGCCATTTCGGTGATCCTCGGCCGAGTGCTTCGTTCGGACGAGTTTCCGAAGGCGTTGCGACGTTTTCAAGATCAAAGATCCTCGCGGGTAGCAGCGTTCCTGGAACCGCTGCCCACGGACACGTTTCAGCGAGACGCCCGGCTGGCGGATTTTGCTCAACGGCTCGCGCTGGCCCGACACGCCGGTGCCCACCCCGTGGTGATCCCGCAACCGTGGACCGTTCGCGGCACGATCGAGGAACCCATCGTCGAACCAACCGAAGAGTTTCTCATCCTGCGCACCCTGGCGCATTATCTTCATGATTCCCAACCCGGCCCCGAACTTCCCGTCGCGCCCGGGGTTCGCTGCCTGCCGTTCTACAACGCCGATACCGCGACTGTCGTCATCTGGAACGCGCAGGCGCCGCCCGAAGGCCGAATCCATGTCACGCAACTCGGTCGGGCACGGCGGCAGATCGACCTGTTCGGCCGATCCACCCCGTTGACTCGAGACGAACAGGGACAGCACGTGTTCCACTTGTCGGCCAGGCCGGTGATCATCGACGACGTGGATCGGTGGTTGCTGGAGTTCAGGAACCGGGTCAAACTCGAACCGACCCACGTAGAGTCGGGCACGGAAGAAATGAATCACGCGATCATTCTGGGACACACCGGCGCGTTTCCGCTCGGCGGCCAGTTGGCCCTGGAAGCCCCGAATGGTTGGGTGCTGAGTCCCTCGCAATTTCGATTCACCCTGGTGACCGAGCAGGAAACCCGGCTCAACTTCGCGGTTCGATATCCTTCCGGCGAACCGGCGGGAAGAAAACAGATCACGGCGCGCTTCTCAGTGCTGAACGACATCTATGATCTTCAAGTTCCGCTTTCCGTGGACATCGGGCTGGCCGACGTTGAGGTCTCGGGATTCGCGTTGCGAGAAGGGAACGAACTGGTGATGCGGCATGCGGTGACAAATCGCTCCGGCGCCGCGCTCAGTTTCCGAAGCTCGGCGCAGGTTCCGGGCCGCGAACGGCAGTACCGCCCGCTCAGCAATCTGCCGCCGAACGATACCCAGGTCGTGGAGTACCGCTTCCCTTCCGCGGCGGACCTCTCGGGATTGGCCGTTCGGCTTGGACTTCGCCCGCTCTCCGACGGCCGCAGAGTGCACAACCTGGAACTTCGCGCGCCGTGAGCGGCCAAGGCCCGGCTCCGCATCCCGTGCGTGCATTTCATTTGGGTGGCATTCCGGCGCTCTTAGATTCTGATCTATCACGGCCTCGCCGGGCGAGACCATACCACTCGATTTTGTTTGCCACACAATTTGAGATGCTCCCCCGAAGATGGAGTTTCCTCCCATTCATCACGCGCAGTTGCATGCTACCCTTCTTCCAGTGAGTCTTTATTTTTGCAGCTATTGACTCGATGTTAATTTTTGGTTAATAAGCTCGCTTACTTTCTCAAATGATCGGTCTTGATGCGACGCGCCAGCCTCTTGCGAAAAGGGTCGCGCACGAGGGTGGTTCGTTTTCGCGTGTCGCATCGGGAGCGCCGTTCGCGATCGTAACGAAAGCATTCGGTCGCGAGCGTGTTATCCGAAACCGGCAATTGCGCTGACCGGAGAGGGTCGGAATGCATCGTCGCTGCCAAATGGTGAACGGCGAGCAAAAAATTGAGTTCCAGGTGTAAGGTTTCAGGCGCGAGCGACGGATTACTGGCGAAGGCCATCGTCCGGGGTCGCGTGGATCCGTGGCCGGGAACGTGGGACGCTTTGCATCATCGCCGGAAGCGAGATCCGCGGCTGACGAAACCGAGTCGAGTGGCATAGGTCGAAAGGAATAGTTCATGTATTGGTCAAGAACCCGTTTGAACGAAGCATTGGCCGTCAACCTTTTGCTCCTGGGAGCGGCCACAAAGTCACGGGCGGTCGATTGCAATGAGAACGGCATCGAGGATGCGACGGACCTCGCCGCCGCAACTTCCCCGGATTGCAACGCGAACCGGGTTCCGGACGAATGCGAAATCGCCTTGGGCGCCTCGCGAGACTGCAACCGCGATGGTGTGCCGGATGAGTGTCAGCGGGCGACGCACGATCTGAATGGAAACGGCACGCCGGATTCCTGCGAACGCCGGGCGTTTGTGCCCGGGCAAATCCTCGTGGTGTTCAAGCCGCACGCGCCGGAAGCCTACATTGACCAACTGATCGCTCGAAATGGTTGCGCGAAGGGCAGCAAAATTTCCTTTGTTAACGAAGACGTTGACGGGGACGGCTTGCTCGGTGCGCAGGAAGACACGCGAGCCAACGGCAAGCTCGACAAGCTGGAATTCCATGTGCTGCGCATTGTCGATGGCGATTCGGAGCAACATGCCTTGGGCAAATTCTCATTGGACCCGCTCGTGGAACTCGCCATGCCGAACGTGGAAGGGGAAATGCGCGGGCACTTGAAGACCCCCAACGATCCGCTGTTTCCGACACAGTGGAGTTTGAACAATAGGGGTCTGGATGTGCCTGATGTTGGCCGGGGGGTGATCGACGCGGACATCGATGCGCCTCAGGGCTGGGAGCACTCGACCGGGAGCATGTCCGTGATTGTCGCCGTCATAGACAGTGGAATCGACCTCGGCCATCCGGATTTGTTCGGCGAAGACGCAAACGGAAATGGGCGATTGGATCCGGGAGAGGATGTCGGTCTCGACGGCGTCCCTGCCACCCTTGATACGGGAGAAGGTGACGGCGCGCTCGATTCCAATGTATGGAGCAACCCGGGCGAAGTAGGCGGTGTTGCCGGCGTCGATGACGACGGAAACGGCGTCATCGACGATTTCATCGGGGCAAGTTTCGCCACCCCTGCACCCGGTTTCGTGACCAGCACGGGCAATGTTCAAGATTTGGACAATCATGGCACGCATGTGAGCGGCATCATCGGAGCCATCGGCAATAACAACCGAGGCGTAGCCGGGATCAATTGGCGCGTACAGTTGCTGCCGGTGCGTACCGGTGACGGGGCTCTCTCCACTCACCTTGCGGCGATCAATTACGTCCTAGCCCTTCGGGCGGCCGGCCACAACGTTCGTGTCATCAACTACAGTCAGGGGTATTCGCCGGAAAGCTCCATCGGAAACATGTTCGAAGTCTACAACCGGTTGGCGCAAGTGCGAGATGGGTTTTCGCTGGTTCTGGCCAATTTCGATGCGTTGCCTCCCCCCGGGATCTTGTTCGTCAGTGCCGCCGGCTATGACGGTTTGGACCTTGACCGCACCGCGCCGGAAGATCGCAACGGAAACGGCGTGCTGAATGTCGGAGAGGATATCAATGGGAATGGCATCCTCGATCCACGTGGCGCTGACAACCTCGGAAATGGACAGCTTGATCCCACGGAGAATGATGGACCGGGCGGGCTTCCTCCTCTCGATGACGGGGATGGTCTGCTGGAACCAGGTGAAGACGCCCCCGACGGCGTGCCGGATGTCTTCCTTGATCTTCCCATCGTCCTTGCAAACCCCTCGTTGCTGACCGTCACAATGTCGGATCACCGCGACAATTTCGTCACCTATACGCAAAGAAAGCCCAATTGGGGGACGACGTCGGTGGACGTTGCGGCGCCGGGCGTACAGATCTATTCAACCGTCCCGCAAGCACAAGGATCTTACAAACGAGAAAGCGGGACCTCGCAGGCCGCTCCGCATGTTTCGGGGATTGCCGCGCATATGCTTTCGATGCCGGCTTTTGCGGGACACACAACCGCTCAAGTCAAGGACCGAATCTTGAGCGGAGTCAATGGTCCGCTGGGCGTCGCGCATCCTCACGGAGTGGATTTGCGCCAGGGCTTGTTCGATCGCGTGGCGAGTGGCAGCTCTCTCGATGGACGAGCGCGGATGGTCATGGGCGATGATTTCGGCAATGCCCCAAATCCGCCGTTTGCGACCAAACTCGCGGATTGGGGCGCCCGCCATGAGGACATTGGTGAGGAGTGGCTGGGTGGCGCGAGTGGACCCAGCGATGTGAGTCCGGAATTTGATGCGTTCGATGACGCGGCCTGGCCGCCGGATCCCGACGGCGGCTCGAACTTTACGGACGCGAGTGACCATAATGACGGGATCGTTTTGACCGGACCCTTCACGTTCAGTCCGGCCGGCGGTCCGGCCACCGTCGCCACGGTCGAAGTTTACATTGAGACGGAGAACAACTCGATTGTCGATCGTGACGGTAAACGGTATGGCGGCGGCCACCATGTGGACTGCGGCGTTCACGGGCAAACGGATAACAAATACATCTGGGTGAACGGCTTTTTCGATTGGAACCGCGACGGCGACTGGCACGACCCCGCCGAACACGTGTTTTGCCTGCGCGCCGATCCGTCGACGTGGGGGCTGGTGTCCAGTGGGCACTACACGGTCGAGTTCAACATGCCCGAAGCGCCGGCTTCCTTCGGCGGCAAACCGGGTCCGTGGGCTCGCTTCCGGCTCGACTACGGAGAAAACCTGGGTCAATGGCTGGATGCTCCGGAGACTCTGGTGGGGCCAAGCATGGGCGGGCGAATTCACTTTTGGAATTCGCCGGCGGCCGCCAGCGGCTCGCCGCCTTTCGGGCTACTCCCAGCCAAGGGCATGAATGTGTACAACCGTTACGAATCGGTCACCGAGGTTGGAAACCCGGACTTAGACCTGAAAATGGGTCTCGCTCAATTCGGCGAAGTCGAGGATTACCTGCTCGATTGTTCAGGAACTCCCGCCGAGGGGAGATGCTGCCTGACAGACGGCTCGTGCCGAGATGTGTCGCACGCTTGCTGCACCATGCTAGTGGATCGTTCCGGCTGAAGTTGCGGGTTTCGGAGGTAAAGAGCCGATCCTCTTGATTGCGGGCACGTTGCCCGCGGACAAGGAGGATCGGCATGAAAAGGTGGATCGTTCGGCTGGAG
>Ga0187893_10002845_pt1 | contig 36919 bp, 41 predicted proteins | sample MA1701074metaG_FD_139574 | JGI IMG/M metagenome (GOLD analysis project Ga0187893, IMG submission 139574) | White microbial mat communities from a basaltic lava cave in the Kipuka Kanohina Cave System on the Island of Hawaii, USA - MA170107-4 metaG ... | reverse complement strand
GCTTCTGGCAGTGGTATCGCGCCGACGAGGCCCGCAAGCTTTACGGACAGACGGCGGTCGTGAAGGCCCCGGTGGTGAGGGCCGCCGCATGAGCGTCAACCGAGAATAGCCACACCCAAATGATAGGAGCCGACTTTTCTGCTCGGCGATTATTCCAGCAGAGCGCGGAGCCGCTGCTTGATCCGCGCCAGCCTTCGCGACACGGCGGTGTGGCTCCGGAGGCCGAGTTCTCGCGCCATCTCCGTCACCGTTTTTCCGTGGCGGAGCGCAATCACAAGGCGACGATCCCTCTGGTCAAAGAACGAAAGGATATCGCGGAAAATCACGCTCCCGTTGGCCGAGAGATCGGTGGAATCCCAAACGGGTCGATCGTCAACCGTCTCCACGAGCAGCACTTTCACGCGCGACCGCTTATGGTAGAAGGCCCGCTCGAAGTCCTCTTTGACCCACGAGGCGTCCTTACTGAAATCCTCGTGCGCGCGATGAGATCGAACGACCTCCAGCACGGGTTCGAGGGAACCCACTACGTCGCTTCCGCCGATCAACTCGTCCAGGACCTCGCGTCGGCTCTGCTCGTCATCCTCATCCCAGAGCAATCCACCGTAGTGAGGTCTGGTAATTGCAAACTTCGTCCGTTCTGCAGGCTCAACCTCCGCGAGGATCTTCCGTTCCAACTCTTCAAGCGGTGACCATTCTTTGTCTTCGTGTTCCACGACTCCAAACTCGTCGTTGCGTGCGACGGCGATACGGTAAAGCCGGTGCATCCAGTAACGTACGTCCCCGGCCAGAACGCGGAGCGGAGAATCCACGGAAAAATGACTCGCGTTCAGCCGGCGGGAGCCTGCGAGCTCCGAAAAGATGAATTCTTCAAACGCGGCCTCGACGCGAGCCGCGTACCCGCGGAACCAGTTTTCAGGCGAGCCTTTCCCCCAAGGCGAGAAGTCGGTTCCATCCTTCATCCCTGGGGCCATCACGGGAGACAGCCAGAAGTTCCCGGATTCGCGCCTGATATTGTGGCGCTGCAAGTAATCGTCGGGGAGAACGCTGGCGAGCATCGCGTGGAGTTCGGTGTACCCCCACTCGCTTTTCACCAAGAAGAGGTTGGGATTGTCCCACTTCTCGATCCACGGAAAGAACTTGAGCACCTTCCCCAGGCCCAGACGTGCCTCGCCGCCCCGGTATGACATGTTGAACTCGGTGATGCCAACTTCACGCGCCCAGTCCTCCTCCGACCTTGGCGAGTTGCCGCAGGCGTCAACAAACGCCAATTCCAAAGGTCCCTGCTTCCACCGACCGGCCTGAACGACTTCGCACTGCCATAACATGCCTGGCGAGAAGGCGCGCATTGTCCCCTCCTCCTTTGGAGATTACCCAGATCCGCATTCCTCTACACCTATCCCGACACTCGGTGCTATCCTCGTGACCAAGAAACCCACTCCTCACGGGTCAGGCCCAATCGGCGATTGCCCCTCGGGCGCGAGCTTTAGTGCCGGACCCTAGCATCGCGCCATCAGCGGATCTGGTGAGCGGAACCATCCGTCCCAGTGACTCCGGCGTATAGGAAGTAGAACTACCTTCCCCCTGATGAAGGCCCACGTGGGTCGGGTGGGGCCGCCCGGCAAGGGGCGGATGGGAAGGTAGCCGGAGTTGATCCGGGGCGACTCCCGCCCATGACCCTCTCCGCGTCACGAAGGTCGTGACGCGCGCCACGCTCCAGGCGGCTGTGCGAGAGTGGTCCAAGCGGCCCACACAGCACGGAGCGCTGGCCATGTCTAACTCCCCTTGCACACCATTCTTCTGCACGTCCTCAATCCAACGCATAGGGGGGACGCGGCCATGAGGGTCTTGCAGGTCATCCACGGCTACCCTCCGATCTACAACGCCGGCTCCGAAGTCTACACGCAGACCCTCTGCCAAAGCCTCGCTGAGCGCCACGAGGTCCATGTCTTCACGCGCGAAGAGGATTCGTTCGCACCCGATTATGCCCTTCGTCACGCATCGGATCCCGAAGATACGCGCGTCAAGCTGCACATCGTCAACGTGCCGAGGGCGCGCGACCGCTACCGCCATGCCGGCGTGGACCAGCGGTTTGCGGAGTTGCTCGATCGCATTCGCCCGGATATCGTCCACATCGGCCACCTCAACCACCTCTCGACATCGCTTGTCGTCGAAGCCGCCAACCGCGAGATCCCGATCATCTACACGCTGCACGACTACTGGCTCATGTGTCCTCGCGGGCAATTCATGCAGACGCACCCGGAGAACCCTAACGACCTCTGGGCCGCATGCGACGGTCAGGAGGATAGTAAGTGCGCCGAACGCTGCTACGCCAGGTACTTCTCCGGCGCTTCCGACGAGCGGGAGGCGGATGTCGCCCAGTGGACACGCTGGGTCGGAAACAGGATGCGCCACGTGCGTCAGATGGTGGACCTCGTGGACTCCTACAACTACCTCACCGCGCTCCTCCGCCATGCACGGCAGGTCCACGACGACGCGGAGGCCTGGATGCCCTGGAACTACCGCCGGGCCCTCAAGCTGATCGCGTAGCGAACATAATTGGGCCACTCGGGCAATGAGGAGGCCGTTGCTCACAACCTGCTTGATTGCTTTCTTCCCTTTTGAGCTTCTCGTGTGGAACATAATCCGGTCAGCGCATGTCCATGTTAGGATTGCCAGGGATTGACCGGAGGACGGGCCTATGGCTGACCTGCACACGCTGGCCCAGAAGGGACAAACCGACAAGCTGCGGCGGGCTCTCGACAAAGGTGCTGACGTAAACGAGCGCGACAAGGAGGGAGCACCTCCACTTCTTCATGCAGCCTACCGCGGCGAAATTGAGGCCATGAAGCTCTTGATCGACAAGGGCGCGGACGTGAACGGCGCAAACAGCCGAGGCTATAGCTGTCTCATGGTTTCGGCCCGCGAAGGGCGTACCGAAGCGGTCCAACTCTTGATCGACAAGGGTGCCATCGTCAACACAGCGGATGACGAGGGCGGCACCGCACTCCTATGGGCAGCGGGCTACTCTCCCACGGTTGAGGTATTGAAACTACTCATCGATCGGGAAGCGGACGTGAACGCCAAACTCGAGACGGGCTTCACGGTTCTGATGTTCGCGGCGGGAAATGTCGAGAAAGTGCGACTTCTCTTAGGTCGTGGCGCCGACAAGAACGTCCGAAACAACGCCGGCAAGACGGCGTTGGACTTGGCCATTGAGAAAGGCCGAGAGGAGATTGCCAAACTCCTCAAGGACGGAGCGTAGCAGACCGAGCCAGCGCGGCAACGTTCCCTACTTCGTCGCGGCGAATCCGAAGTTTCCGACGAATGTAAGCGGCCCGGTCCTCTTGAGATTGATGAGTTCGGCCCTGTATCTAAGCGCGTAGAACACGACCGCCGTGGTCGCCTTCTCCCAACCCACCTTCTTGGCTCCTGCCGTCGCCTCATCGACAAAGGTCGACCATGCCGAGAAGCCCTCCAAGAGCTGGCGGATGGGGGTCATCGTATTCTTCACATCACATTCGGGACCAGCGGGTTCGTAGATGGCGAATCCAAAATCGGACGCGAATCCCCGATCGAGATACTCATACAGCTCGTCTTCGGAATCGCAATTGCCGACCCAAAGCGCGACCAGACCTTTCTCTCTTAGGTCTTCATGATTCGTAACCGTCCGGCCATCCTTTCAATTACCCACATCCTGCGCCATGCTGAATCCTAATTCGATGTCGGTGAATCGGGACAGCCCTCGCCACATGACGATGTTGCCGGGCGGGGGATCGTTGGCTCGGGCGAGATAGCCTCCGAGCCTGGCCACTTTGGTGATGTAGGATGGTAGCGATTTCCTTTTCGCGCGATCTTGTTCTCGATCCGGTACCAAGCGATCGAGTAGTCGACGCTCGATCTTCGTGAAGACGGCTGACGCCGGCGCGCTTGATGCGGAGCGATTGAGCATCGTCATCCAGAAGATCCGCCAGCTCAGGACGCAAAAGACCGAGATCAGTCGAAGCAGACGCTCTGCGGTTCTGAGCTTGGAATCCTCCGTCTTGCATCCGGATTTTAGAATCTTGTGAAAGGTTTCTATTTTCCATCTCGACGCATACCACTGGAGCTTCTCGATGGCCTCTTTGCGCGAGGCGACCGGCAGATCCGTGATCAGCTTCCACACAACCCTCTCTCGACCCTTGGGTGTCCCGCGCTCCTCTGCATGGATCACATAGAGAGTCAGTTCTGGGTATCGCTTTTGCTTTCCCTCGGGGGGAAGAATCCGGATCCGGCGATAACGAATCTCCAGGACCGCTTCCGAACATTCACCCTTCGCATCTCGTACCTCGATACGGTGCAATCCTTTGACTCGGACCTCCTTCATTTCGTCGGCGATGGTGTGCTCCCCGTCTCCGGCAAGCCGATCCACGCAAGTCCGCAGGAGAAAGTGGGTTCCAATCTTCTGGGCCTCGCAGAAGAGCTCGTAGATATCACTTTCTCGATCTCCCACGTGAATGCAGCGCTCCGGCTCACCGAGTAAAGCCGTGGACTGACTGAGATTCTCGAGCCACCGCACGCTTTCCTTCTCTTCAATGGGGACCCGTGTCGGGTTGATCTTCTTCTTCAGCGCATTACACCCCTTGAACTTCTTCCTCGTCCAAGCCTTCACCGCCGCAATCCCCAGAGGCAACCCTTCCAACGTCACCACCAGGCTCGAATGAAGCAGGATCCCGCAGAGCGTGTGAAGTCGAGGCCGACCGTCCTTGTCATCCCCTCCGTAGGAGACCTTGGTCATTCCAATGGCATGCTTCTTCTCGCGCTTGAAGGAGAACTCCGTCGTGTCGTGAAGCACGAGAACCGACCCCGTCGTCGCCTGGAAGCGATCGCGGGTTGCCTGGAAATGGCCCGAGAGGATCTCCCCCTCGCTCACCCGGTCATTTGAGAAGAAACGATAGGCGGCCTTCGTCCCTGCCCAGTCCTGACAGGCCATCGGAATACTCTCCCCGATCCCCTCCGAGAGGCTCTCGACCAAGGTCCTGAACCTCCTTCCCAGCCGGACGTCCGCGAACTCGCATCCCGCGAGCTCCTGATCGATCCAAGATGCGGTGTGCTCGCTCTTTCCGGTACTCTTTTTCATATCCCTCTCCCAAATGCACCTACCCAGTAGACTCAGGACGTATCCTGATGTATATATACATTAGGGTCAAGGCATGACACAGTACATAGCTTTCGAGGGGCAGGTTTTGCCAGGCAGCGTTTCAACGGCCCGAAGCCGATGCGGAAAGACAAACTGTGCCTGCAAAGGAAAGCCACCTCGCCTGCACGGCGCTTATTACCGCTGGACAGGCTTCATCGCCGGAAAGAGAACCACGAAGACGATCAGCAGGGAGACGGCGCTGGAGTGTCAGCGGCGGATTCAGAACTTCCGGAAGTTGCAGCGGAAGATCGAAAGGTTGGTGCGCGAATCCATCACCGATGCTCCATGGGCGTCAGGAGCCAAGGAATCAAAGAAGGGAAGGAAGCGTTGAGCTATCCGCGCGGTTATATTTGTGGGTAATTGAAAGGTTGGCCGGACGGTTACCATGATTCGTCGGCCCCGGTGAAGGATCAGTCATCGAAGCTGCTCAATTGTACGTTGGAATCATCGAACTTGGTACCTCCCGCCCCTTTTGGAGAACCGAAGCTGACTACGTGTCAGCCCGAGCAGCCAGGGGATATTTCTCCCGTCACTGGAAACATCGCGCCACGCATCTCTGCCGGAAGGACACAGACGATCGTCGCGCGCTCGATCTCGATAAGCGGATGCAGCCTCCCGAACGGCCTCATTCCATGCTGCAAAATGACTGGTGAGCTTGTACTCCGAAATCCGAGGAAGAAAAAAGCGCTGTCATTCTACTCGTGCGATAGACACCGGGCAGGTGAAACCGCGAAAGCGATTCCGCGAAACCACAGATCGAATCGGCTGACGTGGGAGCGGCTCAGAAGTAGAATTCATACGAGAGCCAAGCTCAGGGAGATAGCATGAGCAGAGCCATTCGGGCATTCGTGCTGACGGTTTCTTTAGCTTGTAGCGTGCTTGGCCAGGGTTGCGATTCAAAGAGTCCCGCAACCGGAGAACCCGAATTCCCCAAGTCCCCTCCGTCCACGGACCCATCATCATGCGAACCGGAACAGACCGGCAAGGCCGGGGCCAAGGAAACTTCCCGCTACCTTGGAGATATCGGCAAGGAGAGGTTCATCGAGGCAAAACCAATCGGAGACCCGATTGAAATCCGCTTCGATTTTTCCGGAAAGAAAGTTTACGCCTTCGATTACTCCCAACAAGTCGAAAGCCTCTCTGACATGGGAGCCACCTCCCGGGAAGCCGGAGGTATGAGTCAGAAGATGGACGCGAAGGGCGCCCTGATTCTGAAATCGAAAGGGGATCACACGGGCACTCTTGTCCTCAAGGACATGAAGGCGACCATGGTAATGACTCCCATGAAGGGCGAACAGGCTAGATCCATGGAGATGCAACCCCCTACCATGGCGATCCCAAATGTAAAGGAGGATGGAACCATGGAAGGCGGTGCGGCGAACGCGCAACCGCTTCTTAAGCTTCTCTTTCCTATCCCGCCGAAACCCCTCAAGGCCACGGAATCGGCCGAGATATCCGTAAACATGCCGTTCAACGCGATGGGCTCTCCCTTGACCGTCAAAGGCTCTTCGAAAGTAACCCATGCCGGCTACGTGACGATCGATGGGAAAACGTGCGCGCGCCTAGAGAGTGAAATCAATATCTCTCAACTGGACGTACCCAAGGAGCTCGCAGGCAAGTACGGTTGTTCCACGAAGGGCAGGTCGATCTACTACTTTGATGTCGAAGCCAAGGAGTTCGTTTCTGGAGAGACCGCCGTCCTCATGAAGGTATCAAGCGAGACCAAGCTGCCGACTTTCAACATTCCCCAGCAGGAAAAGCCCGCCGATCTACCGAAATCGGTTCAAATGACGATGGCATCGGACAATCTCATCGTCATCAAGAGGAACCCTACCCTTGCGAAGAGAGAGGCCGACGAGAAGTAATCGTCGCGACACCCCAAGTCCGATCCGGGAACATCTGTGCAGGACTAGAACTGCTGATTCCGGGATCCGCTAGCGACTAGGTCGGGAAATAGACTTTTGCTCCCTTGCAGCCCGTGAGATCCATGCCGTCTGGTTGGCGCCGCAGGTCTAGCACCCCAGAAGGGAATTTTCTTTCCCACGATTCCTTAGCGGAAGCGTAAGCCGCACGGACCCGTCTCTGGGAAGGACTCCAGCGCCAGTTAAAGGCGACTGCACCAAGAACACCCAAGGCCAGCCCCAGCCATGGGAGACCTGCAATGCCGACCCCAGCGGCAACAGCGAGGATGGCGATGGCCAAAATCCCCATGAAGCATCCGGCAACCTGCGCCTTGCAGCCTGTGTGCCACCTTGCGTACTCCTCGAGACCGAGGGTAGTCCTAAAATAATCCGGAGGAGGGTCAGTATCGATGCTGTAGGCGTCCAATAGGTACGTGCCGGCCGGGATCATCGCATCTGCTCGGAAGGATCCTTGCTTCGCAACGGTTCGTACTTGTTTCCGTGTCGTAAGCACGATTCTGCCCACGGGCACGCGCAGCAAGACGTGCTCCGCAATCTTCTCAGCTCGCGCTGTCACCTCCGGATCCATTTCTTCGCCCAAGAGCAGCCTGCACGAACATCCCGGCTCGTCGGTATCAATTAGGAGGATATTGCCCGCGCTACATTCCCGCTCAACGCCGTTTCGGCTCAAATCGGACGCGCTGCGCAGCACCGCTGGGTCAAATAGTGCAAACGTAAGCTCAGGAGTTCGGCATTCAAGATCTGCTCGCATGCGCCTCTACTTTAGCTCATCGAGCAGCTGGAGAGCATGAACAGAATGAAGAGAACCGCCGTTCGGCACGATGACGGGAGAGCACAGGTTCTCATGCGAAATCGACCATTGTTACTTTCCCGGCCAAAGAGCCCAGAGACTTTCAATCACGGGTTTGAGCTCGTCAATGGGAATTGCGAGGCCCAGACGGCGGGAGGCCGAGTAGTTGGTCGTCACCACCCCGATCAGGCGGCCCTCCGCGTCCAGACATGGAGCGCCCTCCATCCCAATGCCCACGGCCGCGCTGGTTTCAAGCACCGGCCCGACGTAGTTGGATCCCTCCCGTTCATTCGGCACTTGATAAGCTCCGCTGATCACGCCACTCGACAGGGCGGCCTCGTCATTCAGGATGATCGAATCATTGAAGTTCCCGATCGTATAGGCGGCTTCCCCAATCTGCACTTTGGAAGATTGACCTATGGGGATCGTCTTCAAGTCGTTGTCACACTTGATTCGGATGAGGCTGATATCGTATCGAGGTTCCGTTCCCACAATCGAGGCATGAAGGCGACGAGGCCCCTTGAGCCAGACCTTGATTCCCTCTGAATCGATAGGACAAACTGAATTGCTCGTCAGGATCAGGCCGTCGGAAGACAGGATGATTCCCGTTCCTGATCGTTCCCCTCGCCACGTGGTCACCCGCACTCCAACAACTGACTGGACTGTCTTCTTGTAGATACTCGTGGCATTCGGGGTCGGAAGCGCAACGCTTGATTCCTGCCCGCTCCTGCAGGAGGTGATGAAGGCGAGGACCGCAAGGAGACAAGGGAACCGCCAGATTCTTCTGAAATCGTCGTCGTCCATATTCATCTCATCGCCTAAGGAGGAGGCTGGGAGCGATTGGCAGCGATAGTTCTCCCAGCAGAATAAGGGCTTCCAGGGCCGTGATTCGAACGTAGGAATCCCTGTCTCCAAGCATGTTCATCAGGGCCGGAACGGCCTCCCGCGCGCCGAGTTTCCCGAGAACGCTCGCCGCCCGCATTCGAACATGACTCCGGTCATCCGCCAGTAGGGGTACCACCTGAGGAACGGCCTCCTTCGCTCCAAGACGGATGAGGGACTCTGCGGCCCTCCGACTGGTGAGCCAATCCTCATCCCGCAGGAGACGGGCAAGGCCACCTACCGCCTGCGTCGCTCCCAGCTCGGCAAGCCACTCTGCGGCCTTTCCCCGGCATAGGGGGTTTTCGTCTTGGAGGAGCGGCAGGATGTGTCGGGGAGCGGCTTCGCGGTCCAGAGCCGCCAGCGCGTCAGCCGCCGCGAGCCGGCAGCTCCATTCCTCATCATCGAGCATCCTTGCCAGGTGAGGAACCGCTTCGCGGGCACCTACTTTCTCCAGGGCTTGGGCGGCGGCCCTTCGAACGCGATAATGCTCGTCTTCGAGAAGTTCCACATAAGTAGACGTTAGTCCCTCCGCGCCCAGTTGCGTCAAGGCTTCAAGGGCGCTCGTCCGAACGCGTTCGTCTGCGTCCAAAAGCGTGGCGGCGAGGCCGGCAGCCGCCGAGCGATCCTCTGCCTGGCCGAGGGCCGACGCGACCGCGGATCGGACCTCGGCAGAATTGTCGATCAGCAGGCCCACCAGCTTTGGCACGGCCTCCGGGTGTTGTAGAACCTGAAGACACAAGACGGCCTCCAGTCGCACAGAGGGCTCGCGGTCCCCGCATCGATCAAGAATCTCAAGGGAGGCTGCCTTGGCTCTAAGCCGTCCGAGGGCTGAAATCGCACTCTTGCGAGTTGCGGCATCCTTGTCCTGAAGCATCGGGATCAAAAGCGGAACAGCCTCTGCCACTCCGAAGAGCGCCAGGACTCCCGCCGCCTCTTGCCGGAACTCGGCTCCGCCGTCCCTGAGGACCTTCAGAAGCTCGGGAATCGCCCCGGATCCTCCCATATCCTGGAGGAGCGGCGCCAATTGGAGATCCATGAGCTGTCCCTGGGCCCAGCGCCGGACCAGCATTCCTGCCGCTCCTTCAATCTTGAGCGCGGCGAGGGCGTTCGCGGCCGCCAATCGCACGCTGTTCTGCGGGTCGTCAAGAAGTTCCACGAGCAGGCTTTGCGACTCGGTCGCCTTGAGAACCGCCAGAGCGCCGGCGGCCCTTTGACGGACAAAGGGCGCTTTGTCCTTCAGGAGCTGAGTAAGACCCTGAATCGAGCCTGTTGCTCCGAGTTTTCCCAGAGCGTCGGCGACGCCTGCGCGCACCGATGCGTCCTCGTCAGTCAGCAGATCATGAATCGACGGCACCGCCTCCTTGATCTGCCACCGGGCCAGAACCCAGGTGGCGATCTCTCGGGTCTCTGGCGATTCATCCTTCAAAAGGCGGAGGATGCGAGGAGCCGATTCCCTCGCGTTCAGGTGAAGTAGTAGGCTTGCCGCACGGGCTCGCTGCCTCCCGTCCGGATTGTCCAACAAATCAATGATCCGGTGCGAACACTTGCGCCCCCCAACGCCCTTGATCACTTCGTAGGCAAGCTCGTTTTTCGAAGCAGGCTTCTGGCCTTCAGGCCAGGTGAGCAAGGGGATGATTGCCTCGACCGCCTCCTCCGCATGCAGATCGAGCAGCGCCAAGGCGCAACCCTTCTGAAAGTCGGGGTCTGGATCCTCAAGCCCCCGGACCAGCGCCGGGATCGATTCTCGGGAACCCATCTTGACGAGCGCGTAGGGAACACTCAATCGGTCGTTCGACTTGGGGTCCGCTAGCCTCTTGATCAGCGCCGGCGCATACTCGGTCGCACGCAGTTTTCCCAAGGCGGAAATCGCCTCCGCGCGGACGGATGAGTTGCCGTCGGAAAGCCGGGCGGCGATCGCCGGGATCGATGTCTTCGCTCCCAGATCCGCAATCGCGCCAATGGCCACGCGACGCACTCGGGGATCCGGATCTTCGATGAGTTCGACGATCGTCGACGTGGCTTCAGTAATGTGAAGCGAAGTCAGAACCTCAATCGAGGCTGCGCGGGCCACAGGAGATCCGTCGCGAAGGAGCGATAGGAGTACCGGGGCCGTCTCCCAGGCCCTGAGCTGCTTCAGCACATTTGAGCCAAGAGTATCGCTCACGGCCAGACGTTTCGCGACCTCGCCAAGGGCCGAACGGTGGCGTTTTCGGAGCACAATCGCCAATACCGTTTTCTCCTCTTCGATCCCTCGCACCTCCCGCACCGCCGACGCGGCGAGGGGCTCCAGGTCTCGAGGCTTCAACCCGGGAAGCCGCGCGGCCTCGATGTAGACCGTCGTCCATGCATGCCCACCGTCCGCCAGTCGATCCGCCACGCCGGGGTATGCCTGAAGAAGCTTCGGAGGCAGAGATTCGTTGAGCGTCAGCACGTGCAGGATCCGCCGGGCACGACCGGCCACTTCAACGTCGCGATCGGCGAGCGCCTGTTGCACAAGGGGAAGGGCCGCATTGCCCAGGTCCTTGAGCTTTCGGGACGCCTCCTCGCGCTCTTCTATCTTCTCTGAGCGCAACTTCTCAAGGAGGTTGTGGTCCTGCGGCAGGGGGGTGGTCTGCAAGGACAGTGCCATTACGGCGAGTGTGAGATTCATGGCGCTTACTTCCGTCTAACGGACTCCCACCAGTCCCGCCAGAATTGGCGGAGTTGGTCATACGGCAGAATGCGGATCCGGTCCTCTTCGAGGATCACCCCCGGTTTCCGGCAGAGTGCTGCCTTGAGTGCATCGAGTGCGGTGCGGCATTCGAGCTTTCCAACAGATCTCCAGTCGTTCATCCAAGGTTCCTCGTGCTCTGTCGCCTCGAGTGAGATCCCGGCTGCTTTGACCAGCGGCTGGAGCATTTCGTCCAACCGTCCGGACAAGCCACGATTCACCTTCGTCTCACTCAGCTGCTTCCAGGCTTCGGGAGCGCGCAACGCGTTGAGCCAGAGCAGCTCCTCTCCCGCGTCGAGCAGCGTGGGCACGCCCTCAAAGGAGCCTAGTTCGCAGAGCCACTGTGCCGCACAAATGCGGACCTGCGGATCCTCGTCCTGAAGGAGAGGAACGGCGAGAGTCCCCACATTGCGGACGCCGAGCGATGCGAGAGATTGGATCGCGGCGCATCGCACTTCGGGAGCCGGGTCCCGAAGTAGCGCCACAATTTCAGGAACGGCGTCCTTCGCTTCAAGCTCTGCCAACGACTTTGCGATTGTCCCCCGGTCCTTGCAATCCGGAAGAAGTCGGAGGAGGACGGGCACCGCTTCTTTGGCGTCCAAAAAGGCAAGGTCCCAGGCCGCCTGGTACGGCACGCGGTCCCGCGTATCGCTGAGCAGCGTGATCAGTTTCGGAATGGCCCCGCGAGATTCCGATCGCCGGAGTTCTGCGGACGCGGCCCGACAAACCTCGGGATCCGGGTCATCGAGCAGGGCTAGAAGCGCGTCCGTCCCCTTACGGGGCTGGAGTCCCGTGAGGACCCTTGCCGCCTGAACCCGGACGCTCGAACTGGGGTCCTTGAGGTACGACGCGATTCGCGGTGCTGTCTCAACCAGGCCCAGGATTCCCAGCGCTCCGATGGCCTCTTCTCGCAATTCGGGTTCTTCGCTGGCCAGCAGGTTCAAGATGCCCGGCAACGCTTCGCGAACGTCCATGCGTGCGAGGGCGAACGCGGCCATGGTGCGGTCCTTGCTCGTCCCCTGGTCCAGCATCGCCAGCACGCGCGGAGCAAAGTTGCTCGCTTCCCACTTGCCAAGAGCTCCAATGGCCTGAGTCCGGACGATTTCTTCTGGATCATTGAGAAGGCCCGCCACATCATTCAGGAATTCCCTGGAGTCAAGCACACGAAGGGTAAAGCAAGCCGACCTCCGGATGCCGGGATCACGATCCTTGAAATACGCGAGCGCCCCAGGGGCCGCCTCCTGGAGGCGCCACAGCCCCACCCTCCAGAGCGCCTCTTCCTTCTCCTGGACTGAGACTGCGCCCCGAAGAGCCCGCAAGACGATGGCCCCCAGATCTCGCTTTCGGACTCCGGAGATCTCCGGTATCCCTCTTCTATCGCTTTGGCTCAGTTCCAGGAAGACCTCGGTCCATGTCCACTCCTTTCCGCGCGAGAGCCGATCCACCAGGCCGGGAAAGATCCTTTTGATGTTATCGGTCAGAGCCTCGGATACTGGAATGGCTCGGAGAAGGTAGGCGGCGCGACCAGAAACCTCTGGATCCGAATCTTCGAGGGCCAGCCGCAATTGTGGAATGGCCACGACCCCCATTTCCCTGAGGGCAAGCGCCGCAGATTCCCGGTCCTCCACTCTTTCCGAGCGCAGTTTCTGTATGACCCGGCGCACCTCTTCCTCCGACTGGAGGGCAGGGGTCATGAGTGCGACGACCATTAACAGACCAATTCCCTGAATCACAATTTCACTCTACATCCTTAGACGGTCATATCCGACAGGAGCCCTGACCCGCGTCCGGAATCAGAGCCGACGGCCTCCACCGTTTCTGGCTCAGCCGGATGCGCTTGTGGAATCTCAAATTCGGATCCCCCCCCTGTAAAATGTGCCGAGGACGGTTATACTCCCAGATGGAGGAGAGGGGATGTTCACCGGCAAGAGGGGTCGTCTCACGACTCATTGGGTCTTCTTTCTTACCCTGCCGGTCGTCGGATGCGCTCCGAAGGATGCCCCGCCTCCCACTCAAATCCCGAGTCAGACAAGGAGAGAGCAAGCGCCTCATGCACCAGAAGACCTCTTGGACGCGGCCCGAGCATTGCTCAGAGAAGCTCCCTCTCCCGCTTCAGCAGATGCTACGATCGATCACGTAAAGACTCAAATCGAGCAACTGGATCTGGACGGTCTGCCCGGATTGGAAACACTGGTGACGCGCTGGGACGCGACCGGCTGGGGCTGCGAGTACCGCTTCTTCTCCTCCTCGGACACCACCCGGCAACCTCTGGGAACATTTCCGGGGGGTGGAAGGTGGCGCGACCCCGAGCACGAGCGAGTCGAGCTCGCCGACGGCTTGGTCCTCCTTCGCGTCCGCCACTGGGAGGGTTCAGGCACCGGGGTCGTCTGCTTCGCGGACAGCTGGCTTCGGATCACTCGCGACGGCGTCCGTGTTGTGCTTTGGCACCCGGGAGATGGATACGTTCATGGCTGGGGAATGCCGTTCGAGAAGAGGTTCAAGGCGACGGTCATTCACCCGGCAGATCCAAGATCGGCTCGTTCGATCGAGGTCTCATTCTCCCTGGAGTACGAGAGCATCTTCCCGGACGAGTATCCAGGATTGACCCACCTCTTCTCGAAGCGCTCAAGGGCGAGATTCAATTGGGATGCCCAACAGAGCCTGCTGCGGGTAGATCCCGCCTCTTCGGACCTCTCAGAAGAGGACGTTCAGGATATCTTCCGCGGGGGCCAAGACGCCTTCCTCCGAATGAACTTGGCGGAGCTCGAGATGCTCTGCGAGAAGGGCGGTGCCGCCGCCCGGGCCTGGTGTCGGACGCTTCTCGACGGCTGCGAGGCTGGGCCCGCCAAGAAACGGCTCCGAAAGGCCTTGGAGCGATGGACTGGCGCGACGGAGCGCTGGAATCCAGCCGATCCGCTCCGGTTCGATGGCAAGCCCATCCATCCGGAAGTGTTCGACGCCTTGCAGACAGAGCTATCAGATCTGTTCCCGGTCGAGACGTCCATTGACCTCGAAGGCGCGTTGAGGGCGAACCGCCACATCGCGCCGGTGACTGAGAAAGACGGATGGGTCTCCTGCGACCAAGAGGGAGGTCCGAACCCCGCGTGGTTTAAGTACCGTTACCTTGGAAGTACCGCCGGTGAAACGCATGTGGTGCTGACATCCTTCTGCGGGGGCGGCACAGGCGTTTTCCGAAGTCTCCTATTCGTGAGAATCCTGAAAGAACCGTTTTTTCAGAAGGGGGAATGGGTCGATCGCATGCTCCTGAAGCTTGTCGGAGAAGATCATGGTGTAGCTGAGGAACTCAATCCTTCCCGGATCCTGATTGAAAAGGACAAAGTGATCATACGCGACAAGGAAGGAACGCCGCGGGTGGCTTTCAGTGCTCCGTAGGGTTCGCTCCAAATCCAACGCTGACGGGATGAGTGAGTCGCCCCGCCGGTTCCGAGCCCTTGCTTGGCCTTTCGCAGCATTGCTTGCTTACCCAGGTTCCTATTTCGCCCTGAGTTTTCAGGGCAAGAGAGATTCGATCGGAGCTTCATCAGGAAATGTCATTTGGACCTTCCAAGGGTGCCGACAAGAATTCCACCTTTACGCCGATGACCCAAGAAACGAGTTCTACTCCCCGAGGCGGATCCGAAAGGAGAAAACCCTGCTCGCGATCTTCTACCCACTCGTCCGGCTGGATCGCCTTCTCGGTTACTTTCACCTGCTGGATGAGGGATTGCCTGCGACGGGAGGATAGGCTGTTGGCGGCGGCGATGGGATCACGTCTGTGTATCTCTTTAGTGTTCCAGAACACTATAGGACTCAAATCCCTTTCGCTGCGCTCTGTCTTCAACAAATCGATTTGACCGCCGGTCCCAGAGGAAAACTTTTCTGCAGGGAGTGGATCTGAGAAGTGTCTCGTGGCCGTCATCGGAATACTCATCGACGACCCCAAGGAATTCGACATCCGGGCGCCCGTCCCCGTCCAGCTCCCGGTAATTCGCCGTGAGGCGGCCGCCCCTGATGACGTTCAAATCCGATGCGTGGCTGTCGACCGCACGCGTCTGCAGAACGAGTCTCAGGGCATTGTCTCTAAGTTCGTAGAGGTAACAGGAACCGTTGCCCATGTGGGTGGTCCCGAAGACTTCAACAAATGGCCAGCTGAATCCAGGCAGCTTGAATCCCCTAACTTCCAGAATGGATTGCTCTGCGACCGCTGACGAGCCAGCGACCCATTCTATGCGACCCCTGTCGTACTTGAAGCAAATGAAATCGCCCCACCAACGGGGCTGCGTATCACGGATGGCGACGTAAATCCCCGTCTCACCCTCTATTGCGGACACTTCGACGCGTTCAAGCGGGTGTTCGGGGTCCTCGGCGAAGGCTGCCCGTTGGACGGAATCCGCGATCTTCTTCAGATCCTCTGGGGTGTCCTTGGCGAGAGCAGCGCATCCTCCCATCACAAGAATGCCGAATGCGAGCGTCTTCATGGCCCGGCCCCCTCTCCTTGCTCTGATGGCAACCCCTCGTCCCACGGTCGGCTACTCTGGTGTGACCCCGATCACTCCAGAATGAGTTCACACTCCAAGGAACGGTAGCGCGAGACGCCCAGAACTAATTTGTTCCCCAACAGCGGCATCCGTCCATCATCCCGATCTCCCAAAGTGATAGCTCCAATGCGACGAAGGATGAACCGGTGGCGGAACCTCCCGTTTTCGAAGACACTATCCCCCTCGACCCGCACGAGGATCAAATCCTGAAAGGTTTCGGGTCCCCCTGCGTTTCCTGCGGTCCAAAGGACGTGAGTCCCGGAAGGTGTCGAACCGATGTGACGATACTCAAAGAATCCCTCGCTCCCTTCATACCGGAAGGTCCCGTCCTTTTCCAAAAATGGAATGTCCGGCGTCGCGTACGCATCCAGGTCGACCGCGACAATCATCTCCCTTGGAGTATCCAGGTCGCAGGCCAATCGTTTGACATAGACAGGATGCACGGGACAACCTTGATGTTGAAACGAGACATGGCGGTCAGAACGGGCAACAATGCAAGGATGCGACGGACCATGTCTCCCTCTCCCCGAAGTAAGCCCGAGTATGGTGATTATAGCGTGACCCGAGCGAGCATGGCGGCCGCATTCGCCGCGTTCGCGGATACCCTCTCCGTCATGACCCCTCGACCGACAGCCAACATTCGGCAGCAGGACGACCAGGCAAATGGCGCGCCCTATAAGCGCCTGACTCATCGCCTCTTTATCTCTGCAAGCCATTGCGACCAAAACCGATCCGCTTCATCCCACGTTAGAAGCCGAATTCGGTCGGAATCCAAGACGTACTCATAGGGCACCGGCCCGAGGATTTCTTCTAGCGCCGCCAGCAAGTCGACCTTTCCCCCTCGAGATCGAACGAGTTGGTACCCTGTAAGCCTATCTTGTTCCATGACGTTACGCGGCGTCGGGATGTCGATCGCAAGTTCGGCCTCACGGGCGATTCGCAGGAGTATGTCGCAGCCATTACCCTCAAGATCGGCCGCCAGCTTCTTGGAGCGAAGTCGACTCCAGACATTCCTCTGCTTCAGCGCGTTCAGACTGGGACGGCCTTCGTCCCACGTACCGAGGTTGGCAAGGGTTTCCGCGCCAGCAAAGGAACCCAGGATGGACAGGCTGATCGCTGCCTTCCGCCTCACATAGAGCTCGCGCGCCTTCAACAGCTTCTCAATCTCAGGAGCAGATGCTGTCGCATTCAGCTGCGCGAGGGCGTCCGCAGCTGCGGCGCGGACCTCGAAATCAAAGTCCCCGAGGAGGCGTGTCAGCGGAATCAAGTCCTCGCTTTGGCCCAGCAAGCCGAGCGCGAGCGCCGCGCCCTGGCGGGCCTTTGCGAAGGGGTCGTCAAGCTGTTTGCGGATCGATTCCAACCTATCCGTCGCGCCAAGCATTCCCAACGCAAGCGCGGCGTCTCCACGGACGAAGCTCAGCTTGTCCTTCAAGAGCGGTTCGACTCGGTCTGCGGATTCCTTTGCTCCGATCTCGGCAAGGGCGAGGCACGCCGTTGATCGGACTCCGCCATATCTGTCAGAAAGGAGCTCGATGAGAGCGGGAGAGGCGCGCGTATCCCCGACTCTACCCAAGACGCGCGCGGCCGCGACGCGAACATGGCTCGGCCCTTGCCTGAGTTGCCGGATCAGGCCTGGAACGCAATCTCCGTCCGCCAGAGCAAGAAGGGCGTTCTCCGCGGCCGATTGAATCGGTTCGCTTACGTGTTCAAGAAGAGGAATGATTTCCGGTGCGAGTTTTCGTCCTCCCAGGTCCCTGACCCTCTTGATCGCCTGGATTCGAGCACCTCTGTCCGGATCCTGAATGAGCCTTGAAATAGGACCGAGCGCCTTCTCCGGGGACAATCGCCAAAGCGCGTCCACGGCCTGTCGTCTGACGTCGGAGGATGGATCATCGAACAGGGCAAGGACATCCGGCTCCGCCTCACGGGCTCGCAGCTCTCCGAGCGCCTCTGCGGCGTCGCAACGGATCTCTGGGTGCCCATCTTTGAGAAGCTTCATGAGCTTGGGGACAGCACCCGGCAAGTTGCGGGCGACATTGGACCCTGTGGCATACTTGCGTTCGCGGTAGTCGTGATGATCGAGGAGGCGCTGGAGGGCTTCGACACCTTCGGGGATTCCCCACGACGCCAGAGTTTCGGCGGCCGAGACTCGCGGGGTATCCAGAGTTGGGTAGAGCACTTTGATGATTTCGGGCGCCGCGTCGCGGGCGCCCAGTTTTCCCAGTGCCCACACCGCGGTATCGACAACGCCGCTTCTCGGCTCCCCTGCCAGTTTCGCGATTTCCGGCCAATACTGCTTTGCATCGAGCGCCGCCAGAGTCTCTAATGCGGCGCCCCGGACTTTACGCTCAGGGTCTTTGAGTAAGCGGACCACGCGATCGGAATACGCTTTCGCTTCGAGATTGCGAAGCGCGATCAGGGCTTCTGCCCGAACATCGGATTGAGGGTCATCCAGGACATCCGCAAGAGTTCGCGCTGCGGTTTCTTTGTTCAGGAGGGCGAGGGCATCTCGCGCGGTGCTGCGAAATTCCCGTCTGGGGTCGCGCAGCAGAACCGCGACGTCCTTCGTTTCCACCGATTCGCCGAGTCGAGAAAGCGCGCGGATCGCCCCCAATTGAAGCTCGGTTTCCGCGTCCTTGACAAGGGCTCTGATCTTCGGAGTTACCTCCCTAGCCCCCAGCTCTCCAAGCGTTTCAACGGCCCGGAGTCGTACCGAGGCATTGGGATCCTCCAAGAGGCTGCCGACTGTGCGCGCCGCTGCGTCTGAGTCGAACTGTTCAAGGCATCGGGAGACAATTCTACGGTCGATGTCATCGTCCTGAAGGAGCTGAACGATCACAGGGAGCAATTCTTTGTCCTTCCTCATGCATAGGAGTTCTGCCACTTCTTCCCGCTGACGCCGGTCATCCGAAGCGAGCCACTTACGCGCGCGTTCCGCGTCAACAGGAAACTCTAACTCCCGAAGCGCCCATGCCGCCGCTGCTCGTACGGGGCGGTCCGGATCCTCCATGAGCTTCACAAGTTCAGGTCCGACACCATGCGCTTCCAGCCGGCCGAGTGCGTGAATGGCCCAGGAGCGTACGAGGGATTCGGGGTCTTGCAAGAGATGGGCTATTACGGGGATGGCGTCCATGGTCTCCAAGGTGGCCAGTGCTCCTGGTGCATCACGGCGTACACGAGGGTCGGGATCCTTCAGGAGTACAAGGATGCGCTCGCGGGCCGGCAACCATCGCAGGTGGCCAAGAACCGTCGCGGCGTGGGCTCGCGTAGCGGGTTTCGCGTCGTCCAAGAGGTTCATGACTGCGGGCGAAACATCCTGCCTTCCGAGCTCGTTCAGGGCCGTCATGGCGGCGTACGCCACGTCGTCATCGGGGTCCTTGAGCAGGTCAACCATTGCCCGCGCGGACTCAACCGCTTCCAGGCGCTGCAGACTTGCAAGGGCCTTCTCGCGAACCCTGGGGACCGGATCAAGAAGGAGTTCGGCAATCGATCCTTGCGCCGCTCGTATCTCGAGTTTGCTCAAGACCCAGGCCGCTTGCCCCCTGGCGTCGGCCCGCTCATCCTTCAAGTGGTCGATTATTGCCGGGGCCTGCTCGACAGCGCCGAACACATATAAGAGGTCACTTGCCCACAGCCGGACGTTCGGCTCCGGATCGCGAAGCAAACGCACGACTTCGGGAAGAGCCGAGCGGAATCCCCAATCGATCACCAGGTCCAGAATCTTCTTCTTCTCATCAACGGTTCGAGCACCGGCAACGGCCCGTGAAGCCAGGACCTCCAGGTCGACTTTCCTGAGCCCCGCGTGTCGGCGTCGGCCTATTTCGTCGGTGGCCAAGGCATCCTGGAGGGCGACCGTCCACGCGTGATCGTCTGCGGAAGCCAATCGGTCGGGTAGGAGACGAATCGCATCCTTCAATGCAACCGGGAGCGTGTCGGAAAGCTCAAAGAATCGAAGGACTTGACGGGCACGACTCGCGACTTCGGGATCCGGGTCGGTGCGCGCCTTTTCGAGCGCTGGGGCGGCAGACTTGCCGGCGGCCTTGAGTTTGCGGACGGCTTCCTCGCGCTCCTCAACCTTCTCGGACCGCAGCTTTTCTAGCAGCTCAGCGCCTTGCTGAGCTGAATGACTTTGAATGCCCAGACAGGCCCATAGCGCGAATCCCGTCGTGTTCACCATTGTTTGGTACGTCTATTATCTCATGCAATTGGCTCGGCGGATAGCGGTGCTTCTGGGGCTTTCGTGCGGGGGCTGCGACCCTGGATGGAATTATGTGCCTGAAGGCAGGAGCAACATAAGCCAGATTGAGGCTTGGCGCGAAACCCATTCGATCACGTTTCCCGATGCGATCCTGACTATTACGCAAGTTCACCTCTTCTCCTTTATCGCCTGGAAGAAACGTGGCAGAAACACCGGAGGACCACTCGGCCTCGCTCGCAGACCCAGCCTTGCCCGCTGAGCGCCCACGGACCGGAGGCGATCTTGAGGATTGACATGGCGGACAGCTCGCGCGAGAGGCACAGCGTGACCCGTCTCGAATCCAGGATGTCCTTGAGGTGGCCGCAATCACAGTCCCGCGCAATAGGATAGCCGGTGCGTTCTTCGAGGATCTCAAACAACTGGCGAGGTGTGGCGTTCTTGAGATTCACCAGGAACCGCGTTTCCCGGTAGGCCCTCTCGCATGCGCTCCGAGTCCCGAGGCAGACACCCAGGGGGATGGCCGCCGTTGCGAAGACCACGAACGCCACGAGCACGTCTCTCACGATCTGCCTTTCGTGTGGAAACCCATGCTGATTAGCAATAAATCGAGTTGCAGAATCATGGCTTGTCCCTATCTTCTTAGACGGGCTTGCCCAACGGGAGCTTGACCATGGCTAAGAAACTCAGATAGCGAACTGGCGTCGGTCACGCCCTGGGCAGCCGGGCTGGAACCGCATGTGAATTAGACGTAGATTGAATGCGTGAAGGGTTACGCACCCGGCTGGCAGTTCCGCTGCCCGAAGTGTGGTCTAACGAAGCCTGCGGCCGATTGCGGCGTCATCCGAATTGGGGCTGCATCGATTGGGAAAAGAGTTCTCGGCTTCTGCCGCCGATGCAGATGGCTCCGCTGGGTTATCCTTGAAAAGGTTGCGGAGACAGCTCCGTCGGATCAGGGGCCGTCGGAACATCCATGACCTAAGTATGATTTGAGCTGGGCGTATGTGGAAAGCTTTCCGCCGGTACTGTCCCCAGTTCGTGGCGGTATTTCTCGCACTCGCCGCGTGCAGGCCTCACCATGAGCACCCACCCCTTGTGGACCTCCACACATTATCGGTGCAGCGAACAGAGCAGGGGTTCCGGTTCGCACATTTGGATAACTCTGGAACGGCGCAGACCCTCGAAATCATTCCGCCGGTTGAGTTCCGCTGGACGCAAAGCAAGGCGGATGGCGGCGCGGACCGGACAGAAGTCGTCCTCTCCCCCGAGTACTGGCTCGCGGGACAGATCGCGGATGGGCCCGAGGGGGGTGTGACCCTGCGTGGAAGAATCCATGGGGAACGCTGGGTTCGGTTTGAACGGGTGCTGGCAATTCTGTTTCCCGCCTGGCGTGACGTGATTCCTGAGCGGTTGCCCCTAAAGGAGCACCCGCATGATCTCCTCATCCTGCGCACGGGAAACAGGATCGAAGGGACAGTCATTGAAGTCTCGGCCGCGGCCGTTCGTTTTCTTGAAGGGCGGGAACGGAAGGAAGTAACCCTTCCCATTGTGCAGCTGGCGGCACTCTGGCTTGTCCCTGTCGAGCGGCCACCGCAGGATCGGGCTCCGTTTACTGGCGTCGTCGAAACTGTGGACGGCTCCTCCATCCGGGGCGAGGTACGTTCGGTCAAGGACGATCATGTCGATTTCGTCGATCTCTACGGGCTCCACTACCCCATGGTGCTTCGAGACGTCCGGCTCCTTCGGTTTGAAGGAACTCCCCGCGCCCGCCCGTTGGAGCCGGTTTCACGTCCGTCCAACTCGCCGCCGTTGCGGCGTGATGTGCCGACGGTCAAGGAGGGTCGGTTCGTCCTGGCGCACTCGCGTGAGGCGGAGGGAGCGGGCGCCTTTCGGTCTGACGACAAACTCTTCGCCGTCTACGGCCGACAGGGCGGGGTGGAGGTGCTTTCGACGAGCGGCTGGGAAGCCGTACGGAGCTATTCTCCCTACGGGAGCTCAGAGTCATCAAGAAAGAGACTCGTCCGTCCGCCTCCGGCATTTGCGCCGAGCGGGCGTGAACTCTACGCCCAGCTCGGGCCCGGCTCGATCTCGGTTCTCAACGTGGAGACGGGGGCGCAACTGGGGCTGATCGTAATCGAAGAGGATGACAGGAGGTTATCGAGCTTAAGGTCTGTTCTTCCGTCCGCTGGCGGACGCTTGGTTGTCACCGGCCGAGATGAGTGTTTTGTTTACGTTCCGGAGAAAACGCGGTTCTATTCTCTCTCGGGCCGAACCGAAGGGCTCGTAAGTCTGGACGGGAATCGATTAATCGGATTCCGTTCGGGAAAACATGGCGCGGAATCGGCGCTGGTTCGCTACGACACCCGGACCTACAAGCTGCGCGATGTGAAGTCCTTGGACGGGGAGCTGAACGTCTGGGCCGCGCCCCTCGACCTTGCATCCATCTTCATCGCTGGAAACTCTGGGCTCAGGGTTCACGAACCCGAAAAGCTGGAAGAAGTGTCCCGTCATCCTATTCCGGGCGGTCCCCCGGTCTTGCTGGCCGTCAGTGGGGACGGTCTCCGAGTGGCCGTTGGAACGGCCAATCATGCGGTGACGGTGTTCCAGGTCTCCGACATGTCCACCGAGGCGACTATCCAATTCTCGTCGGCCCCATCCGCTATCGCTCTGAGCGCCACCGGCAAATTCATGGCAGTCCATGCCGAGTCGGTGACGCACGTCTTCGAGCGACGCTAAGACTTGTCGGACTTTGAGCCATGGCAGGTTCTGCCCCCTGCTTCCAAGCCATTATGATTACCGTCCCTCAGAACCCTCGAGGTCACGACCCATCCGCTCATCACCCAGGGCTTCCTTTTCCATTCCCAATCGTCGGTAGGCTTGGGCACGCTTTTGATAGGCCTCTGGTAGGCGGCCTTGCTCCTTGATGGCTTCAGTGTAGTCCTCGACTGCCCCTTGAATATCCCCGCCTGCCGCTCTCGCATCGGCACGATCCACCAAGGCACCATAACGGATTTTCTTCGGCCTGTCCCGTTCCAACGCGATCGTATGATCCCGTATCGCTGATGTGTTGTCCCCCTTCTTGAAGTAGGCGTACCCTCTCAAATTGAAGGAAGCCGCCGAATGTCCCGGGAGCCGGATGGCGCTCGTTGCATCCGCGATGGCTCCATCGACGTCGCCCTCTTCCAGCCTGGCCAGTGCCCGATTGTGCCATGCAGTGACATAGAGCGGGTCCAATGCGATAGCTTTGCTGAAGTCGGAGATGGCCTCCTTTCTCTTTCCCCACCTGTACCATGCCGCGCCTCGGTTATCGTAATTCCTCGGCTGCTTCGGTTCTAAGGCGACAGCCGCCGAATAATCCTCGATTGCTTCGGCGTACTCCTTCAATGCGAATCGGGCTAACCCCCGATTGTTACGAGCGGTGGCATTGGCCGCGTCGAGGATGAGGGCTCGCGTATAGTCTTCAATCGCCTGTCGTTCGCGGAACTCCAAGCAGTGGAAATCGGCTCTGTGAAGATAAACAACCGAAGATCCCGGCTGAACTGCGACAGCCCGATCGTAGTCTCGAAGCGCGCCCTTCCAGTCGCCGCGCTCCAGGAGCGCCTGGGCTCGCAGCAGGTAGGCCTGGACCCGTCCCGGGTTCGCATCAATCTCGACGCTCTGCTGAACAATGACACGCTGCAGGATCTCCTTCGCCGTCTGCCGATCCTTCGCTGCTCCTGCCGCGTCCTCCAGCGTTTCCAGGACGCTTGCCCTCAGGCTGTACGCGCTCGGTTCATTCGGGTGGAGTCGGATGACTTCTCCAAGGGTGCGCAACGCTGGTTCGAGGTACATGCCGTTGAATTGAGCCCGCGCTCTTTCGATGAGCAGGTAGAAGGGCGCCGCGGCGGGAGCGTCCGGAGCTGCGTCCGTCGCCTGGAATCCTGCCCCGGGAGATTTCGCTGGAGCCTGCTCTGTCTGACGGTTGGGACCGCATCCGACGGATTGCAAGGCGACCATCAGAAGAACGAGGCTCCCGGTCACCGCCTTTCGATCCGGTTTCTCCACCAAGCCTCCCAAAATACCTCTACAGGATGACGATTCCCCCGACCACTCTACAGGATGACGATTCCCCCGACCACTCTACAGGATGACGATTCCCCCGACCACGATGTAGTCGAGGAAGATGAGGGCCTGAAGGATGGTCCCGATCACTTTCGCCTCGTCCATGGTCTTGTCCTCGAAGCCGGACTGGCCGAGGGCATGGCCCGGGGGTCACGCTCTCAGCGTGCGACTCGGGACGGGGCGACTTCGTGCGCGCGAGCGAGATGGTGGGTCTACCCAGGGCCTTTCTCCTGGCCGAGGCAGGGGCTGTCTTCGCGACGCTCCGGCCGGTCGAGGACCACCCGGGCATCGGGACGCTCATGGGCCGCTTCTACGGCAACCTCGCCCGGTCCGGCACCGCGGGAGCCGCGCGGGCCGCGCAGCGGGAGGCCCGATCGGCAGGCGTTCCTCCAACGATTTGGGCTTCGTTCGCGGTAATCGGGGCATGATACATTGGCTTCGGGTTGGGGGGCTCTCCGTGAGCCTGACTCAACTCCTTCCGACGACGAGGTAGTGGATCTCGAGGCCGACGACTCTGCTCCCGGACTTCAGCGAGCCTCCGAGCGCGTCCGAGTATTCGTACAGGTTCATGCTTTCGGGGAGCGTCACGTCGACCTTGGTCCGACGGACAGAAACTTTGGCATCCTGCGCATACCGCTTGAAAACGCCGCGGTATTGCCCTTCACTCCGGCGTTCGGTATAGCCCACCCGCACCGGTCGGCGGATCTCCTGGCTCATTCTTGCGGCCTTCTGCAAGGCCGTCGACACAAGCGCACGTCCGTGGTCCTCGCTCCAGTGCTTCGAGTACGTCGGTTCGAGGAGGAGCAGGATCCCCTGGTCCCGGAACGGAAGGATGCGCACGACAGTTCGCGCGATGGTGTTGCGCTCTCGATCGCGCGTGTACCAGACCTTCTTGTTGGCATCAAGCACGTAGGCAAGCAAGCACCGATTGGTGCCGGTGGGGTCGGTCCACCGTTGGCAAGTGGCGACGGGGTCGACGCCGACGTTTAGAAGCGAAACCGGGTCGTCGGTCTCCTCGATATGCACGGTCTCCAGGTCCCTCAGCTCCGGGGCCTCGAGGCACTGAAGCGCCCGCGCGATCACGTCGTGGTAGAGGACGAAGCGACGGTCCCTTGCCTTTTCCGCAAAGAAGCTGCGGGCCAATTCCAGCGATTCCAGCCGCCCGTCCAAGAGCTCGACTGCCTTGGCCAGCGAGTACCGTGTGCGCAGTTCACTCGCCTTCGAGCCCAGGTCCTTCTTGTCGTTTCCCCGCTCGCGCAGGAGAGCTTCGATTTCGTAGATCTGGCGCTCGAGGGCTTGAACATGCTCCCGCGTCGGCCGGGTACCGAATTCCTTCCCGTAAAGGTCGGAGGCCTCGAGCCCGAGGAGCTTCAACGCCTGGGTCTTCTGATTCACGGAGTCGCCGGGCCGCAGAATGCAGGTCCGGTGGATGTTCTCCCGCCAGTTCTTCGACCTTGCCGCCTGAAGAAGTTGCGCTTGGGCCTTCTCGTGGGAGTACCTCCACCTCGGGAACTCGCCATCCAAGAGCTTCTCGACCAGCCCCGCTAGAATGGGCAGGCCTTCGGGGTAGCCGTCCTTGTAGATCTCGCCGAGCCTGCTCAGGATGAGGGGGAGCTTCGCCGGCATGTCGTCGAGACGCTCTGCCAGTTTGGAAGCGTATCCAGGCGAAAGCGGAATGGCGCCGAAAGACCCGGCGATGCGCCGGTCGCGCAGCTTGGCGTAGACGTCGCCGAACGTCCTCCCGTCGAACGGGTAGTAGTGAACATCCTTCCTGCCCGTGGTCATGCGTAGCGCGTTTCCCACGGCTTGGTAGAGCTTCTCGAACTCCCAAGCGTTCGTCGAGATCGAGAGGATGTGGTCGAACATCCCCTTGCCCGAGGCGCTCAGCGTGAGCTGGTGGGCCCCGATGTAGAGATGACGTCTCCGGTCGCGGTCCTTCTCCAACCTCGGGTCCCTGGAAAACGAATCGAGTTTCTCGAGCTGCTCGGCGGAGGGGTCAAAGATGCTTGCCCCGGCCAGGAGAGGTAGCGGGACCTCGGCGTACCGGGTCACCAGCGCCTCCGCCGCCGGAGTGTCCACGAACCGATTCACCATTGCCCGGATGGTGTCGCTATAGAAGGACGGCATAAGTTCGTAGAAGGCGACCAAGGTGTCGATCGCAATCGCGCATCGCGACGCGGTGACGATTGAGCGGGGCAGGCTATCCGGCAATTCCCCTTCAAGCCGATCGAGGACCTGGCGAGGGACCGCATCCAGCCGCTTGGCTGCGGATAGAAAGGTCGGATCGTCGAGGCGAGCCTCTAGGGCGAGGTCCGCGATCAGGTGCGCCCAGTTCGAGCGCTCACGCCGCTCCAGCAGATCCTCGCCCAGGAAATCAAAGAGGGCCGCTTTGGTCGCGGGATCGCGACGTGCGCCAAAGACCAGGGCGAGTTCGTCGTACTCGACGGCGGGCACCCAGCTTCGCTTCTCGAACGCGAGGATTCCGTACCCGAGAAGGTGCTTTACGGCTTCCATGCCGGTAGGGTCAAGAGCTCGTACTGCCTCCACAAGGGACGCCAGCACCTGACGGCCATCGTCCGTCGACCTTCGCACCCTGGCCAGGCAACGCCCAACGAACTCCTTCGGGTCGGCGTAACGGCTCGCGTCGATCTGCCTGATCAACCGCCGAAGGACCTGCGCTTGCCGCCTCGCATCCCCCGTGCCCGCGGTATCCATCGTCTGGACTTGGGCCATCGTCAGGACCTGCTCCAGGCGCATCTCCTGGCGCAACTCGAGACGCTGCTCCATAGAGAAGCCCATGTGCATGCCCGTTCCGGGATCTGGCAAGAGGTCCTCCTGCTGGTTGGGCGCGCGCCGCTACATGACTTGTACGCCTCCGGGAAGGCTTTCTTGAACTGTTCGGGCCAGGGGGTCCGCTGGATCGCTGGATCGCCTATTTCACGCAAAGACGCATCGCACGCATCCAGCATCCTACTGACGGGCCTTTCGCCGCGCATCTTCGAGACGCATACTGACGGCTTCGCGAAGCAAGTCCGAGGGATGCAGGAATTCGAGGGATCGTGAGTAATCGTCCGACGCGCCCGTCCAGTCAGCCAGTTCCTTCCGGGCCTGCGCGCGATTCAGGAGTCCTTCTACGCAGTGCGGATCCAACTCGATCGCGCGCGAGCAATCAACAATCGCCCCTTGCCTATCACCAAGCTGGAGCCTAACGCCCCCTCGATTGGCGTAGAGGACTGCGTGTCCCGGGTTGAGCGAGATGGCTCTGTTGAACTCCGCAAGCGCCCGCTCAGGATCTCCGCGCGCCGCTAATACCTTGCCCCTCCCGTTCGAAGTCGCCCACTCCTGATTTTCCGGGCGGGGCTCCAGTGGCGCAGCCTCCACAGTCGAGAGCGGCCGAGTCTTCGCAACCCCGAACACAAGTGCCAAGGCCGCCACGACCGCAAGCCCCGCACCGGTGGGCAGCCACCACGAACGTCTTGCACGCTCAGCGAGGAGCGTGCTCCGAGAAGCAAAGCCCTGCGTAACGACGCCCACACCGCCTCCCACCCACAGCAGCACGAAGGGCCACCCGGCCGCGGCCAAGCCAAGAAAGCCCGTCCCGGTCGCCACCGGGCTCGCCGACCGGCCCTGGCACGGGTGGGCCCACGTGCTGTCCCCGTCTCTCAGGCGGTTCGGATTCGTTCTATCAGACTCCCTTTACGGACTCAAGAAGTCTATTGGAGAGTGTAGCTGCGCGCCGGGTCCAGGTAGGCTCGTGGGACCTCGGAGGTTCCATGAGTGCATTGAGAGAGGGAATGGGCCGCCGCCTGGCCGAGCTCCGGAGAGCCGCCCGCCTGACCCAGGAGGAGCTCGCATCCCTGGCCGACATCGACTCAAAGTACCTCGGCGCCGTCGAGCGCGGGCAGAAAAACGTCAGCTTCGAAGTCCTCGAGCGACTCATCCACGCCCTCAAGATCGAACCCTATGAGCCCTTCCTCTTCAGCCTCAAGGGCCGCAAGTCCCAACCCGCCGCTGACGAAGACGCGCTCCTCGCCCTCGTCCGAAGGAGCGACAAAGCGCTCCGGCCAACCCTCATCCACGTGCTTTCGGAAATAGTACGCCTCCATCAGGCGAAGAAGTAGACGAGGTCAATCCGGCACGTACCGGCTCGGCTTTGGCGTATCCGATTCCTCATTCTCCGCGGCAGAAAGCAGTCGCGCGACGGCGTCCCTCACTTCGTCGATGCTAAAGGGCTTTGGGAGGAAATCCGCCAAGCCGAGGTTCAGAACGAGAGCCTCTTGTGTCGCATCAAACTGGCTGGAAAGAACGAGAATCGGAAGGCGTAACCCCCTGCCCCGAACCTCATGGGCCAACTCGATCCCCGATCCATTCGGCATCAGGTGATCGGCGATGAGGAGCGAGTAACGCTTCTTGAGGAGGAGCCGGATGGCATGTGAGGAATTCTCCGCCGCCTCGACAAGATGGCCCTCACGGGTGAGTAGGTCGGTAAGAAGGGACCTTATCAGCTCCTCATCATCCACGACGAGGATTCTGGAATTGGGATCCGTCTTCGCCACGATGCGGCCCCGGTTGTACCCAACGACTTACGGACGCCGGGGTTGCGTCAGATCGGGCGCCTTCGACCTGGCGCCACCCCGGTCGCAGCCGCCCGGCGTCCGGGGCCAACTCTATGTCTTCGGAACAAGAAGAACCAGAAAACGCTGAACCCCGAGTCCCGGACGCCCGGAGGCAGGATCTCCACCTGCTTCCCAAGCGGCTTCAGCCCATGTAATCTGATGGGCTCCTACCGGAAGCGGCATCGGAGGAACGCGCCATGCAACGGTTTGGCACCATTCTCAGGCGTGCGCGGCTGGCGCGTGGGTGGACTCTCGATGATGTGGCGCGCCGCGTGCGGAGCCATAAGGGCTACATCAGCGGCATGGAGAATCGGAACGTCAATCCCCCGTCGGCGACCCTCGTCTTGAAGCTCGCCCAGCTCTATGAACTGGACGGCACCGAATTGCTCCTCCTCGCGATCGCCGAGAAGGCGCCGAAGCAGGTGCGCGCCGAACTTAACCGCCGGGTGTTCGGAAGCAAGTCGCGCGCACATCCGAAGAAGGTCGCCTCGCGGGAGAAGATGAAGTTGCGGCGCATCAGCAGCAAGGCCGAGCGCCTGCGGCTCTTGGTTGAGGAACTCCTGGAGGAGGTTCACACGGTTTCGTAGCGTCCACGTCTACGACAGCTTGGGCAGTAGCGCGGCCTTCATATCTGTCTTCGTCGTGCCATCAGCGGCCCCCATAATAAAACGGCCGACGGCAGGTGCTTCCGGCACCCACCGTCGGCCCTGATAAGGGTTAAGGGGCAAGGGTTTCCTGGGTCATGCTGCTTCCATTGGCAGCGACGATTGCTCGTCATTGAGGGTCTCGCCGAGAGCGTTCCCGGGCATCGAGCCTACACCCGGACACTTCGCCAAAAGGCCAGCCTCCATCGCGGCTATGTCTCGCTGTGCATGCGGTTCGCCGCCGAAAGCTCGGTGCTGGCTCGGCCGCCTGCACATCATTCCGACGTCGGCACCGCACCGAGGACAAGGCACTTCAAGCGCGGGATCGCGGGGCCACGTCATGCCGCATCGCCGACATTCGACGGTCCCTGGTGGAGCGGCTCGGCTCATTCGTACTCGAATTCCCGGAGAACTCGCCGTTCGAGCTCGCCGTCCAGGGGCTTCCCGCACTTGGCGCAGTAGAACTCCCGGTACGAGCCGCGACCATCGACCTGCTCCTCGCGGCTGAAGTCCATCAGGATGATCTCGCCCTCCGTGTCGATCGTGCAGGGCGTATGGACAGACACGTCTGCCCAGTGCCGGACGAACTGGGTGCTGCCGCACTTGCACTTGTGGTTCATGCTTCAGCTTCCTCGGACTCTTCGTCGACCGGGAGGTCCCCCGATGCACGACAACCTCCCAGGAATTGGACCTGCCGGGCGATGACTGTAATCTTGGACCGCGGTTCCTTGGTCTGCGGATCGACCCATCGGGACTGGCGAAGAGTGCCCATTACGAGCACCTCGCGGCCCTTCTTGAAAAACTGCGCGCAGATCTCCGCCATGCGCCTCCACACTTCCACGTCGAGAATCGTGAGGTGCTCGACCTTCTCCCCAGCCTCGTTGGTGATTCGCCGAGATGTGGCGACGCTGAACGAGCAGACGGGTGCGCCGTTCGGAGCATACCGAAGCTCGGGGTCGCGGTCGACACGACCCACAACGACCACACTGTTGAAGTTCGCCATGAGAATCCCAATTGAAGATCGAGGTCCTGTCAGCGCGAAGCCGGCCGGGACCCCGACGGTGCGGGTCAATACTCGCAGGGAGTGATGTTCTTACCGAGGCGCTTCGCGTCCTCGTAGATCTGGTCCAGAGAGACCTCGATGCTCTCGCCGCACGAATTGATGGCTACCGTGTACCCGACGAGGTAGCGCATCTTCTCGTAGCCGATCTCGCGGACGACCGCGACCCACCCGTTGGCCAAGTGGCCGGATAGTTCGTCCATGAAGTTCCCTTCAACGTAGTCGTCCTTCCCCGCATCGTAGTAGCACAGCGGGAGGCCGATCTCCCCGTCGCCAAGGAATCCGAAAAGCGTGTCGTCCTTACCTCCACGGATGAGCTCGACACGCCACTTCTTGCAGAAGGCCTCGAAGGCCGCGGCGTCCTTGACCTCGAAGTAGTTAGACCGAACGAACGGGACGTAGTTGGCCATGTTCATTCTCTTGAAGGAGCCGGAACCCGGGAGGCGAGCCCCCCGGGTTCCGAAAGTGGAAGGATTCCTACCGGATGGAAGAGGAGAGGCTACGCTCCGCGAGAAACTTGCCGGGCTGGTTCCAGATCGTGCACCTCCGCTTGCGGGCGGCCGCAAGAGCTCCGGTCGCAACGATGACCTTGTCGATCTTCACAAGTTCGGGCGAATCTCCCACCAGAGGGACATGGCCCCACTCCATGAAGTTCCGAAGGACTTCGGCCAGGGTTTCGGGCGTGTAGTCCAGACTCATGCAGTCGCGGTCATAGCGACCGTCGAACCGCTGGAAGAATCCGCCCGTGAAGCCCTTGTCCGGGTAGTGCTCGAAGGTGAAGCGGGCGCGCCATCCCCAGATGCCCTGGCTGCGGTAGTGAAGGCCACCCAGGACGTTAGGGTCCACGCAAGAGTGGAAGTGCCTCGCTCGCTCCAAAATCGCCTCCGGCGAGGGGCTCCGCTGAGCCCAGCCGATGTACTCGGAGGATTTTCTGCCGAAGGCCTTGGAGCGGGTGTTGGACACGATCTTCCAGACGACCGGGTTGGCGTCGGCCCACGCGATCGTCTTGCCAAGATCGGGGTCCTGCGCCGTGACCTCGGGCAGGATTTCGGAGACGTAGTGCGTAATCGTCCGATGCTCGGAATGAGTGAGCATGGTTGCCTCGATGGAAGCCGCCATTGGCGGCAGTGTGGGATCAAACGGACTTCGGGCTGACGATGAGCCCCGTCTCAATTGCCTCCCGGACGGCAGTCTCTATGCACTTGGCCTCTTCGTTCCCGATCGGGTGTTGCGCCTCGAAAGAAGGCGTCCATGTCGCGAGGCTGCGGACGTCAAAGACGTTCTTGCAGGGACCATCGCAGTCGCAAGAGGCCTCGCCGCACAGGGGACCGAGAGTGAACCAGTACGTCTGCGGCCCTTGGTGGATGTCGTCGTCCTTGTACGTGTGGTAGACGGTAACACCCTTGTGGACCAGGAAAACCTCGGCGTCACGCCATTCGCTGCTGTGGGGCATGGTTCACCGAGACCGGCCGGACGCGACGACTTGGCGGAGATCCCCGACCGGGATTGGCTCCGTCATAACCGGCTCCTCGCCGTGCTTGGGGTAGGCGAACCAGAATACCTCGTCCACGCGAATGACGACATCCTCGCACTCGGTACGGGAGGCCTCGCAGGGTGCATCGGGATCTTCGTCGTGGTAAGTTCCCGCTGGGTCGCCAAAGTACATCTCGCGGAGGTCTCCATCCTTTCGGTGGACCCTCTTGAAATGGCCTACCCTCTTCAGGAGCGCCTGCGCATACGCAGGCCCGATATCGACGACGAAGCGGTCGTAGCCCTGGACGTAGAGGTTTCCACTGGTCACCTCCAGCATGTAACGACGGCCGCCGCCTTCAAGGGGTGAATGGGTCATGTTGAACCTCAATGAAGCCGTGGGGCCCAGGTGGTGCGAGCGAACCCGCACCACCCGGGCGACGGCGATTACCAGCAGTCGACGAGGAAGCTCAGATCCCAGTTGTGGTCGTCCAGGAGCCGGAAGAGGCGCTTGGCCTCGTCGGCTTCCAGGACTTCCTCCAGCTTTTCCATGACCTTGAGCTTTTTCTCGTTGGCCTTGGGGTCCTCCGGATTGACGGAGACCCGGCCGGTGAAGGTGAAGTCCTCGTTGGAGTTCCAGAGGCCTTCCGCCTCGAAGATCTCGTGGATCTCGTTCGGGAAGGCATCCTCGACGCGGTACTTCAGGCAGATGATGGGCACGGCGACTTTCGCCATGGTCCCTCCAGGGGGTCGGCGCCCAACGCCGACAGCGACCTACCCGGGGTAGTCCTCATCGACCTCGAAGGGAGCCCAGGATTGGGTCCAGCGCTGGCCGATGTCGAGGTCGGCAGCCTTCTCGAGGGCCTCCTCGGCGCTCGCCGCTTCGACCTCGACGGTGTACTCGCAGTTCGTCCGGATGAGGAACCGCCTCTCCGGAACGGGTGCGCAACACGCAATCATCAGGCGTCCTCGCCTTCCTCCTCCTGTTCGAGGAGTTCATCGTAGGGCGTGCGGAAGACGATCCCCTTGTGGGGGTTCGACTTCGCCGCGCCGGCGATGGCCGTCAGCTTCGGGCCGCTCCCGAGGGCGTCGTCGAGTTGCTCCACCGTGATCTCCCTGGCGCGGAGCGGGTAGTAGAGGGCCTCGTAGTGCTCCTGGCTCTCAAGCCCGAAGTCCACGATCGCGGCCGCTCCGTCCGGCCAGATGTCGGCGAGGATCGCCTCATACAGGCGCTTGGTGAGGGGGCGAATCGATCTGGAAGTCGTCATGGGGTTTCCTTGGGTACGACCTCCGGGGACCGTTCGAGTGGTCCCCGGAGGTACGTGGGCATCTACCGGACGGAATCGAGGAGGCTACGGAGCTTGTCCAGCTCGCCGGGGATCGCAAGCACGATGCCCCTGCGGGTGTACCCTTCGAAGCTGTCGCTCAGGACGTGCTCTCGTATGTCAAGGACCTGCTCGTCCTTCGACTTCTTGATGCGTCGGACGTGATAGCGGCCGACTTCACCCAGGAGTTCAGGCTCGGGGCGTGCCGGCTTGATCCCTGCCATGGTTCACCTCTTGGAGACGCCGTTCCCTGAGAGAGGGCGGCGTCGATTGTCCTTGAGAACGATCTTGAGAACGCCCGCGGTCACGGGCTGACACGAGAATCAAGTGCGGCCCGCACTTCGCCGATCGTCCGCTCCTTCCAGTGGAGGTCGCGTTCGACGCGCAGGCCCAGGGGACCCGTGACGGTCTCCAGCTCTTCCAGGGAAAAGTATCCGAATTCGATTTCGTGTCCCTGGACAAGTCCGAAGAACTCACGATCCTCGGCGTTGTACTCGAGTGCCCACCAGGTCCAACCGGAATCGGGGGTGAAGAACTTGCAGACGACGGTGGCCTGGTCGCCCTTGTCCTCCTGACTGCCGAGCTGGGCGAAGCGGCGTTCGATCTCCTTCGTGAGGAGTTTCATGGTTACACCTGGATGCCGGCGCGGACGATCTTCCGGCGGATGGCCGCGAGGTGCTTGCGCCAGCGGCGCGCCTCCCGGTCTTTGCCGTAGCATCCGTCGCCGAGCAGTTTCTCCTTGGTTTCGAGTGCGTAGTACACCTCAGTCCAATCTCGAGGCGCGAGGTGCGGGGTGCGGGTCTCTTTCATCGGATGGCCTTCTTCCCGGACTTGGCGACACTCAGTTCGAGGATGCCGCGCATCCGGGCGGCAATGTCGCCGAGGAGAAGCGCGAGGCCCGACCCGACATGAGGACCCTGTTCGTCGTCCCGGGCGTCCTCGAGAAGCTCGGCCAGGGCCTTCAGCCGGTCTGCCTCGACGATCAGGTTGTCGTAGAGGTCGATTCGGTCCAGGCTGCCGAGGTCGGTGTCCTTCCCGGTCGCCCGGAAGAGGAACTCGCGAAAGTCGTGCATGGAAGCTCCAAAGAAGTCGCCGCCAGCCCGGGTCGGGCAGCGACGACAGGGGGATCACTCCGTCGTACGGAGGCGTTCATCCCAACAGCAGGGCCCGACCCAGCCCCCCTGATGCAGGTGGGACTGAAGAACATGGGCCTCGCGGCCACAGAACTTGCAGAGGGTTGTGGGCAGCCGCAGGTCTTCCAGGATCTCCCCTATCAGGTCTAGATGGTCCGGAGACCACGGCTCATCCGGCTCGGCTTCCGGCCAGAGGATCTCGCGAACCCGGCGCAGTCGGTCACGGCACTCTTCGAGCGACAGGTCATCGGTCGGGTCGGAGGGCTCAGGCGCGCTTTCCGGGCGGCACCTCCAAAACCTGCCGTTGTAGGAGAAGCGGCCGACGACCTTTCCGTCTCGGCGGACCGGACATTCCGGCCAATTGCCTCCTCCGAGATCCCATTGCTCGATGTAGCTCCTGCACGCATCTCGGATCTTGGAGAGCTTGTTGACAATGACCCTCCTCGGTTCGCTGACCGGCGCATACTGCGCGAAGTCCGGGTTCCCGACCGATCGGAGGAAAACGGTGTAAACGGCCAATGGGCCTCCAAGGGTGTAGTCGTGGCCCGGCGCAAGACCGGGCCACGATGGTGTTGCGGCTACAGCGCCAGGACAAGATGCCGGTGCGTGAGACCGTCTTCCGTCCATTCCTCGACGCTCCACGCCTTCGGATAGTCGAGGACGAGATGGGTCAGCTCGATGGCCGCGCTCCACCCTGCCAGGAGGTCTTGGTCGTCGGAGCCGATTTCGACCTCGTCGGAGAAGTGGCGCTTGAACACCAGGAGACTAACCTTGACCGCCAGATCGTACGGAAGGCGATGCGTCTTTGAGAACGTGAAGCCCGGGAGTGTCCGCGGGCGAGCCCGCCCATCGAAGACGCGCGGCATGGAGAAGGTCTCGCAGTGCTGGGGGTACCGTCCGTTGAAGCAGACATCGTTGTCGTTGACCGTGGGCCTGCCGGTTCCGTCGCAGCCCGCGAGATCCACGCCCGTCTCGGGCAGGATCTTCTTCAGGTCCGAGACGGCGGCTCGGTACTTCTTCCGGTCAAACACCAGCACGCGGTAACAGTGGTTGGTGTAGCCCATTGGGTTGGCTTTTCGAGTCGCGGCGGGTGGCCGCGATGCTGTCATCAGAGCGCCAGCTCCAGCGGGAGCTGCTCGGGCGTCAGGGTCCGTTCCGGCTCGGGTGCCGCGGCGAAGTCCGCAAGGCCGCTGAAGAGGTCGAGCGTGGTCCAGGCCTCCTGGGATTGGGTCGATGGCGGTGGCTCGGGGGCGGCGATCAGCCGGCCCGCCTGCCGCTCGCTCCGCCAGTACTTCTCGGCGGACTCGACGCCTTCGATTCCGTTCACCAGGGCCTTGGCGAGGGCGGTCATCATGTCTTCGCCCTGTGTGAGGGCGACCAGCCCCTCGGCGCTGAACTTCCCCTGAAGAGCCATGGAAGCCCTCACCTTCGCGCCCATGAGACGCAAGGCGGCTTCCTGGAGCACATGCTGGTAGTGGAAGTATCGGACCTTGACGAGTTCCTCCTGCCCGATGCGCCAGCTTCTCCGGCTGGCCTGCATCAGGGTGAAGGTGTTGTAGCCCGTCTGGAAGAAGGCCAAGGACGGGAAGGCGATGAGGTCGAGGCCGGTCTTCACCAATTCGGGATTGGAGATCACCACCTCGACTCCGGCCTTAACCTGATGGTCGATCCAAGCCTCGCGCTCGTGCATGTCCACGGTGTCCTGGGCGAGGATCGCCGCCTTGATGCCGTTCTTCTTGAGGAGCTGCTGGAGGCGTGCCGTCACGTCAAGTCGGTTCGTGAAGGTCGCGAAGACCCAGGTCCGCCGGTCGGCGGCGAGCTCGCTCTTCACGAACTCGATGAGCGCCTGCTCCTTGGGATACACGAGCCCCTTGGACAGCTCCTTGGGCCGGCCGACCTCGGGGAGTTCGCGGGTGTCGAACGGACGGTCCGGGTACGAGAGGAGGGTCGAGAGGTACGTCCCCATGAGGCGGATCGCCTTGGCGCGATCCCTCATGGCGGCCTTGAGCTTCCCCTCGAGCTCCTTGTAGGCCTCCGCCTGCTCCTTCGTCATCGAGACGGCGCACACGTCTTCCGCGAACGCGGGAAGGTGGTCCGCCACGTCGGGGAGCTCGACGAAGACCGTGCATCCGAGAAGGTGCCGGGCGAACGCGAGGGGCGAGATGCCGGGCCGGTGCTTGACGTACTCGCGGCGCTTCGACCCGCGGGAGTAGACGAGGCCGGGACCGCTCAAGGCGGTCTTCCGGATGTACTCCAGGGTCCCGTACCGGGAGACGAACTGCTGGACCTGGCTGTACTTCAGGTTCTCGCGAAGCATCCCTCCGGGGTTGATCCGGTAGAGGATGTAGAAGAGGTGC